>Ga0181535_10002736_pt1 | contig 21189 bp, 16 predicted proteins | sample PEATcosm2014_Bin_44_FD_119774 | JGI IMG/M metagenome (GOLD analysis project Ga0181535, IMG submission 119774) | Peatland microbial communities from MTU Mesocosm Facility, Houghton, MI, USA - PEATcosm2014_Bin17_30_metaG | ecosystem: Environmental > Terrestrial > Soil > Wetlands > Peat | place... | reverse complement strand
GACAAGGGGGAGACCTTCGAATGGTCGGTCGAAGACAAGAACACACTGGTACTGTCACGCACCATCAAGCGGGCTCTCCGCACATTCAGAAAGAAGCCCGGCCATTAGGTTGACGCGCATGCGTAAAAACGGGGCTTCCTCAGGGCGACCCTTTCGGCGCGTCGAAGGGGTAACCTTGAGCAAGGTGCGTGAGCACCGCGCCGAAACCTACGCCGCAATTCATTGCGGCGTAGGCAGACGTATGATAGCGATAAGTTTCGCGATCACCTTGATCAAATTTCCCCTCTCAGCGTCAACCGGCACTCCCACGAAAACTCACACGGAACAGGTTTTTGAACGATCTGGAGTGGCAAAAAGAGGTTGTTCGCACGCCGAAACATGATACTATGACAGCCAATGAGATGGAATGGCCCGTAGGTCAAATGGGAAATGTTGGTCAAGAGCTTTGCGGGTGATATTACATAGGCGACGACATTGACGGATGACGATGTGAAGACTGTGCTTACAGTAGTTAAGGCAGGATGGTGAGCATGGATCATTCCGCATGTAGAACGACTTTGAAATCGCTACTCGAACCTCTTATTCCCCAGCAGATGCTAGGCCGTGTCATCAGGCTTGCTTTCCTTTGGGGAACGTTGATTGCGACTGGTTACGCGATTCTGAACTGGCCATTGTTGAACCCGGTGAAATTCTGGGGATTGATGCATGGTGACCAAAATGTCTTGGTCACATTCATGTACAAACTCTTCGGTGACTGTAGCTACTCGAGAGATTTCGTTCTTCAAACAGCACCCCAAGCTGCGAGTTTGAATAACCCCTTGAATCTATGGTTGTTACATCAATTCTACCAAATCACAGGGCATGATATACCCGCTTCATTTCTCTGGCTGCTGTTGCCTTTCGTCTTTCTATACGTTTTTGTGATGTATTTGTTTTGTTTTGGGCTTAGCCGATCAAATTGGGTTTCCGGTATCATGGCCTCGATTTCGACACAACACTTTTGTCTCGCATTCAATGCTGACTGCTGGGGCATTGGCACCATTGGTACTTCGCGAGCCGCCTATTACGTATTGCCGTTTGTGGTCATAGGAGCAATTACCGCGCTCTTGTCCTTGGACGCAAAGCGTCCGCTTGGCGTCATTCTTGCCTTCGTGCCGGTGGGATTGGTAGCATGCCTGCATCCAGTCAGCGCCTACCACATGTTCTTCATCTTCTCGATTGTCGGTATGGGGGTTGAGATTGGTCGCGACCTCCGCTGGATCACGCGATTCCTCTTCCGTTGTTTTGGCTTTGCGATTGGGGCCATTCCGACAATCATCTCGGTCTTACAGCACCGGCTGTATGTACCGGACACTAAAGCGGCTCTAATTCCGGCATCGCAATTGCTGGAAGCAATGAATATTGTGAACCCCACATACTGGATGCACATCATGCCCTATCCATGCTACGAGTACATCGGAAGCAGCGTAGTTGGCTGGGCATTTGACCTGCCGCTTGCATTTTTTGTGAGTGCTTGTATTTTCGCTTTGATCTTGATCTTTTGGAGACGTATTACGAATCGACCATTGGCTGTCCAACACAAGAAGATGCTGTGGCTTCTTGTCTACTCAAGTTCATTCCCAACATTCTATTGGTTGACAACCGGCCCAATCCAGCAACCAGAAATGGCCGATCTAAAGTGGCATGTATTACCCATTGCGATGCTATTCGGCGCAATGATCTTGAATGCATACCGAGTCTGGCTAAATGGACCAACCAAACTCGACAATTATCTACTGGCCGTATTTACAGTCGCGCTGCTTTTTTGTGTGATCGGTTCTTGGGCGATCAATGGAATACTTCAGGCATTAAACTATCCAGTACGTTTCTGGGAGCAACTGCGTGGAATCCGCATTGCCTTGCTGGTTGTGTACGCGTGGACTGCTCTGAGCATGCACGCTCAAAGTGACAATGGCCTAAAGTTCGGTAAGGTTGTTGTTTTAAGCATATGGATTGTCACGTTCATTGTATTCGTAATACAATATAGTGAGCTTACTTGCGCACAACCTCAGCCAGCAGATGTCGATCTTGTGCATCTATGCGACTGGGCGAAGCAGAATACAGCCGAGGATGCGGTCTTTGCCGTGTTGACACATGAATCACATGGTTCATCCAGCGAGAGCGTGTTTTGGGATACGTCACATGAGAATATCCTTTTTAAAGCATGTGCCAAGCGAAGTTTGGCATATTCATACGATGCTATAATGTTTACGGTTACCCAGATGTCTGCCTTGGTAGAGGCAAAGAACAGGATGGACGCTATCTACGCCGTTCGCAAAGGGTCCCTCCCGCTGTCTTCTTTCATGAAGGAATACGACGTGGATTATGCGATTGTCAGCCGTTCCGCCGTAAATGCCAGCCAAGATGTCGCGTATACAAATTCCACGTTTGCAGTCATTCGCAGATAGATTGTCTATGTCGAAGGACAAAAACACTCTTGACGACCGTTTGAACCGGGAAGTCTTACACGGAAAGACAGACGTTGCCGTTCAGCAAGCTGAATCTGGATGGACATCTGCGGCCGGCAAAATCCGTCGGCAACGGCGTGCAGAGTTTCTCGTCCGAGGCTTGCCGCGAAAAGCACGCGTCTTGGAAATAGGAACTGGCACGGGTCTTCAGACAGCAGCTCTTCTGAACGCATTCGAGAATGTTGTCGGAATTGATATTTCTCCAGACCTGCTCGCCATCGCCGAACGCCGTGCTCCTGGCGGCCATTACTGCGTCATGGATGGCCATCGCCCTGACTTTCCAGATGGATCGTTCGATGCTATCGTTGGCGTTTCTGTTCTTCACCATCTCGACTGGGACATGGCGCTTGAGAACTACCACCGCCTGCTCAGACCAAATGGTATTGTTCGATTTTCCGAGCCGAACCTCTTCAACCCCCTCGTATTTGTAATCAAAAGCATACCGTGGATCAAATGTAAGGCAGGCGATAGCCCTGACGAATATGCGTTTACCCGTTGGCGGATACGTCGATCTCTCGTTCGTGCGGGCTTTACTGACATTGTCATCCGGCCATTCGAGTTTTTGCATTACGCTACCCCGGAACGGTGGATTCCGCTTGTGTTGAAAATAGAAAACTTGGTCTCTCGATCGCCGATCAGGGAAATAGGTGCCTCTCTGCTCATCGATGCCCGCCGACCACATTGATAACGATGCCCCGCAGGCATGAAAACCAGAAATAAAGTACATATTGACCGTTTGGTTGGACTGCCACTGGCATGGAGTCTCAATCTCGCTGCACGTCTCTTGGGGAAGATTGTGAGCCGAGATCACGGCATCTCGGAGACGAATGTCCAAACAGTCGCCATCACTAAGTACGTCGGGATGGGTAGTATTCTTCAGGCGACCCCGCTGATTCGTTCGATTAAGGTTCGGTTTCCGAAAGCGCGAATCATCTTTGTGACCAGCCGCTCGTACCAGCGATTAGTGGAACGATTGGAGTATATAGACGAGATTATCACAGTGGACGACAGCGGCATGCTTCATCTTGTGTTCAGTTCGTTCAGTGCGATCGCAGCCCTAATCGGTGAACGTGTGGATCTCTTCTTTGATTTGGAAGTTTACTCAGCGTACGCCAGTATCGTATCTCTCCTGAGCCTGTCGCGGAATCGAATCGGTTTATACCGGGAGTCGGCTGAACACAAGATGGGCATTTATACGCATTTGATGTACTTCAACACCCGCAGTCCCATCCGTTACATCTATCTTCAACTCGGCAGCACTGTCGGTTGCGAACCGGTGGAACCTGATCGACTGGGTAAACCACGCGTTGATGATACTGACCGTCATGAACTGGCGACTTTGTTTGCCACTTACAGAATCGGCCAACAACCATACCTGGTAATCAACCCTAATGCTTCCGACCTTATGATTGAACGGCGGTGGCCCGTTGAGCGGTTTGCTGCGCTGATCGGGTATTTGACCACACGGTTAAAACTGCCGGTGCTATTGATAGGTTCGCCGTCCGAACGAGCATATGTTGCCAGCCTTATTGAGCTGATTTCCGGCGCCGAATCCGCAAGGGTGCATAATTTGGCCGGGACCTTGTCGCTCGGCGGGTTGCTTGCACTGTTAGAGCATGCTCGATGTTTGATCACCAACGACACGGGACCAATGCATATGGCGTGGGCCTTGGCCACGCCTTCTGTATGTTTGTTTGGACCGGGGGATCCAGCCCATTATGGCCGGTCGGGAGCGGGAGTCCAGATTCTAAATCATCCGGTATATTGCAGTCCTTGTCTGTACGAAACCGACGAACCCCCATGTCGGGGAAACAACATCTGCATGCAACGCATCGAGGTGGAGACCGTGTTCGCATCGGTCCAGCGAATTATGGCCGATACGATTCCGGAAAACCCGTCCATTTTCGCTCCAGAATTCTTTATGGATGAGAGGGGGTTGCCTCTCGGTCGAGTTGTGCACTGGTCAATCGAGAACGTTATCGCTTAAGGTGACAAGACCATGGCAATTTTCGTAATTGGCTCAGGACCTGCTGGAGTTGCAGCCGCCTATAGTTTACTGCGAAAGGGATTTGCTGTGACAATGTTAGACGTTGGCTTTCGACTTGAGGCGCAACAACAGCAAATTGTTGATCGTCTCTCTGTCGGAGTGCCGGAGTCTTGGGATGAGAAGGATCTTGAAGATTTGCGGAGTCCCACCAAAGCCAGCATTGGAGGATTGCCACAGAAGCTTGCCTATGGATCGGATTATCCCTATCGGACATCGAGCGAATTGATTCAACTCGATCAGTCTGGCTCCGACCTGTTGATTTCGCACGCCTTTGGTGGACTCAGCACAGCTTGGGGCGCAAATGTCATGCCTTTTCTCGCGAAGGACATCACCGATTGGCCAATTGGCATTGCTGATCTGACAAGCTATTACAGGGCTGTGTTTAGCTTAATTGATCTGGCCGCACGAGAAGATCGACTAAGCCAGATGTTTCCGCTGCATTCGGATCGATGCAATTTCCTGAGGCCCAGCCGCCAAGCTGAGGCACTTCTGATAACTCTCGAACAACATCGAGACACATTGACTAGACACGGTTTTGAGTTTGGCCAATCACGCCTTGCCGTACGCAATTATCCGAAAGGCGGCGACGCCGGTTGTCGGTACTGCGGTTTGTGTTTGTATGGCTGCCCATATGGATTGATCTACTGCTCCGCTCATACCATGGTGGAATTGCAACAATCTCAAAGCTTTAAATACGTGCCAGGCTATTACGTTGAACGGCTGGCAGAATCGCGAACTGGTGTCACGATACACGCGCGCAGAGTCGCTGACGGTCAGAAGCAGAAGTTTTCGGCAGAACGCGTCTTCCTTGGTTGTGGAACAGTCTCGACAACGAGAATAGTTCTTGAGTCTCTTGATGACTTGGAACGGGAGATTCTGGTTCGCGATAGCCAATACTTCCTAACCCCTCTGCTCAGTTTCCGTGCTACACCAGATGTTACCACCGAGCGTTTGCACACGTTGTCGCAGATATGCCTGTCCTTGTGCGATTCGGCATTGAGTCCACGATCCATTGAGTTGCTGATCTACACATACAATGATCTTTACCGTCGAGCGCTGGAAAGAATCCTGCCCTTTCGCTCGCTGCGGAACTCCCTGCTTTCACGTATCATGATCGTGCAAGGGTATTTGCATTCCGATCATTCATCAGCATTGGCGATGCATATAGAACGCACGCCTGGTACCGATCCTACTCGCGTTGTCCTAGAATGTCGCGCCAATCCACGGACACGACCGATGATCCGCCAAGTTCTGCGGCGACTGCGCACAATTGCGCCCGCTCTGCGGTGTTTGGTTGCACCTTTCATGACTCATATCAGTGCTCCAGGTAAGAGTTACCATGTGGGAGCCAGTCTGCCGATGCGCGAACGGCCTAATGATTTCGAGTGTGATGTGTTAGGTCGGCCGACCGGCCTCAAGCGTGTTCACATCATTGACGCCTCATGTTTCACATCGATACCAGCCACGAACGTCACCCTCACGGTCATGGCGAACGCGTACCGGATCGCTGATCAGGCGGTTGAATTATGAATGTAGGAATCACAGGCGCTGGCGGCTATGTCGGCTCTCATCTGGCACGATACCTGGAAGAGCACGGACATGTTGCCGTACGCATTTCACGCAGTAGTGGTCTCCACTTGGGAGAACCAATCCAGTCGAAACTCTTCAAAGGTTTGGATGCACTCATTCACGCCGCTTATGATTTCAACAAACGCGATCCTGCGGAGATCACACGCGTGAATGTCAACGGTTCCATCGCCATCTTTGATGCCGCTGCAAAAGCTGGAGTTGGCCGAATAGTTTTCATCTCTTCGATAGCAGCTTTTCCAAAATGCCGTTCGCTATACGGTAAGGGAAAACTTGCAGTCGAGACGCATGTGCTCCTTTTGGGCGGCTGCGTTATCCGTCCTGGCACGGTTTACGGAGCAGATGCTGGAGGGATTTTCCGCATGTTGTCCACTCTGGCAGCCAGACTGCCGGTAATTCCAGTGCCGGGAACAGGGAGACAGCCTATTTACCTGATCCATATTGATGATCTTTCGGCTCTAATCGAACAGCTTCTCCGTGCTGATATGCCAAAGCGATCGAGACTCGTGAGCGTTGCCTGTCCTGAACCTTTATCGTTACGTGAAATCCTGACAAGAATTGCAATCGGCCTCGGAAAGCGCAGAGTCTTTCTGCCAGTCCCGACAGGCTTGTTGATGGTAGGCATTCAGACTTTGGAAACAATTATGGGAAACAGATGCCCGGTACGGAGCGATTCACTGTGTAGTTTGTTGCATTCAGATCCGGCACCAGATTTTACCCTACCTAAAGAGTTGGAAGGAGTAGGATGCCGTATATTTAGATAGATTGACAGCAGGATCAGAAATACAAAAACCGGATCCGTGTTTCCGTGAAAAGCCGATATGAAACAGTTGACTGGATTCAATACGAAGATCGCGCAGATCGCCATCCTGTTCCTGACTTTGTAGAGCTCCAGCAGTTTCCACAGAATAAGCACAGACGCAAAATCAGCGAAAATTGGCAGCAGCCGGAACACAAACGGAAAACCCAATCCCGTTTCAGTTGAAACCCACGCGATAACTTTCAGCATCCACGAAACAAGGGGAGGATGGTTGTATATTTTCACCAGCCCGTATATCTTGAAGGTGCCAAATTGCTGGATGATTCTTGCAAAATCCATCCAGTACATCATATCGTTAGTCCCAAAGACATGATAAGAAAAGACCAGCTTGGCAAGAAGCACTATCAGGGCCACAGTCACAACCAGAATGAAGTTTCTGTCCGAATTGGTTTCGCTTTTCACTTCTTTCATTGTGCCACAGATTCCTAAACTCATGAAGCGCTTCCGGAATTCGAAGTGAGCAGCCTGATCGTGCCGTATTCTCCGTCATAGCCGGCATCCCGAATGACACGACCTTCACGCATCCGTTCAATTGCCTCGCCCAGTCTTGGCGGGCCGTTCCGTTCAATCTCGTCAGTGCGAGCACTCTCAAGAATAAAGAGTTCCGGTCCAATTTGCGAAATTAGCGCTTCGTATGCATACTGTACCTTTTTGCTTGCCGGGCCAACTCCCATGATTTCGGAAAGGATTTCCGTCAACGGCACAAAACTACGGAATGGAGCAGCTCCTTCCAGTTTCGTCCCATCCGGGCGATCAGCCAATTCCTCAACCCGATTTAACACCCCAACCGTGACCGGCTTACCGCAGACAGGGCACAAGCCTTTGTTCTTTCGTGTTTCCTCCGGAAGCAACCGAACAGCGCATTTCCGATGACCGTCAGCATGATACTTCCCCTCCTCCGGAAAGAACTCAATAGTCCCGGCATAATCTTTCCCCGTTCTCAGCGCATCACGGATTGCGAAGTAACTCATATCCATGTCGAACGCGCACGCCTCACGCGCAAGTTTCGCCGGCGAATGGCAGTCGGAATTGGAAACCAACCTATAGCGATCCAGACAGGAAACCCGCCAGTTCATCGGCGGATCGGACGAAAGACCTGTCTCAAGCGCGAAGATGTGCCGCGACAAGTCGCCGTAGCATTCTTCGATCGAATCGAATCCCGATTTTGAGCCAAGCACCGAGAACCACGGCGTCCAGATGTGAGCCGGTATCAGAAAGCAGTCTTCGCCGCATTCCAGCAAGATTTCCAGGAGATCGCGGGAATCGAGCCCCAGAATAGGGCGGCCATCCGACTTGATGTTCCCGATACGGGACAACTTTTCGACAAGCCGGTCCGCCTGTTCAAAGCCGGGCACGAAGACAATGTGATGCACTTTCCGAATTTTTTCGGCACGCTTGTAGATTGTGGAGATTTCGACTTGAAGAATGAAGCGTGCGGCGATGGGCTGATTATCGCGGCGTAAAGCCGCTCCTACGAGTGGAACTTCGTTCTTGAGCCGGAACAACCCCGGCTCGGCAGGTACCAGTTTCGCTTTCAATTCCGAGAGCCACGCCGGATGTGTGAAGTCGCCTGTCCCGACAACGGTCAGCCCCTTCTTGCCCGCCCATAGCGCAAAATGCTCAAGATCGGCATCCTTGCTCGTCGCCCGCGAATACTTGGAATGAACATGCAGGTCAGCGTAGAACATTGTGGATTCCTTAATCTAACGACGCCGTTAGTGAAGCTTCGCGACTGCGCTTTCGTTCACCAGCCGAATCGGAACTTTGTGTTGCGCCGCGCATCTGACACAATCCTCGAACTCGGGCGAGAATGTGATATCCCTGCCCTTCCATGTGCCGACTTTGACACGGACTTTGCCGTAACGCGTTTTGACATGGATATGACGCCGAGCCAAAATGGTTCGCTGTGTCATGTGTTCGCGAATGCCAAACGTCGTGCTTTCACGGAAGATCAGATCAATGATTTCATTGCGCTTTTCCGGATGGCACAGAACCGTCAGAAGCGTTCCTGACCGCTGTTTCTTCATCTGTACTGGAGTGGTAAACACGTCAAGAGCGCCTACGTCGAGAAGGTCATTGAAAAGCACGCCTATCAATTGCGGATTCATATCGTCAATCTCTGTCTCGAGTACGAGACAGTGGTCAGTGTTCAGTGGTCTGGTTTCAGAATCGGATTCAAGAATCATCGCCCTAAGGAGATTCGGCCGACCGTTCAACTTCCTGTGACCAAATGCGTTTGCCGCGCAACTGAACACTGAACACTGAACATCCGTCTTCGCGAGTACGCTACGCCGAGACAGGCTGAACACGCCCCCCCACGTAGTCAGCAACGCTGCTGCGGTCGGCGTAATCAGCTCGAACGGCTCATCGGTCTGTACGACTGGATGACCCTTAAGCAATTCTACCGTCGCAGGAGCCGGATTCGGCATTACACCGTGACCAGCTTCAATTGTGCCGATTCCCATCGGAAGCGGGCCAACCTGAACTTCATCAATACCCAACATTTCCAGCGCAACGCACGAGCCGACAATATCAATGATCGAATCCATTGCGCCAACCTCATGAAAATGAATCTTCTCGACCGATGTCTTGTGCACCTTCGCCTCGGCGCTCCCCAGCCGTTCGAAGACTGCGATGCTCATCGCCTTGACTTGTTGCGGCAGTTTGCTTTTCACGATCAGCCGCTTGATATCCGAGAGAGCCCGGTGCTCGTGGTGAGAATGCGGAACAACGACTTCGACCTGAACACCGTGCATGCCGCGATCGGAAGTCGGTCTCGTCACGATCTTGAATGCGCCGATTTTCATGGAGGCAATCCGGCGGCTGATTGTTTTGACATCAGTGCCAAGCCCGATAAGCGCCGCGAGAATCATGTCGCCGCTTGCGCCACCAACACTGTCAAATCTGAGGATCTTCATATTCACTCAAAACGTTGCGGCGGCAAAGGATTGCCGCCCTCCATGAGAAACATTTGTTTTTCAGGAATTGTGGAGGGTCGCAATCCTTTGCGACCATTTCACGAGCTATCGCTTCTCCCCCACTTTATTGATCATTGCGGCGGCAATGCCTGCGCCGAAACCATTGTCAATATTCACAACCGATATGCCAGGAACGCAAGTATTCAGCATCGCCAGAAGAGCCGCAATGCCCTGCATACTTGTGCCGTATCCGATACTCGTTGGGACAGCGATGATCGGTTTGTCTATAAGTCCGCCGACAACTGACGGCAAAGCGCCTTCCATTCCCGCCACGACAACGACAGCGCGCGCTGTGCGAAGCAATTCAACGTGGCTCATCAATCTATGGAGTCCGGCCACGCCGACGTCGTACACCCTTTCCACCTTCGCGCCCATTCTCTCGGCGGTCAGCGCGGCTTCCTCGGCTACGGGAATGTCAGAAGTCCCAGCGCTCACAATAGCCACCAAACCGACAGGTTTCGGCGACTTTACGATTTCCACTACGATTGCGCGCGCCGCTTTGTGATAGACGGCTTTCGGGATCGCCTTCCTGATTGCCGCCCACTGCTCGGGCGTCGCTCTCGTTGCGAATATGTTTTGACCCGCTTTCCTGAGCGCCCTCATTATCGAGATGATGTGTTCGGTAGTTTTGCCTGGGCAGAATATGACCTCGGGAAAGCCACGCCTGTGAAGCCGAGCCGTGTCGACTTTTGCGAATCCAAGATCAACATGCGGTTTGCCTATAACTTTTGCCGCCTGCTTTGCGGAAAGCCTGCCCGCTTCAACCTGTTCCAATATGTGTTCTATATTCATATTTTCAATCAAACGAATATGTAGTGCAGAGTATGCAGAAAGTGAGTGAATTGTCGAATAGAGAGTATCTCACACATTGGGGACTTGTCGCAGGGACCTGCCTGATGTTAGATTTATACGGAATTTACAATAGGTGCGACGACATGAACGAATCCGGAATGCGTCCATGTCGCGCTCAAAGGAAGATGGAGGACGAACTCATGGGACAGGTAATCACTAACATCGGATGGGCAGTATTGTTCTCACTCATTGGCGGCACCGTCGGTATTGTTCTTATACTATTGGCAACGATCTCGATTCCTCGGCTTGTTGACCGATTGACTCCGGAGATAGACGAAGAGAAAGAGATTGCCCGGGGCAACAGGGCTGTCGCGGAGTATTTCGGCAGAATTGTTTCCGCCAGCATCATCGGCGTCAGCATCGTCATAGCCGCCGCAATTCTGGGTGGAATCCTCGTCGGCCTCGGATTCTAGTCGTTCAGGGAGACGAACAACGAAGTCGAGTTCGCCATGAAAAGAAGAATCCTGAAATTTGCCATTGTCGCTCTCTCGTTGGGCATGACGGCGTCATCACTCATGGCGCGCGGCGGCGGAGGTTGCCTCGAACAGGGAACTCCGATTATGACTCCTTCCGGCCCGGTTCCTGTGGAACAACTCACCCCCGGCGACACTGTTCTTGGAGTCGAATGCGACTTTGTCATGGAAGCCACAGTCATGGACGTGATTCAGGTCCAGCCCGACTATTTCTACGAACTTAGTGCAACTGGTCATGTTCTGCGCCTCACCGGAGAACATCCGATCGAAATAGCGCCTGGCGTTTTCCGGGAAGCATCTTATCTCGAACAAGGCGATGGAATATGCATTCGGGATCAGGAGGCAATACACATCGCGAAGATTGAATCATATAAGCGCATCCAAACAGGAATGCCGGCATACAATCTACTGGTGTCTCCGTGCGGAACTTATCTTGCCAACGGCGTCGTGGTGCACAATAAAGGCTGTTTCCTGCCAGATACACTGGTGCGCAACGCCGATGGATCGGAAATTCCCATTTCCACCGTCAAGCCCGGCGATTCCCTGCTTGCGTTTACTCCTGAAGACGGACTCGTGCATGCCACCGTCCGTCGGGTTCTGGCACATGAAGTTGATGAATATCTGGAAGTAAGCATTTCAGGAATGTTGCTGCGGGTCACACCAGAGCATCCGTTCTATGTCGGACAAGGGACATTCAAGACCATCGAAGCGTTGAACACAGGCGATACGGTCTTCGTTTTGGACGGTAACGCGCTTAGCCCACGTATGATCGAGCGAATAGAAACCGTTCACGCCAAAACGATGGTTTTCAATCTCCAGACAGACAAGCCCAACACGTTCTTTGCCAATGGCGTGGCGGTTCACAACAAAGGCGGAGGCTGTTTTCCTGCCGGGACGCTGATTCTGACGCCGGACGGCAAGACGCCAATCGAAGATCTGGTGCCCGGCGACATAGTCACAGCTGTTGACAAGAACGGACGACCCGTATCATCACGCGTCCGCGAGACGCACACGACCCGATCATATCTTCTTGAAGTCACAACCACTCAAGGCTCGTTGATCACCACTGCGGAACATCCCTTAATGCTCTCCGGCTGCAGCTCGCGCACAGCCGGTGAGCTGCAGCAAGGCGAAGAAGTTCTCGTTTGGGACGGCATAAAGGCGCAAACCGCGACTGTAGCTGTCGTGACCGATTTGGAGGTCGTACGGGATGTCTATAATCTCACAGTCGAATGGCCTCACACATTTGTAGCCAATGACTTCGTTGTACACAACAAAGGGGGCGGTGGATTTCACGGCAGCAGTTTTCATTCCTCTCATGGCGGCGGCGGGACCGGCGGTGAACCCCTACCAGTTCCAGTCGTGTTAGGGATGATTGCATTTGCCGTTGTCGCCGTAGTAATCAGCATCGTTAACAAGCAACGTAGCGACGAGAAAGATAACCTCGACTTTGTCTACAGCCCGAGCCAAGTTGCCGCAAAGAGCGCCAAAACACTGAAACTCCTGCAATTCCTCGCCAAGCAAGATACTTCCGTCACCCCAGACACCCTTAGCAAGCAGGCTGGATCCACATTTCTCAAGCTTCAGGCGTGCTGGCAGACACGCGATTACACGCCCATGCAGCCGCTGATGATGCCAGACTTGTACGCCGAGCACCGCATTGAGATCGCCGGAATGGTTCGGAATCATGAGATCAACATGATTGACCAATTGCGAATTGACCGGATTGATCTTGTGAATATTCGGTACACGTTCAAGGAGAATCAGAGAGAGTTCACGGCGTTAATGACCGCCACTGCGCGCGATTACTACATTGACGACCGCACGCGGAGCTGGCTTCGTGGTGACGAGGAACCGGCCCAGTTCCAGGAGTTCTGGACATTCCAATTTCATGAGAAGGCGTGGCTGCTGCGCGAAATAGAGCAGACCAAGGAATCCAAGATACTGAAGGATGACAACTTCTTCGAACAGTTCACAGACACGGGTGTGAACCAAATCTACGGAAGATCAGCCGACAAGGAAGGTCCCACCGGGCCATCGCTGGAAAAGGAAGCAGACACGAAGGAAACGCGCGTCGAGAGATTGCTTAATTTCCTTGTTCAAACCGACAAGCTCTGGAACAGGGAGGCCATGCTGGAAACCGTGCGCAGCATCTTCCTTCAAGTCGAGGCTGCGCGTGAATCTGGCGATCCGGCCACGATTCCAACCGGTATACTTTTCCCAGGGTTGGCGGCAAGTCTCAGCGCAGAACTCAAGAAGAATCAGGACAAAGGCATTACAATGGAATTCCGCAACCTATGCGTACGGAAAGTGGAACTGATGCTGGTGCGAAACTATGCGGACAATTCCAAAGACGAATTTTTTGTCCGCATTCGAGCTCATGCCCAGACAATTGTGACTCAAAATACTGTCGCACTTCAGAGAGATGCCGATGTGACGCCGTTCGAGCAATACATGACCTTTGGCCGGCTCGACAACCAGTGGAAGTTGAAAGAGCTTCTTCTTCCCGCCGATGCGGCTGCGCTGGCCTCGCAGGACAACATTGACGAAGGTTCCAGCGCACAACAGATGGACTGGTATTACCAACACAACCGCGCGACCTGATAATCATCCGACATAACGTCATTCAACAATAAATGGTTATACCCGGCCAACCTTGATCCGAAACCTGCCCACACTCCAGGCCACTGAGAGAAAGCAAGCGGGAACGAGCGTGTGAAAACAAAGAGCGGGACAGGATAAGGCGCTAGGCAGCGGGAAACTGTCACGGATCAGTCGCGCGTGGCAGTATTGACATCGCTGTTCTGCTGTTCAATTACCTTGCTCTCAAACCGAGGGCGAGGGCGGCACATCTTTCCGGCCCCATTCGCCTGGAGCAGTCGCCAGTTCGTAGCGTAATACGCCGCCATTCGCGATCTCGCTGTGACGGAGCCAGGCACGGTTGAGCGGCTTGCCGTCGAGCGTGGCCGATTTGATGTAGAGATGTTCGTCGTCAGCGCCGGGCGCTTCGATCGTCAGCGTCTTTCCGGTGTTTCCAAGTGCAATCTCCGAGCTGCTGAATACAGGTGTGGAAAGAATGTAGATGTCCTGCCCCATGATCGGATACAGGCCGAGCGCCGAGCACATATAGAACGAGCTCTGGCAACCCATATCCTCGTTGTCATCCAATCCATTGCGCGCCGGCCTGTAGTGCTGCTGCATCTTAGAGCGGACACGTTCGGAAGTCAGGTCAGGCCTTCCGGCATAAACATAAAGATACGGGAGGTGAAGAACTATTTCCTTCCAGGGATGACGGTTGTCCGGATGGAAGAATTTGTCGAGATGACGAACAAATGCTTCCGCCCCACCGTGACGCGAAATCAGTCCGTGCATGTCATGGTGAATGTTGAACGACCACGCATGACCGCTGCCTTCGTAGAAATGCGGATCGGCCCAGCAATCGGGACGCAGGGAGTCAGGGACAAAATCCTCGACCCAGCTTCCGTCCGGACGGCGCGGGGAAATGGATTTGAGGTCGTCGCGCCAGAGATTCCAAATCTTTTTAGAGCTTTCAAGATATGCTTTTGCCACGTCGGCATGCCCGAGCTTTGCCGCAAGCGAGCCAATGCACCAATCCTGATAGGCATATTCTACGTGCCGCGAAGAGCCCTGCGGTGCGCGGGTCGAGACGTAGCCCAGCGAAGAAGCATAGTCTTCAAGATAACGGCCATATAGGCTGGGATCTGGCGAAACCTGCTCGGCATTCTTTCGCATGCAGGCGAGAGCTTTTTCATAGTCAATGCCCGGGAACCCTTTCAACGCGGCTTCACAGAACAGGACATCCGCTGAACTGCCGCCCTGAATGAAGGCGCTGTGGCCCGCAATCCAAGCATCAGGAATCCAGCCGATATGGCCGGCCACATCCAGCAGGCTGTTCAATAATGCCGTTTCACGTTCCGGATCGAACAAACCAAGGAAGGAATTGGCATTGCGTACGCTGTCCCACAGACAATAGTAATCCGTGAACGCCTGCTCCTTGGACTCCCACAAGGGGTTTTCGTCGTTCACCCCAAGATCGGTCGGCATGCAAAGAAGCCGGTAGAACATTGTGTGAAACATCTTTCGCTGCGTCTCCGTTCCGCCATCCACGCGGATCCGGGAAAGCGAACGATTCCATGTCGCTCGCGCATCGTTGCGAACGGCATCGAAGTCTTTGCCTCCGACTTCGCGATCCAGACTGGCGCGCGCCTTTGCCACACTGACAAACGATACACCGACGTTGACGCAGACCTCGCGAGCATCGCCGAAAGTCAGCACCGCCTTGCATTCGGGGCCATCTTCGGCGACTCCGCTATGCAAACCCGCGTTGTTACCAACCAGCTTGTCGCTGGCGGCCATATTGAACCGCGCGCAGAAGAAGACAGAATATGGAAACGAGTGGCCCCACCCACCCTTGAAATCGCCGCGCCCGACAACTTCCGAGTCGGATACACATTCAATAAAACCACCCGTGGATACGCCGCCGGAGGAATTCTCCCCTTCCCCGACACGTATGACTGCCCCAACATTTATCAATACGTTCGCGCGGGTAGCTTTCGGAAAGATATAGCGATGCACGCCAACGCGCGGTGTTGAGGTAAGTTCCACTTTTACGCCGCTTCGTTTCAGAAGAACCGAGTAATAACCGGCTTCGGCTTTCTCCTCCAATGGTTCTTGAGACGCCGGAGGAAGCGATGCCGGATCGGTGAATGGTACGAGCCCAATGTTTCCATAGCGCCCGTTGCCGCCTGTGCCTGCAACGTGGGTGTGGCTGAACCATTTGATCGGACGGCCGGATGCATATCCGGTCGTATCTGTTGGTGGCATGCAATCGGGCGCAAGCCGCACAAGGCTGTAAGGGAGATACGGCCCGCACAAACAGTTGCCCGGCCAGCCAACCCCGATGAAAGGATCAACCCATTTTGTAACATCTTCTCTGCGCTGCGTTTTCATGAATGCAACGAAACATACATGATGAGGGACAGAGGAAACAAGCGGCAAGATGCATGGAATAGTAAATCACCATAATTCGCGCGCGTAAGGGCGCCACATGAACAGCACAGCCGCCATTCTGTTGCCGGAAGACGGCTCACCGAGGACGGTTCGCCCCACCGGGGTTTGCACAAGCAGTGCTTGATTTGAACTGGCAGCTGCTAAGTCTTATTGACCACCTCCGTATGCTGTGTCATCATCAAACCAGAATGAGAACAACAATTTGAATCCGAGAAAAACCTGCGCTGAACATAAGCATCACTGATGAGCACTTTTGTTTCCATAGGCGACTTGGGTAAACATGAAGGCGAGGAAGTCAGCCTGCGCGGGTGGCTGTCCGGAAGACGAAGCGGCGGGAAGATTATCTTCCTGCAAATGCGCGACGGCACCGGGATATGCCAGTGCGTTGTCGAGGCGGCGCTCGCGCCGGCATTCGAGACCGCCGCCAAATTGACGCACGAATCTTCTTTCTCAATCACCGGCAAGGTCCGGAAGGATGAGCGCGCCCCGGGTGGCTATGAGATCACCGTTTTGACGGTCAGCGCGATCCACATCGCTCAGGATTTTCCGATCACGCGCAAGGCGCACGGCCTGGATTTCCTCATGTCGCACCGCCATCTCTGGCTGCGTTCGCGTAGGCCAACCGCAATATCGCGCATACGGCACACGCTCATTAATGCGATCCGCGCGTTCTTCAACAATCGCGGTTTCACGCTCATTGATACGCCGATCCTCGTGCAAGGGGCAGGTGAAGACGCTCAAACGCTGTTTCCAGTTCAGTATTTCGACGAGAAGGCTTTTCTCGCACAGACCGGCCAGCTTTATCTCGAAAGCGCGTGCATGGCGCTGGGCAAGGTCTATTGTTTCGGCCCGACCTTCCGCGCCGAGAAATCGAAGACACGTAGACATCTCACCGAATTCTGGATGGTCGAGCCGGAAATTGCTTTTGCCGAACTGGGAGACGTTATGCAACTTGCCGAGGACATGGTTTGTGAGATCGTTTCCGCCGTTCTTCGGAACAACGAAGCGGATCTCAAACATCTGGGGCGCGACATCGAACCGCTCAGAAAAGTGTGCAAACCGTTCGTGAGGATGACCTATTCCGAGGCCGCGCAAAAGTTAAAGAGCGACGAAACCGCAAAGTGGCTGGAGACGGAACTGGCGCACGACAGGGCCAGACTGAATGATGCAATCAAAGAACTGGGAATATTGGAGAAGAAGCTGGAATCGGTAAAGCCGTCGCAGAAGGACGAACTGCAGGCGCAGACACATGAGCAGCGCGAAAACATTCGCGATCTTGAAGACGATGTCCGGAACCGGCCGGAACATATCAAGCTGGCGCAGTCATTCGAATGGGGCAAGGACCTCGGCGGTAGCGATGAAACAATCATCTCCCGCCAGTGCGACCGACCGGTCTTTGTCACGCACTATCCAAGGGAAGCCAAGGCTTTTTACATGAAGCGCTCCACAGACGATCCGCGGGTCGTCAACAACGTGGATTTACTTGCGCCTGAAGGTTATGGGGAAATCATCGGAGGCAGCCAGCGCGAGGACGATCTCGATATTCTTGTTGGCGCCATCAAGGAAAAAGGCCTGAACCCGGACGATTATTCGTGGTATCTCGATCTGCGCCGTTATGGCAGCGTTCCGCACGGCGGGTTTGGCCTTGGCATCGAGCGCACGCTCACCTGGATATGCGGGCTCAAGCACGTGCGCGAGACAATTCCATTCCCGCGCACAATGGGCCGGATTTACCCCTGATAAGTCAGCGCTTCGGCGATTTGGATAGCGTTGAGCGCGGCGCCTTTTCTGATGTTGTCGCCTGCAACGAAAAGACAGAGGCCGTTCTTCACGGTGTTGTCTATTCTGATGCGTCCGATGGTGCAGTCATCTTTGCCGGCGATGTCCAGCGGCATGGGATACTTGCCGGCCGCAAGATCGTCAACCACATGCACGCCGGGCGACACTGCTAGAATATCGCGCGCTTCTTCGGGCGTTATCGGTTTCTCAAATTCGACGTTCAGCGCTTCCGAATGTCCGTAAAACACAGGCACGCGGACGCAAGTCGCCGACACGAGAATGTTATCGTCACCCAGAATCTTGCGGGTTTCGAAAAGCATTTTCGCCTCTTCAGTGGTATAGCCGGGCATCTCTCTCTTTACGCCGCCGATCTGCGGCAGAACGTTGAACAGGATCTGATGCGGATATGCCTTTGCGATCATCGGCTTCTTTCCCGCATAAGACTGCGCCTGGTTTTCGAGTTCCACGATGGCTTCCCGTCCCGTTCCTGAAACGGACTGATATGTCGAGACAACCAGGCGTTTTATCCGGGCAACCTTGTGAAGCGGCCCCAATGCCATGAGAGCGATTATCGTGCTGCAATTGGGGTTCGCAATAAAGCCGTGATGCTTTTTCAGTGCCTCGCCATTCACTTCTGGGATCACAAGAGGAACACGCGGATCCATGCGAAAATCGTCGCCGTTGTCCACCACGATCGCACCGCGTTTCACGGCTTCCCAGCCATAGAGTTTCGATGCGCCTTTTGCCCCTTCGGTCCCGGCGAAAAACGCGAAATCGAGACCGTCAAAAGCCTCCGGCTTCGCCTCGACAACGTGAAACTTTTCGCCCGCTATTTCCTCATCGCGCTCCGAACGGGCAAGCACACGTATTTCGCTGACAGGGAACTTGCGTTCGCGGAGGACCTTGATCATCTCCGTTCCGACTGCGCCTATTCCAACAATTCCGACTTTGTAATTCTTCTTCGCCATGTTGACCCCGTCTATGCCAGTCTTTCAGCAACCATCGTTCCGACTTCAGTCGTCGAATATCCCATCTTGCCGGCGGCAAGGCTCTTCAACTTATTCGCTGTAATATCCTTCACAGCGGTCTCGATCGCCGTCGCGGCTTTTGCTTCTCCCAGACTTTCGAGCATCATTGCCACGGCGCAAATCGCCGCCAGCGGGTTTATGACGTTCTTGCCGGTGTATTTCGGCGCGGAACCGCCGATCGGTTCAAACATGCTGACGCCTTCCGGATTGATATTGCCGCCCGCCGCAATGCCCATTCCGCCCTGTGTGATCGCGCCGAGATCCGTGATGATGTCTCCGAACATGTTGCTGGTCACCAGCACATCAAACCATTCCGGGTTCTTCACCATCCACATGCAAGTCGCATCAACATGATAATAATCGCGCTTGATTGTTGGATAGTCCTTTTCGCCCATTTCATGAAACGCCCGATCCCATAAATCGAAAACATATGTCAGCACGTTCGTTTTTCCAACCAGCGCCAGCGTGTTCTTTTTTCCGTGTTTCTTCGTGTATTCGAAAGCATAGCGCAGGCAACGGTCCACCTGAAAGCGGGTATAGATCATGTTCTGGATTGCGACTTCGTCCTTTGTCCCCTTCATCGCAACCCCGCCAACGCCAGTGTACACGTCGCCGGAATTCTCCCTGATCACGACATAATCAATATCCTGCGGGCCCTTGTTCTTGAGCGGAGTTTCGACGCCTGGGTACAGCCGAACAGGCCGCAAATTAATGTATTGATCAAGTTCGAACCTCAATTTCAGGAGGATCCCTTTTTCGAGGATTCCCGGCTTCACATCGGGATGGCCGATTGCGCCCAGAAGAATCGAGTCGAACTTCCTCAACTCGTCAATGGCGGATTCGGGAAGCACCTCGCCTGTCTTGATATAACGGGCTCCGCCGAAATCGTAGTCCGTCAAGTTCAACTTGAAGTTGAATTTGCCGGCTGCGGCCTTGAGAACCTTTACGGCTTCGGCTGTCACTTCCGGCCCAGTCCCGTCGCCGCCAATCACTGCAATCTTATAAGTTTTTGGCATATTGCACCTTTTAGTTTTATTTGAATGGGGCAAAAGGTACGATACAGCAACCGCTGTGTGCAAGAACTAATAGGACCCCATAATAACCAGCGCCATGGATGGGTCAGTTCGCCTTGAAAAACCACATCCACGTCTCAGGGTTTTATGCCGCAATATATTCTTACGACACCAAAGGTGAGAGGAATGCTCTGAACATCCACAAAACCGGCATCGCGGAACAACATGAGCACGGTCTCTGCGGAGGGGAACACCTTGATCGAATCGAGAAGATAAACATACGCGCTGCGCCTGGACAACAAAGCGCCAGCCACAGGCACAAGCAGTTTTGTGATAGCCCTGTACATGAGCCTCACCATCAGATCCTCCGGCATCGAGAGTTCAAGCACAACACATCGCCCTCCACGACGAAGCACACGAAACCACTCCGCAAGCGCTCCGCCGCGATCGCTGATATTGCGAAGCACGAAACCGCTGATAACGCCATCCACCGTTGAAGCGTCAAACGGCAACGTGAGCGCGTCACCGCGGATCAGATCAATCTGAGCCGCAACGCCCATAGTCCGAACGCGCTTAATGCCTTCTCGAAGCATCGCCTGCGAGAAATCCACGCCCCTTACCCTGCCATCGGCGGATCCCAGACGGCGTGCAATTTCAACACTTAGCGCGCAAGTGCCGCATCCTGCATCGACATAGCTGCCAGCTGGCTTCACCATGAGTTGGTCAACGGCTCTCCGACGCCACGAGCGGTCACGACCAAAAGAGATTATCCGGTTCAAGAGGTCGTAACGCCGGGATATTGTGTCGAACATCCGGCGGTTCTCGTCAGGCGAGATGAGCGCCTGCCCGCCTCGTTCAAGCCGGGAATCATACGCAGTTTTCATGAATCGTAAACTTCCAGAATCCTGTAGTCCGAATCCCTGCGCGCAGGAACAAACCCGCTTCTGCTTATCAATTCTTTCACGTTTTCGACCGTCGTACGCCTGTCGTGACCGGTCGTCCTGAGCACGTTCTCCTCAACCAGGATGCCACCGAAATCATCCGCCCCACTCATCAGGCCGAGACATCCGGCAT
>Ga0181535_10002735_pt1 | contig 21190 bp, 18 predicted proteins | sample PEATcosm2014_Bin_44_FD_119774 | JGI IMG/M metagenome (GOLD analysis project Ga0181535, IMG submission 119774) | Peatland microbial communities from MTU Mesocosm Facility, Houghton, MI, USA - PEATcosm2014_Bin17_30_metaG | ecosystem: Environmental > Terrestrial > Soil > Wetlands > Peat | place... | reverse complement strand
CGTTAAAACCCTCAACGATTTTCCGATACTCACCCTGATGCTTCGCGGCATCGGCTCGGGTGGTGAGCTTGCCTACCAAGGCTTCCCCGCAGAGCGTCTTTGTGTCGTTCGCCATCGCTTCGATGGCCTCCATCATCCCAACGTAAGCAGGAGTGAGCGTGTCGTTTTCGCTGCGCTTTCCGCGCTTCTTCAACTCGGCGAGGTCTGCCCGGTAGTCCCCGGCGGCTATATTGGAGTTTAGCTGGACTACACGCTCAAAGTGACCGCGGATTTCGTTGGTTGCCTCCGCCACCTCCGCGAAGACGCCGTTATAAGCCCCCTGAACCGATATAGTAAAGTCGCTTGTCGCTACACGTTGCAGGACGTTGTTCGCCTCGACGAGGCCTCCAAGCCCATCGATGCAGGCGTTCAGGTTGTTCTTGATGACGTTGAAGTCACCGCTATAGTTGTCGGTGATCTTAGTCGGAATGTCGCCCTTGCTGATCTTATCCACATAAACGGCGGCGACGTTCAGCGGACCGACGACTGCGTCCAGCGTAGCGTTAACCCCGCCCACGATCTTGCGGAAGTCGCCGCCATGCTTGCCGGCATCGGCGCGAGTCGATAACTCGCCCTTGAGGGCTGCCTTGACGAGCAGATCCGTGTCGGTAATGAGGGCCTGGAGATGCCTCCGGACCTGTTCAATCGTGTCGTTGATGAAAGCCTTCTTGCCGGGAAAGCGTTCGAGCGGAGCTTCGAAGTTCCCTTTGCCGAACTCGGCGACGCACGCCATGGCCTTTTTCTTGACCGCGATGTGACCCATCACCATTTCGTTGACGCCGTGCGCCATAGTCCGATAAGCGCCTTCGAACTTCTCCTCGGGGATGACAATGTCAATGTCCCCGGCGGTGTGGGCGTCGGACATTCGTATCATTTCCGCTATGAATGCCTTGATGTTTGCACGCAGACGTTCCAGGTTGTCGTTGATGAATGCCTTCTTGCCGGGGAACTTCTCCAACTCGGCCTCGAAGTTGCCTTTGCCGAACTCAGCAACGCACGCCATGGCCTTTTTCTTGACCGCAATGTGACCCATGACCATTTCGTTGACGCCGTGTGCCATAGTCCGATAAGCGCCTTCGAACTTCTCCTCGGGGATGACGATGTCAATGTCCCCGGCGGTGTGGGCGTCGGACATTCGAACCATTTCCGCCATGAATTTCTTGATGATCGAGCGCAGATGTTCGAGGTTGTCGTTGATGAACGCTTTCTTGCCGGGGAACTTCTCCAATTCGGCATCAAGGTTGCCCTTGCCGAACTCGGCAACGCACGCCATGGCCTTTTTCTTGACTGCGATGTGACCCATAACCATTTCGTTGACGCCGTGTGCCACGGTCCGATACGCGCCCTCGAACTTCTCCTCGGGGACGACCACATCAATATCCCCGGCGATGTGGGCGTCGGACATTCGTGCCATTTCTCTCATTAACCCGCTAAGCGCGTCGATGCAGCGGTTGAGACTGTTCTTGATGGTGTTGAAGTCGCCGCTGTAGTTGTCGGTGATCTTCTCCGGTATGTCCCCCTTGCTGATTCGCTCAATGTAGGTGGAAGCGACTGTCAACGGTGACACCAGCGCATCGAGCATGCTGTTCATCTCTTCGAGAACGGCGCGGTCTTCGACGGAGAACAGTCCGACCTGAGCGCGTTCGGAAAGCCGCCCCTGCTGTACGGCTGCGTGCAACCGTTTTACCTCACCGGCAACACTCAGATGCTGGGAGATGGTTTGATCTACAAATGAATCGACGGCGGCTGCGTTTCCGCCGTTCGCTCCGTGACCAGTCGTTTTACGTCGCGGTTCTGTCATGATGGCTCCTCTAGAGTTGTTGGTAATGGGCTAGACGGGACGAGTGGCCCCGGCAATATCAATGGCGCGCTCCGTGTCGAGCAGGAGCAGCAGTCGTTCTTTCAGCTTGTACACTCCACGAATGAGATCGCGGCCAACCCCTTTGAGAGTGTCCGGTGCCTCTTCAAAGGTCGAATCGGCGACCTCGACCACGTCGCCGATTTCGTCCACCAGCAGGCTGACCGCGCCATCTGCCGTGCGGACCACCACGTTCATCGGTTGCTCGCCGCCCTGCCGTTCGCTCATCGCAAGCCGCTTCCGCAGGTCGATCGCGGTTACAATCTGGCCGCGAAGATTAATCAGGCCTCCGACCACCGCAGGCGCAAGCGGCACGCCTGTCATGCCCTGATAGCGAATGACTTCCTGGACCTTGTGGACCTCCACGCCGAAGAAGAGGCCGTCCACAAAAAAGGTGCAAAACTGTTGTTCAGTGCTCACGCTAGACTCCTTGCGGCGCCGACATCGCACTCTTCATCCCTGTGCCTGCGATGATCATGTCGAGGTCAAGCACATCGGTAACACGCTGTTGGATAACGGCTGAACCCGAAACGCCCATAGGCTGGCCGCATCGTTCGAGGGAAATCTGCTGCTCGACAATGTCGACAATTTCATCGACGATCAAGCCGATGTAGTTCCCGCCTTGGGCGAATACAATTACCTGAACCCTTTCGGCGTCCTTCTGTGCGGACGGCCGATTCAGCAAAGTGGAGACGCGAATCAGGGGCATAATATGCTGGCGATACTGCACCACTTCCGCATCGCCGGATCTTTCGATCAAATTGACGGGAATTTCCTCCAGCCGGGACACGGATGAGAGCTGGGTAGCCATCCTGCGGTCTTCACCGACAGTGAATAGCAGCCAGGTATCCCGGTTCCCGGTGGATTCGGCGTTCTTCGCCGCATGCTCCGTAACCGCGTGGGAGCGCAGTTCAGCCACCACATTCGCCATCTGCGCGATGCCGAGGATATCCAGGATCAGCGCTACCTGGCCGTCTCCCATGATGGTCGCGCCGGCAAAGCAGGCAAGCCCCTTCAGTTGCTTGCCAAGAGGCTTTACGACAATTTCCTCGGTGTCATTAATCTCGTCCACCACCAGGCCGAACTGGCGGTCGTCGGCTTGCAACACAACGATATTCACGAGCTGCGCTTTGCCGCCATCCGTAGCAGAGTCAGGAAGGCCAAGCTCGCGGTTGAGGTCGACTAGGGGAAGCAGGTTGCCGCGAAGCCGATAGACAGGGGCTCCCCCAATATCCTCGATGCTGGCGATCGCATCGGGGCCTTCCAATCGAACGAGCTCCAGCAGACTAACCTGCGGAATAGCGAAGCGTTCCTTGCCACTGGTGACGATCAGCGCCGGGATGATCGCCAACGTCAGAGGGATCTTGATTTTCAGGGTCGTGCCGCGGCCGGCGGTGCTTTGCACATCTACCATGCCACCGATCTTTTCGATGTTGGTCTTGACTACGTCCATGCCGACGCCGCGCCCCGAGACGTTAGTCACGCGCTCGGCTGTCGTAAGTCCGGGAAGGAAGATGAGATTAAGCGCCTCGCGTTCTGACATTCGGGAGGCATGATCCGATGTGATCGTGCCGCGTTCGATCGCCTTTCGCTTTACTCGTTCGGTATCGATTCCCGCACCATCGTCGCTGATCTCGATGTTGACCTGCCCGCCCTCATGGAAGGCTCGCAGCGACAAGCGGCCTTCTAGCGGCTTTCCCGCTTGCTTTCTCTGTTCCGGCGACTCGATGCCGTGATCCACCGCGTTACGAACGAGATGAGTCAGCGGGTCTTTAATAGCCTCGATAATCGTCTTGTCCAACTCGGTGTCGGCCCCATCCATGTCAATCCGCACTTGTTTAGCGCAGCCAAGGGCCAGGTCGCGCACAACGCGAGGAAATTTGTTCCAAATATTGCCGATGGGCTGCATTCGGGTCTTCATCACGCCCTCCTGCAGTTCGGTCGTAATCAGGTTCAGGCGTTGTGCCGTTCTGAGGAACGTGGTGTCTTTGGTGGTGGTGGTGAACTGAAGCACCTGATTCCGGGCAAGGACGAGCTCACCCACCAGATTCATCACCTTGTCGAGAAGCCCGACATCCACCCGAATCGTGCTGCTGGCAAGTGCATCATGCTTGTCGCTCTGCATCTGGATTGCGTCGGAGGCCATTGCGGGCACCTCCTTGTCGGGCAGACTTTTGCCGGGCGCGCCTACCGCCATGGAATCCCCAGCGGGTTGCTGCGGTGTTTTCGGCCCACCCGCGTAGTCGCCCGAGCCGGGGTTTTCACCTGCGGCCACGCACTGAGCTGGAGCCGCAGCATGAGGGGACGTAGCGGCGTCCGCGGAACCCTCGAGGATCGAGGTGACCGCCGCAACTACGTCGGAATAGTCGCCATCGCCCTCAGCTCCGGTCACCTCAATGCTGGAAAGCATCTTGCGAAGCGCATCCACGAGCGACAGCAAGGCAGTCGTGACCCGCGGATTAAGGCTCAACTTCCGATCCCGCATGCGGCTCAACATGCTTTCGCCAACATGCGCAACCGCAGCGAGTTTGTCGAATCCGAGTATCCCGCCCGTCCCTTTGATCGTGTGAACTGAACGGAAGATACTGGCTAGCAGGTCTTTCGAGTCCGGGGTTTTTTCCAGTTCGACAAAGTCACGGTCGAGCTGATCGAGACCTTCAGTGCTCTCGATTAAGAATTCTTTAATGATGTCGTCCATCTCGTCCATTGCAGCCCACTCCTTCGGGGCGGAAAGTGTTTTCCGACGCCGTCCATTGTGGTTCAGCCTTCAGAGCTGCAATCGGATTACCATCCTAGGCAGGGCAAAGCTAATGCGGCCGAATGAAGGGCCAAGCAACGCAGCTACGGGATGTCATGCTGAACGGCGACGGACCCCGAAGCTCGTTGTTGTGTCTGTCGAAAATCTTCCAGCGGGCGGGCTACATCGCAAATGGTGTGTACAGCGGCGCGGAGGCACTGGCCTTCATCGGGGCCCGTCAACCATCGCTCGTAATTTCGGATGTCATTATGTCCGGCATGGATGGCATCGCTTTGGCCAAGACGATCCAAATCTCCTGCCCGAATTATCGGGTTTTGTTGTTTTCGGGCAATGCAGATACGCAGGGGCTGCTAGACCGGTTCCGCGGAAGGTGTATACCGAAATGAAGCCGGGCATTCAGCCCGGCGGCGATAGTTCGGGATACATCAACTTGGGAACTGCTCTAGAAGCGGCGCAGCAAGAGGGCCATAGGTTCGAGGTCCTGGCAAAACCAATCCTCCCACCGCAAATGCTCGCGAAAAGTCGCTTCGCGGCTCGCCCAGAGCTCTTCTACTCGGACTTGATGGAACGTTGGCCCTACACCGGTCATGAAAGCCGATTTATCTAGCGGCCGGCCGCATGAGCGGCGATCTTCGGCTTTGCCCCGCGTTCGGCGGCCCACGCCGCAATTGTGCGAACCCCGTTAATCGCAGTGTCGATGTGCGCTTCGGTATTGAACGCCCCAATCGAGAAGCGCACGCCTCCGTTGAGCGCGAGCGTGCCTAGCTGCGTGTGTGCCAGCGGAGCACAATGCAGGCCGGTGCGGGTCGCGACATTGTGATCCACATCCAGCATGGTGCCAACATCCCCGGCCTCGATGCCGTCGATATTGATCGTGACTGTCGAGAGATGGTTGTCGGGGTTCTCCCAGCAATAGATGCGGACGCCTTTAATCTGCTGCAGGCCGTTGACCAGTTTGATGGCCAGCTTCATCTCGCGCGCATGGATGGCTTCGACTCCGCCCTGCTCGGCGATCCACTCCTGCCCTGCCCACAGTGCGGCGATGCCAACCATATTGGGCGTGCCGTACTCCATGCGCCAGGGATACTCGTCGAGGTGATAGGGGTAGGCGGAGTGCACCCCAGTGCCTCCGGACCGCGTGTGGCGGATCACGACGTGCTTGCGAACGCACATCCCGCCGATTCCCGTCGAACCCATCAGCGCCTTGTGCCCCGTGAAGGCAAGCACGTCCACATTCATTTCTTTCATGTTGAGGGGAACGATTCCCGCGGTCTGCGCAGTGTCGACCACAAAAGTGATGTCATGTTCGCGGCAGATGCGCCCGATCTCAGCAATCGGCTGAATGGTGCCGATGACGTTGGAGCCGTGGTTGACGATGACCAGCTTGGTATTGGGACGTATGGCGCGAGAGACATCGTCGGGCTGAACAAATCCATGGGAATCGAACGGCAGAAACGTGGCCTCAACCTGTGCATCGCGAACCAGATGATTGATGGGCCGGATCACGGAATTGTGTTCGAGATTGGTGGTGATGACGTGGTCGCCCTCTCCGAGTAACCCATTAATGATCAGGTTCAGCGCATCGGTCACGTTGTAGCCGAAGCATAAACGCTCGGGTGCGTCCTCATCCCCGCCAAAAAACTTTGTTAACCGCTTGCGCAGATTGTCAAGAAGGGAACCGGCTTCCAGGGCCTTATCAAAGCCACTGCGTCCGGGATTCACTCCGGTCTCGCGATAAAAATCGATCATGAACCGGTAAACGTTTTCCGGCTTCGGCCATACCGTTGCCGCATTGTCAAGATAGATGAGAGCGCTGTCCATACGTTCCTCCAGGCTAAACAATGGTAGGAGTTTGCTGGCAACCCAGTACAGCACGACTTAAAGGTCTTTGGAGGGTAATTACTTAAGATTTACGAAATTGACGGTCAATGGCCTTACATTGTTCAATGTTGTCGCGTCCCCGCTGTTTGACTTCCAGCGCGCCTGCCGCCTGATCCTGCGACGGCTGCACGCGGCGCTTCACTGCGCTCCACTGGACCGGAGAAGAAAGGATCATCGAGGTGGTCGTCGCAACGTACGGCATCAGCGCGTCGATTACCAATTCAAGGTGATTGATATCCGTGACCGCGACCTTGATGATGAACGACTCGGAGCCGGTCACGCGATGGCACTCCAGCGCTTCCGGGCATAACCGCACCATCTCGGCGAAGCTCTGCAGCTTACCTCCGGAAACCTTGACGCGGATGAAAGCCATCACGCCGAACCCGAGTTTCGCGGGATCGATTTCTGCATGGAAGCCGCGAATAATCCCGGCATCTTCCATCTGCCGAACGCGCTCAACCACCGCCGGCGTCGACAAACCTACGCGCCGGCCAAGCTCGGAAAATGGAATGCGGGCGTTCTCCTGCAGCTCGCTGATGATGTTCCAGCCAATGTCGTCAAGCAGATGTGTATGTGACCGCGCCCTCATCTACGCCCATGGTACCTCGAATTTGGCCACTCGCGAAAGGAGTATCCAGTGAAGCTCAGCTCCGAGGCACATCTATTCTGCGATCAGGGGTCGGTGAAGATTGATCCGGGCTGCGAAAATCAGCCGGCCCGATATCATCGCAACAGTGATCTCGCGTTCGCGTCGGAGAAGCTGAATGGCAATCAATGTGGGTTTGGAAAAATGAGGTCATCAACGTAAGCCCCTTTATTTACCTTGTTTTTCCACTCTGAGGGTGCCACCAAAACAGTCATTCTATGAGTGTGTGACGAATTTAGGATGCGAGAGCTAAAATTAGTGGCAGTCCACAAACCGCGACGGCGGAACAGTCACAGGTGTAATTGCTTCCCCGAAGCGGTGTAATCGGTATGGAAACGCTCGGGCCAGCGTTCAGGAGGAGCCATGAAACTCGGAGCAGATCCAGACGTGATTGTCTATTTTGACAATCAGTTTGTGCCTTTGCGCGACGCTCGCGTAAACATTCTCACTCACGCTCTGCATTATGGCACGGGAGTATTCGAGGGCATCCGAGCTTACTGGGACGACGGAGAGCAGGAACTTTTTCTATTGCGTCCGCTGGAACACTATCAGCGCTGGAAGAAAAACTGCGGGATCCTCCGCATTGAAGTTCCGCCCGCTGCGGAAGCGCTATGCGATATCACCGTGGAACTTATCCAGCGGAACAAGTTTCGCTCGGACCTCTATATTCGGCCGCTGGCCTACAAGTCCGCGGAGCGCATTGGGCTCGTGCCGGACGAACAAAGCGCTTTGGCGATCATCGCGATTCCGATGGGCGAGTATCTGCCCAGCGAGCAGGGATTGCATGTCGGGGTGAGTTCCTGGTGCCGGATCGAGGACAATGCTATCCCCGCGCGTGGCAAGATTTGCGGCGCCTACGTAAACAGTGTGCTCGCCGCCGAAGATGCCCGGCTCAATGGCTTCGATGAAGCAATTTTTCTCAACTCCGGCGGTCAAGTCGCCGAAGGTGTCACTCACAACCTCTTTATGGTTCGGAACGGCAGATTGATCACGCCTTCCCCAACCGATGACATCCTGGAGGGCATCACCCGCGATAGCATTATGGAGTTGGCGCGACGCGAATTGAATCTCGAGGTCGTAGAGCGGTCTATCGGCAGAAGCGAACTTTACATTTGCGACGAGCTGTTCTTTACCGGCACGGCAGTCGGAATCGCGCCCGTCGTCCGCGTGGATCATCGTCCGGTGGGTACAGCCTCGGTCGGGCAGATTACCAGCGAACTGCGCCGCCTCTACGGCGAAGCTTCACGCGGCCATCTTGCCGCATATCGCAAGTGGCTGTTGCCGGTCTATCAGGCCGCCTGTACAACGGCCTAACCTCACGCGCTTTTGCCGGCGGCTTTTTTCAGGCGGCCAACAGGCTGCTGAAAACACGCTGCAACGGGAGCAGACCAGTGGCACAGAACTTGTCGCCCGGTCCATCAACGCAGGAAGAGATTCTCGCAAAGCTGGAGCGGCGCCTCGGACGAGTACACGCGCGGCAACGCCTCGGAATCGAGAAGGACCACGAGAACATATTCGGCCAAGGTATCAACTTCTTTCACCCGGAGAATTGGTATTCGATCCATTCGCTGGTCCGAATTACGCTCAAACTGGCAGGCTTGTATTGGCGGGGGCGTAAGAACACGGAATGCATACAGGTGCGACACAACGATATTGTGCTGCCGGGCCTGCCTTCACTCTTTGATGGATTCACCATACTGCACATCAGCGACATGCACGCGGACATGAACCCTAGTCCTATGCAGCGCTTGATAGAGTGTCTCAACGAGGTGAATTACGACATTTGCGTACTGACCGGGGATTTCCGGGGAGAAACATTCGGTCCATTTGACGAAGCTCTTGAAAGTCTGGCGCGGGTGCGCTCATGTCTCGGGGAGTCGGTTTATGGTGTATTGGGCAACCACGATTCGATTTGCATGGTCCCTGGAATGGAGGCGATGGCAATACGGATATTGCTCAATGAATCCGAGTCGATCGTGCGCGGTGATCAGTGCATCCATCTAGCTGGCATTGACGATGCCCACTACTACCGCGCCGACAATATTGAAAAGGCGGCATCTCAAATTCCGCATGATGAATGTTCCATCTTGCTTTCCCACACGCCGGAGATTTACCGTCAAGCAGCTCATGCCGGCTTCAAGCTGCTGCTAAGCGGGCATACGCATGGGGGCCAGATATGCCTGCCCCGTTCCATTCCGATCACACTGGATTCCTCTCTGCCCAGGCGCATGGGATCTGGCGCATGGAAGTACCACACGATGGTTGGCTACACTTCGGTTGGCGTCGGATCGAGTATTGTTGCCGTGCGCTTTAATTGTCCTCCGGAAATTACCTTGCACCACTTGCGGCGCGCGGTTGTATCGCACTAGCAGCCTGCTAGAGCCGCTCCAAGATTGACGTACCTGCTTAGTACCACCGCCGGGCTTGAAAGTCCGGCGCCTTCGCGGGCATACCTTCCGCGATGCTGGCTCAGTATGGACGGTCGCGAAGGCGGAGCTTATAGAGCAGAGCGGAAAAAAGAATAGAGCAGAGTAGAAAGACCGCAACGCCTACGGCGATATCCACAGCAGTAAGTGACAGCGAGCCACGGCAGGCGAGAAGAGGGAACAGAGACTCAGGAACCTGATCAAGGCCAGTAGCCATGCCTTCCGCAGGCAGATTGATGCGCCGCTTCAGAAAGCTGGAGAGAAGGTCGCCCGCCATTGCCGCGCTTCCCACCACCGCCCCTTGTTCCCATGCCAGGCCGAAAACTGGCGCACACGCTGTCGTCACCAGGATTGAGAGAACAATTCCGCGTATCGTCTTCGACGAACCAAACAGCGGCTTTCCATCGACAAACTTGATGCCACCATCAATGGGCTGCGAAAAGCGGTTGCGGAAAACATTCTTCGCAATCAGTGGTGTGCCATTCGCCACCGCCAGCAGGGTTAGGAGCTTCAGGATCAGCAAAGTCCGCATACGCGCTCCATCCACACCCATTGTGCGCCATTGTTACCAATACGAGGAGTGACGCACGAGGCCGCTCACGATTTGTTCGCTATCATGGTCAGTCCTGTCTCAGCCGTTCACTGCGGGGAATACAACACTTGATATTGCTTCCTCTTCTGTTCGAACACACCAAGCCATACGCGGAGTATTGTGAGCAACGCCGTAGCGGCCGAGCCGGTCAAGCATGATGATGCCACCATTTCCCCCGAGACGATCTTGCAGGTGGCGAATGGCTTCGGCGGCGGCCTGCTCAGGCGAGTGCTCTTCGTGCACGCGGTCGGTTGCCCATTTCGCCAGCACCAACTTCATGATCGGTTCTCCCCAGCCGGTGGCCGAGGCAGCTGCGGTCTCGTTGTCCGCGTAGCATCCGCAGCCAATTAGAGAGGAATCACCTACGCGTCCCGGAGCTTTATTCAATGTGCCGCCGGTCGATGTTGCCGCCGCGAGGTTTCCACGAACATCCAGCGCCAACGCGCCGACCGTATCGTGGGATTGCTTCGCTCCCCCGAATTCGCCGGGCATATCCAGGTACTGCGGGTCGGCTGCGGTGCGCCGGCGTTCAACTTCGCGCGGGACGACCAGATCCTGATTGTCGCAAAGCTCTATCCCGTGCTCCTGAGCGAAACGCTCCGCGCCTTCGCTCACGAAATACACGTGGGGACTCTCCTCTAGAATTTTTCGGGCGGCACGCACCGCGTTGCGTATGCGCTCAACACAGCCTACGCCGCCGGCGCGCAAAGTGGCCCCGTCCATGATCAGCGCGTCGAGTTGGACCCGTCCATCGCGATTGAGAAACGAGCCGCGCCCGGCATCAAAGGTCGGATCGTCTTCCATGAACGCGACGGCTTCTTCGACAGCATCCAGGGCCGAACGACCCTGTTGCAGCACGGCCCAGCCTGCTGCCATAGCGCCGCTCAGGCCGGACAGATGCTGCTGCACCATATCGTCTGGGATCGCCCACGCTCCGCCATGGAGCACAAGGACCGGATTCACAGCCATGCCGCCGTCTCCTGATCGTGGCGTTGAAGAGTTGGCATAGTTTAGCACCCGCACATCGTTCCACTACACTCGCAGCTACTTGGCCGGCGACGATCGTGAAGCAGTTAGTCGTTCCGCCTCGAGCCTTTTGCCGCCACCCTTTTGGGGAGATAGGCCAGATCATGGCTAGCGGAAATCCCGCTCTGCTCGTAAATGGAAACAAGCCTGTCCTGCATCGCTCGCGTCATCCCATCGACAAGACTATTGCCTTTGCTATCGATGCCGACAATCAACGGGCCAAGATTATTGAGTCGTACCACCCAGACCGCTTCCGGCATGCCCAAATCCGTCCAATAGACGTTCACTACTTCTTCGACCTGACCCGCGTAGAGCGCGCCGCAGCCTCCAGTGGCGTTTAGAAAAAAGCCTCCCACATCCCGGATCGCTTCGCAGGCTTTTGTACTCATCGTCCCCTTGCCAATTGTGCAGCGCACCCGGAAAGCTTTCATCAGTTCAGGGCCGAGTTCATTGAAGCGTGAACTTGTAGTGGGGCCGGCGGAAAGCACTTGCCATTTGCTCTCGGCGTTTTTGCGGGTAATTGGTCCGCAATGCCAGATGGCTCCGTTGTTCAGGTCGAAAGGCAGTTGTTCACCGCGGCGTAGCATTTCGACCGCTCGCCGATGCCCCATGTCTCGCATCGTGTGAACTAGGCCAGAGAGATAAACGATATCGCCCAATTTGAGCTGGCTTATTTGTTCTTCGCTGACGGGGAGTTGCAAGCGATGTTCATTCGTCATTGCACACTGTCCTCTTCCGGATGGGTTATATACTCAACGCGCCCGTCGCTGTGAATGCGAGCCTTGGAGTAGCGGCAAGCCCAGCACTGGAATACCACTGAGACCGGCACAATCGCGGTGTGGGAGCCGCTCATTTCAGCATGCACGCCCAGCGCATAAGTCTTGCCTCCAACACCCATCGGGCCCAGTCCCATCGCATTCACCGCTTCGTAAATCTCGGTCTCCAGGGCCGCGACCGTGGGATCGGGATTGGCCGTGCGGATAGGACTGCGGAACAACGCCTTCTTGGCCATAATCATGGAGGAGTCGGCGAATCCGCCGATACCGATCCCGATAATCACAGGCGGGCAGGGCTCGCCCATCGAATCTTCCACGACGTCCAGCACGGCTTTAACCACGGCGCGGCCAACGTCTTCGCTGGTCACAACCCAACATTGAGAAGCCCGAGATTCCGATCCAAACCCTTTTGGAACCGCCGTGATATCCAGATAATCCGACCCGCTGATCACTTCCCAGTGAATATATGGAATGCCCCAGCCCGTGTTCGTGCCTGAGTTCTGCCTCGTCAGAGGATTGATCACATTCGGCCGGAGTGGAACTTCTTCGGTGGCTCTGATCAGGGCCTTTTGGGCCGCCTCCATCAGGTTTCCTTCAAGCCGGCAGTTCAGGCCAAGATCGGCATAGAACATCGGCACGCCGGTGTCCTGGCACAATCCGACTTGTTTCTCGAAGGCAATGCGGCAGTTGTTGAGAATCGCGCCGAGTTGCCCCTTCGCGGCAAGGCTCTCCTCGCAAGCATATCCAGACTTGAGAGCATTCTGTACGTCAATCGGAAGCTCGATCGACGCTTTTTTCATGAGATTGAAGATTATGTCTTCCAACAACTGCTCACTAATCGCCAACTTAGTCCTCCTGGGCTGACCATTTTCGCTGAAACGCCGCGAAGCGCTCGCTCCAGTGCCGGACCGCTCAGCTTGCACATCAGCGAAATGATTTTCGCCAGCATGCCCAATAGACGTTTGCAGGTCTCTTGACTCTGCCCTTCGGATGCCTATCGCATAAACCGGAGGAGAATCGGGAACCCGATCAACAGAAGTACCAGTAAATACACCGCCCCCGTGATTGCGCCCAATCGCCAGAAGTCCTTCGTGCTGATGTAGCCAGCGCTGTACCAGATCGGTGCCGCACCATGAGCATAGGGGCTAATCACACCCTGTATTCCAAGTGAATACACCAACACAAGGGCTACCGGTTTCAGCGGAATCCCGCTGACAGTGACGATCATGGCGAGGAACACTGGCAGGACCGCCGTGGCGTGAGCGGTCGCGCTTGCAAAGCCGTAGTGAATGACCCAGAACAACACGACCAGCGCAATGATCATCGGCATCATGGGAAACCCGGCGATCATTGCTGCACTGCGATTAGCAAACCACGAAAGGAATCCAACCCGGTTTAGGCCATCGGCCATGTTGACCAAGGTGGCGAACCATACCCACACGCCCCACGCTTGCTTATTCGCTATGATGTCGCTCCAATCCACCACCTTGGTGAGCACCATCAGTGAAATCACAACCGCGGCGACCGTAGTAGCGGTCATCCATCGAGTTCCCAGAATCCATGCCAGCAGTGCGAAGACGGCCAGCACAGCCATAGTCACTTCCCGCCGCGAAATGCGCCCCATTTCGCCGAGTTCGCTCGCTGCCCACTTGGCGACCTCGTCCCCTTTTTTAATCTCGGGGGGATAGATGAAGTAGGTCAATAGCGGAGTCAGGAGAAAGACAATCATGCCCGTCGGGAGAAAGCCCATCATCCAGCCAGTCCAGGTGATGTCTACGTGGGCGATTTTCTTCATCAGTTCGACCGCCAGCAGATTAGGGGCGAGGGAGGTTACAAACATGGAACTCGTAACACACGCCGTCGCGAACGCAGTCCAACATAGATATGCACCGATCTTGCGCGGATTTTCCGTTGGAGACGAACCATAGAGCGGCGGGATATTCTTGACCACCGGGTATATCGTGCCGCCGCTGCGCGCAGTGGCCGAAGGCATGAAAGGCGCTAACACAAGGTCGGAAAGCGCAATGGCGTAGCCCAACCCGAGCGTCTTTTTCCCCAGCGTCCGCACTAGCAAAAGCGCGATCCTTCGTCCTAGTCCGGTCTTTTCATAACCGAGCGCAAACATTGCGGCGGCCATGATGAGCCATACCGTGTCGTTTGAAAACCCACCAAGCGCCCATCGCATCGCCTCAGCCGGCGTTTTGCCTACCAGGATGAAAGAGGCGCCTGCGCTCACGCCAATGAAGCCCACCGCAGGACTTGGAACCGGTTCGGTCATCAGTGCAGCGACAGTGGCTGCAAACAACGCAAAGAAGTGCCAAGCCGAAGTAGGCAGACCAGCCGGAGTTGGAATTAAGTAAAGCACGAAACCGATTCCAACCGGGATTAGCCATTTCAGCAGCAAATTACGAGTCGAAGTCGCGGCGGGAACTTTGATCGGTTGGACAGCCGCTTTTGATGATGGCATATGCCTCCGAGCGCACTCCTCAGCAGATTCTGATCTTCTAAGTCCTACCAGCGAGACAGGCTTGGACGCTAGCCTCGGCTCTTCGCCGGGGCGTTTTTACAGTTCGGCTGCGACCGCAGCCGCTTCGCACACATCCGCCAAGATGTCCCGCGGCCTCTCGCAGTCTCCCACTCTCTTCCAAACGATGCCTGTACGCTCCTGAAATTTGAGATGATTAGAGCGGGCACCCACAGCAATTACAACATTTTCAATATCTGAAAAAAGGAGAACCGCCCCGTCCCTCTTCCGAAGCAAGACTCCATTGTGACCCCAGTGCTCGAGAAGCACCCCAGTTACGATCTGGACTTGCTGGCTTGCCAGACGTGATAAGAGGGTGGCTCTGGCGGTCGGTGTGATCGTGTGTCCCAACTGGTCGAGGAGTTCGATCAGAATAACCTGTTTGCCTTGTGCCGCCAGGAAATCGGCTGTCTCTAAGCCGACCATACCTCCTCCGGCGACCAAAACTTTCTGCCCCGGAACCTGCTGCCCGGCCAAAACCGACCAAGCGGACAAGACCTTTTCAGGAAAGTCAGTGGGGATGTCCAGAACCGCCGGCTGCGCGCCAATAGCCTCAATCACTACATCGGCCTTGGCCGCTTCAATGTCGCCCAATGTAATTTCCACTCCGCATCTCACTTCAACGCCGAGTTTTTCCAAGTCACGCACGCGAGCTCGGATCACTTCTTGCAGTTCAGCTTTTCCCGGTGGAACACAGGCGAGTTGTATCTGGCCACCCAGCTGAGCGTGCTTCTCCAGCAGCGTAACTTGATGTCCGCGCATCGCTGCGACGCGAGCCGCTTCGAGTCCGGCTGGCCCGCCGCCCAACACCAGCACGTGTTTCTTCAGCGGTGCGGGTGGTAAACCCGCTTCGAATTCGGTTCCGACCCAGGGATTCTGGGTGCACTTGACATCGTTCTGCTGCATAAGTCGGCCGATACAGCCCATGTTGCAAGCCACGCATTTTCGTATGTCTTCCGGCCTGCCTTCCCTGGCCTTGCGCGGCCAGTGGGGATCGGCAATCAAGGCGCGCCCGGTCGCAACAAAGTCAGCATCGCCGCGCGCAAGGATGGCCTCAGCCACTTCGGGACTATTGATACGCCCAACGGCGATGACCGGAATACTCACGTTCGCTTTGATCGCGCAGGCATACTTTGCCAAATTGCCGGGCTCATAGTAAATCGGTTGAATTACCTGTCCTATTGTGAAGTCAGTCTCGTTAACGCCAACACTTACGTGCAGTGCGTCGATGCTCTCTGCCTGAAGCATGCGACCAAAGTCGCTCATTTCCTCGGTTGTGAGTCCGCCCCGCATGAACTCGGTGGCGCTCAATCGATAGATGACTTGAGCGCTGCCATTCAACCGTTTACGCACTGCCTGAACCACTTCCAACGGGAATCTCGCCCGGTTTTCGAACGATCCTCCGTACTCATCCCGCCGGCGGTTTGAGTACGGAGAGAGAAACTGCTGCAGCAGGTACCCGTGCGCGCCGTGGATTTCCACCATCTCGAAACCAGCTTCGACAACCCTTGCCGCCGCGGCGGCAAAGCACTCAACCATGAGATGGATATCGTCGACGTTCATTTCCCGCGGAACCTCGCCGGTCATGCGATGGGGAATCGCTGAAGGAGCAAGCACCGGAAGTCCGCTGGATTTCGATGACATCAACCTCCCGGTGTGAATCAGTTGAATGGCGGGTACCGCTCCTTCATTCCGGATGACTTTGGCAAGCCTTTGCAGACCGGGAATAAAGCGGTCCTCGGTAGCTCCGATGCCATTGGCGCGGTGTTTCCCGCTCTGGTGGATGTAAACAGCTTCTACAATGATCAGTCCAACCCCGCCAGATGCCCGCTCCCGGTAATAACGGATGTTGCGGTCGCACACCATACCGTCAGTGCCCGTAAAATTCGTGCCCATCGCCGGCATCACGATCCGGTTCCTAATTCGTGCCGAGCCTATTCTGCCTTCCTGGAACAGATGGGGATATTGCATGCGTTACCTCCGGGCCTGATGGGCTAAGCCTCTCTTAACAGCGTTCGTAGCGCCGCCACAAATATGAAAAAGTCGAATCTCAGAAGATCAGAAAGCTCTCACCTTGATGATTGGTTTCAGCTTCCGTCCTAACACGACCCGGCGGGTGAGCTTCAACTTTTTTAGAGTTTGAAACTCACCACCGTGATCGGCCGGTAATGTTTGCGGACTCAGCGGACCGTCGCGGATTTCGCCAGCGCTGGCCACTCAACCAACTTTATGCCAAACTCCTCTTCGATACGGATGAGCGCATTCAGTTTCGCCAGCCGCTCGCCGCCTTTGACGCCAGTCTTGATCATCAAAGCATTCCATGACACAGCAAGATGCGCGATTGAGTCGTCGACCGTTTCTCCCGAACGATGCGACAACACTATCGAGACTCCATGATTCTGTGCCAGTCGCGAAGTGGTTTCGGCGCCTGTGATCGTACCAACCTGGTTTGTCTTGACGATCATCGCTCCAGCTGACTTTGTTTTGATCCCCGCTTCGGTGCGCTGCGGGTTGGTAGCGTAGATATCGTCAGCACAGACGAGGCACCTGGTTCCAACCCGCGCATTTAGCGCGGCAAAACCTTCGTAATCGTTGCTGTGGAATCCGTCTTCGACCCAGATCATCTGGAATCTATCGACTAACCCCGTGAGGTAGTCCAGTTGCTGTTGAGAGGTTCGCGTGGTACCCTCACGCGTGTAGCGGTAGACCTTCTGCTTTGGATCCCACAGGCGATCCGCTGCAAGATCCAGCCCTATTCTTAACTCCACTCCCTGTTCGCCGGAGATCTTCTTGCAGGCTTTTTCAAGAATTTCAAATGCCTCGAAGTCGTTTAGATTCGCCGTCCACGCGTTTTCGTCGTCGGTGCCGCCCGCGAAGGACGGATCTTTTTTCTCCAGTAACCTGCCGACCTCCTCATGCACCAACAGATTGATCCGGATTCCTTCCTTTACGCTCTTAATACCCAATGGAACGACGAGGTGTTCTTGCATATCAGGGGCCGGCCCGAGGCTATGCGCCCCGCCTCCGATGACATTACCCAGCGGGTACGGAAGACTATAGTTCGCCTTATCATTGATAAACTTGAACAACGGAATCCGCAGCGATTCAGCCGCGGCTTTCGCACAGGCTACGGAGACCACTGTTGACGTATTACCGCCCATACGCTCGAAATTCGGCGTGCCGTCAACCTCATGCAAAAACTGGTCGATTCGCCGCCGCTCGGCAGCATCCGTGCCGACGAGCGCGGGAAAGACGATCTTATTCAGAATCGAAATCGATCCCTGAATTCCCTCCGGCGAGTAGGCCGGCGCCTCGAACTCGCCTCTGCTTCCAGGCGCGCCAAAAGGCGCAGCGGCCCTGCCGAATCCATGCTGGGTTTCGACATCTACTTCCAATGTCTCCACACCCCGGCTGTCAAAAATCGTTCTGCAAACTGCTTTCTTAATAATTGTCTCTTTCAACTTGATGCTCCTCTTCATTGCGTCGCCGTCAAACAAAACCGGCGCGGTTAAGTAGTGCGGTCGTGCAAGTCCCAGCCATATTCCGCGATATGAACGCATCGCCTCGGCGAGAACACGTCCTTAGCACCGATTAGCGTTTCGTCTTGGAAGGCCAAACCCTTTTGTGCGGCTTACCTATGCTGCGCCAACGTCCTCCAAAGACCGGCCCTTGGTTTCAATTCCCAGCCAGTAAACCAATCCGCAAGCGATCCAGAAGAACAGAGCCATCGTGATATAGACACCGTAGTACATCTTATTGGCCACGAAGTAACCGAACACGATCGGACTCAGCGCAGAACTGACGCGACCGGCGCCGGTTGACCAACAAGTCGCGGTCGCACGCACCTTCGACGGATACAACTCGGCTGTCCACACCACGGTACCGGCAACGCCCTGTTCATAGAAGAACGCCAGAACACACGCTCCCCAAACCAGGTATGCGGGATTTTGTATCAGTCCAAATACAAGTGCAGCCACGCCGCCAAGACCGAATCCAACATAGAATAGTTGTTTCCTGCCAAACTTCTCTATGGTGTAGAAAGCGGTCATCCGTCCTGCAATGGCGGAAAACGCTGCGTACAATGTATAGGTAAATGTCTTCAACAGCGTCAGCTTGAATACCACCACGAGAATTGACGGAAGCCAGAGTACAAAACCGTAGTATCCAAAATACGCAAAGAAGTAGTACCCGGCGGTAAGAACAAACCGCCTAAGATAAGGCTTCTTTAACAAAACATTGATGGGCACCTTTTCGGCCAGTTGCTCGTCGCCTAGATTGCGGACGTCTGCATCGGTGGCGCCTAGCTTTTTCAGAACCGTTGCCGCTTCTTCTTTCCTTCCCTTGATGGCCAGCCACCGCGGAGACTCAGGCACTTTCCACCTGACGACAAACGACAACGCCGCGGGTAGTACGCCAAGGATGAATAGGATTCGCCATCCGTGTGTCGGAACCAGCATGAGCGACGATATGGCCGCCGCCAACAACCCGAAAGGCCAGAGAACAGTAAGCACAGCCACGAACCGCCCGCGGTGTTTGGCTGAGATGTACTCCGAAACCAAAGCGGTATCGACCGGGATCATCCCTCCGAGACACATCCCGGTGATGAACCGATAGATCAGGAACTGTCCAACGCCGGTGGCAAAGATTGTCAGGCCGCTGAACAAACTGAAGCCCAGGATCGTGCCGATAAAACCAACTTTGCGACCCCACTTATCGGTGACTGGCCCCCATACGATCGCGCCGAGAAACATCCCCCAAATGCCGGCCGATGTCAGCATGCCCACCATGATGGCGTCCAGTTTCCACTCTTTGATAATCGACGGCATCGCATAGGAGGCGATGTAGGTATCAAAAGAGTCGAACATGAAACCCAAAGCGGCGGCGGCTATGATGAAATAATGGACAGACTTTAGCGGTAGCTTCTCCACAATTCTGTCGACGGTAGTGGTCGCGGTTCTTGCCTCAGTAATCGAATTCACAACAACCCTCCAATAGGCTTTCCTCGATGACCTTTCGATGTTCCTGTCTCACAATAACCTCTATTACTTCACAGCCGAGTTATTTTGCTATACCCTTTACCACAAACCCAGCAGCTTCCAGTAGCCTAACCCAATCGTCATGTAGATCACTCCGCAGATGAAGGCGACAATGTGTCCGACCTTCCACCAAGTGCCCTGATCCACGTATCCCGGACTGAACAATACCGGCGCCACCGCGTTGCTGTAGTGAGTGAGCAAGCATCCAAATTCTGAAGCGGCACCCATCAAGAAAATAAGTGGCCATTTGGGGACATTCGCAACCAGTCCGATCGTGAACAAGACGGGAATAAAGGTCGTGCAGAATGGCGCGAGAGAGGCGAAGAAGTAGCGGACGCCGCAACTCAGCAGCAGCAGAATCAACAGCATGGTGAAAGTGCTATAGCCTGCAAAACTGAAATTCCTGGATATTACCTTGCTCAGCCAGGTGAAGAACCCGGCCTTCGCCAAGCCGTCAGCCAGACTGATGATGCCGCCGTACCACATCAGAATGCTCCAGGCCCCTTTGGCGCTTGCCAAGCTATTCCAGCTCACGACTCCAGTGACAAGACAGGCGGCGACGAAACCGATCGCCACTGCCGTAGCGTCAATTCTCGTAAGGTTTCCCGTAGCCCACCCGATGATTGCCAACACGAACAAGCAGGCCAGAGTCTTTTCGCGTCGAGTCGCTGGTCCCATTTCCGCCAAGCCACTCTCGGAGATTGTGCGGTTATCGATTTGTTTTATCTCCGGCGGATACAGCTTGTACACGATCCAGGGCAGTAGCATCAGGATGAGCAGTGCTGGCGGAGTAATCGCCTGCGACCACTGCATCCACGAAACGTCCACCTTCAGGATGCTCTTTGCAAAGGTAGTGACGAGCAGGTTGGTGGCGGAAGCCGTAAGGAAAACGTGAGCCGTGGTGATGCTTATTTGGTAGAGAAGCAGGCTCAGGTATCCGCCGATCCGTCTCGAGGTCGGCCCGGGCTCGGACCCAAGCGTTACGGCCAAGCTGCGGAAGATCGGGTACACCAAGCCGCCGGTACGGGCAGTGTTCGAAGGAGTTGCCGGGCTGATGATCAAATCCGTGAACGCTGCGACATAGCCGAGCCCGAGTGTTGTTCGGCCCAATCTGGTACCGATCAGCAGAAACGCTATTCTTTTCCCCAAACCTGTTTCGATAAATGCCTGGCCGAGCATGAAGGCCGAGAAGACCAGCCACGCGGTCGGTGATGCGAACCCGGCCAGAACAACGGTCGTGTTCTTGAGGAAAATACCCGAAACGGCGATCGCCACCAGCAGAACGACGGCTTCCGGCGCCGGGCGCAACATCATGCCCAAAATAGCGCCTATATAGATAGCGAATAGCCTCCAGGCGACGACTGGAAGATCCGCGGGAACAGGGGCCAGAAGAATCAGGACAGGTACGAGAATCGTGATCGCTGCCCTGATAAGTTTCTTCTTCATCTCCTCGCTACTGACAGAGGTGGGTGGAAGAACAGATTGAATCGCTTTTACGCCGGGGCCGGAACTCATGGAGTCCTCCGTTCGCACTTGCGTTCGCTAACTCGAACTATTACTTCCAGAAACCCGTCACAGCCGCATCAACGCAGCGTTTCGCGTCTCCGAACCACACGCCAAACCCGTTG
>Ga0181535_10002732_pt1 | contig 21211 bp, 26 predicted proteins | sample PEATcosm2014_Bin_44_FD_119774 | JGI IMG/M metagenome (GOLD analysis project Ga0181535, IMG submission 119774) | Peatland microbial communities from MTU Mesocosm Facility, Houghton, MI, USA - PEATcosm2014_Bin17_30_metaG | ecosystem: Environmental > Terrestrial > Soil > Wetlands > Peat | place... | reverse complement strand
GATACTCTTGCGGGTTGCGCAGCCAGGCCACCAGCCAATCCGGATTCACTTTGCTTGCAACCTTGGTAAGTTCGGGGCCGATATCGCCGCCGATCAGCTTGGTTTCGCCGGCACGGGTCACGGCCAGTGAATGGCACGTGGTGCAGAACATCTGCCGGAATCGCGTCTCGCCTTGGTCGAGGAGGTCGGGCCGCTTCTCCCATGCCGCCACGACGCGGGGATCGAACTTATAAGCCTGGATCTTCTGGCTCTGGAGGGTGCTGAGGTATCCGGAAATCGCGACCAGTTCGTTCTCGCTAAGCCGGAATTTCGGCATGCGCGGCTCGTCTTCGTTCCCGTAACCATTGACTTCAATGGTGCCGTCACTCGCGGTAATCGTGCGCGGTGCTTTCAGCCATTTGTAGATCCACGAGCGTGTGACCTTGCTGCCGATGTTGCTCAGATCCGGGCCTAGCATCGCGGGGCGTTCGACTCCCTGGAGGCGATGGCAACCCACGCAATTGAGCCGAGCCAGTATCTCTCGGCCCCGATCGAGTCGCGGCGCTTCCCTCAGGTCGGAGCGGTGGCAGACACCGCAAGAAGCCTGGATGTACTCGACGGGCAGGATGGGCTGCTCCCAGGCGAGCGTGGTCTCGTGGGCGTCATGGACTTCCGTTGCCAAGCCCTGGCCGCGATGGCAGATAACGCACCCCCAATCACGCACTTGATGCGGTATGGGTGGATGGGCTCGGAAGGGCTGAGGCACGGCGGAATCCTGCAGGCTCAGCTCCGTGATGCCCTGATGGCAGGTGGTGCAACGATCCACGACCTCCATTTTCGGGATCCAGATCTGGCTGATCTCGAAACGGAAGTCTGCCAGCAACCGCTTGGTGTCGGGCCGCGTCTGGGCAAAGCGGACGTAGTCCCTTTCGTATCGCTTCCATGCCCGCAGGTGCTCGCGGACGGGCGAAACCGCCAGGACCGCCAGGAAGACCACGCTTGACACAGCGAAAGCCCAGCGAAAGCGTTTCGTGACTTTGCCCATCTCCTCAGGAAGCATGTCGACTCCAAGGCCAGACCCAAGACCATCCTGGGCCCCTGAAAAAAGTGCCTACCAACGTGAGCGTCAGCGCTACCGCAATGAACCAGGTCATCACCCACCACGAGACCGTGCGCGACCTCAGGAACTGCACATAGCGCGCGGAACTGGACGGCGTGAAATAGGGGAGCAGGGCCAAAGCTCCCACCAGCACCGTGGGAACCAAGACGGTCCAAGCGTCGTAAACGGCCAAAAGAACGCCCAGCACTATTACCACTCCGACCAGAACCTGGGCACGACGTTGCCGATTGCCGGACCAAAGGGGTTCGCCCTGCACGTTGATCTTGAAGTAAGGAATGACCACCAACCCTAAAACCACCAAGGTAGGGATCAGAACGCCCGCGACAATGGGCGGGAAATAGTGGAGCAATTCCTGAAGGCCGAGGAAGTACCATGGCGCTTTGGCGGGATTGGGCGTGAGCAGCGGATTGGCCAGTTGCTCGAGCGGAGCATCCCAGAAGAGCGCCACCGCCACCAGCACGATGGTCAAAACCTGGAGGGCGATTGCCTCCCGCAGGACCAGGTGGGGGTAGGACATCAGTTGCGGTCCCGCCTCGCCTTTGACCTTCGCCGACGTCTTCCGCGTGATAAAGACGATCCGGCGCGGATCTTTAGTAGCATCGGACCCGAAACCCACTACGTATTTATTCGTCTCGCTCATGGTCGTCTCGAACGGTCAGCCCGCCATCCTTTTGAATTCTCCAGAAATGCACGGCGATCAGTGCCACGGCGGCGAGCGGCAGGATGACGCAATGCAACACATAGAATCGGAGCAAGGCGTTCTGCCCGATGATGTGCCCGCCCAGCAGCAGATACCGGAGGGGCCGCCCTAATCCGGGAACGTAGCTGATGATGTTGGTCCCCACGGTGATCGCCCAAAATGCCAATTGGTCCCAGGGGAGCAAGTAACCCGTGTAACTTAGAAATAGTGTGACCAGCAGCAGCCCCACGCCGACCACCCAGTTAAACTCGTGGGGAGGTTTGTAGCCGCCTCGATAAAAGACGTGGAACATGTGCCAAAAGACTGCAACCACCATCGCCTGCGCGGCCAGCCGGTGCAGGTTGCGCAGGAAGACTCCGTTCGAAGCCACGTAGATCAGGTCTTTCATGTCGCGGTAAGCGTCCGGGACGGCAGGGTGGTAATAAAGCATCAACAGGATCCCGGTGACGGACAGAACGACAAAAAGGAAGAAAGCGATTGAGCCCAGGTAATAGGTTGCGCGCACGGCCAGCGACTTCTCTCGCACTTTGACTGGCAGGAGGTGCAATGCAAGGTTGCCGAATATCGCCACGCTACGTGTGCGGTTGGTGCGTGCCGGCCCGCGCCGGAAGACGGATCGCCATACGCGGGTGCCCCTTAATTGCTCGAATCTTTGCTGTATCCAGGGTGTCGTCGCCATGCACTCCTCAAACTCGGAGGATTTCCCCTTCCTTGACCGTTTCGAGCTTGTCGACCTCCAGCGCGCCGTCCGCCGTCAAGCGCACCGCAAAGTGAGGGAGCGTGTGTGGCGCGGGCCCTGCCTCTACGCTTCCATTCCTCCCAAACTTGCTTCCGTGGCACGGGCAGGCAATCTGATTGGACTCCGGCTTCCATTGCGTAATGCACCCCAGGTGTGTGCACACCGCCGACATCGCCCACAGGCCTTTTTCGGCGCGAACGATGTACACCTGCTGGTCCTGGATATAAGTGACGGAGTTCACCGGATAGTCGTCCGAGGACCCGGCGCGGAAGGTAGTGGGAGGCTCGAAAAGAACGTTGGGCTCGGAATACTCGACCGTGACTACCGCAGCGCCGATGCCGGCAATGGCGAGCGCGCACCCGGCAATTTCGTTTAGGAAATCACGGCGGTTGACGGGACTTTTGCTCTCGGGTTTCTCGCCAGCTTTCGATTGGTCTTCCGCGGCCATATTCATTTCTCCCAGCTCAAGGCCTCGAGCGCTTCGGGATCGCGGTCGTACACCTCGAAGCTCTCCATGGTGATCGTGTGCGCGGGGCAACGCTGGGCGCAGAGGCCGCAGCGAATGCAGATCGTCTCGTCCTTAACCATCACGGACCCTTCGCCATCCGGCAGTTCGTCGGGGGTAAGGTGCTGAAAGGCGATTGGATCAGAAGCGAGCGACTCCTGAATCTTTCTCGTCTCTGTTTCAGGAATCCTCAGCTGACTCAGGGGCACGAGCTCGAGGCAGTTTTCCGGGCAGACATCTACGCATCCGCCGCAGAGAATGCATTCCGTGCCCTCGGCTTCGTTCCCCTCAAAGATGGTGTTGATCCAGCATTTCAGGCAGCGCGTCGCTTCCAGCCTCGCTTGTTCTTCGGTGTAACCTGCTTCGACTTCCGCGATCCCGGTGCGGCGGTCGAGGGCGATGGTGGGCACAGAAAGGCGTGAGTACTCGTCATACTCCTGCGCCATCTGGTGATCATCCAGTACCGTGATCTGCACGTAGCGGGGTTTGGGTTTCCAGGCCGGACCGCGCAGATAGCGGTCAATTTCCTCGGCTGCTTTCTTCCCATCAGCCACGGCGCTGATGATGAGCCTTGGGCCGAAGGCAATGTCGCCCGCGGCAAAGACCCCTGGCGCCGTCGTCATGAGGGTCTGGGGATCAATCTTGACCGTTCCCTGGCGAGTCGTTTCGATGCCGTCCTGGGGCGCGAGAAACGAAAGGTCGGAGGTCTGGCCAATTGCCAGGATGGCCGTATCACATGCGAGAACGCTTTCCGTCCCCGGCGCAAAAACCGGGCTGAAGCGGTGCTGGGCATCGAAAACGGAAGTGCAATGGACCGTCTCGAGCCCCGCCAGTTTGTTGTTCTCGCCAACGAACCGCTTGGGCCCCCTGGAGGCCTGAATCTTCAACCCTTCGAGCTGTGCCTCTTCGATCTCTTCTTCGAAAGCCGGCATCTCCTCGCGCGATTCCAGGCACACCATGTGGACTTCTCTCGCGCCCAGCCGCATCGCCGTGCGAGTTACGTCCATAAGTTCTTTCATCACCACGTCGCGCTCAGGATCAGTCAACTGGTCAGGGAGGACCGAACTCGAGAGCGCATCGAGCGTTTGGCGCTGCTGCTGGCGCAGTGCCGTCCGAGCCACGTCCATGGCTACGTTGCCGCCGCCAATTACCGCCACCCGCTTACCGATGGAGAACTGGTAGCCGAGGTTCACGTTCAGCAGGAAGTCGGTGCCGGTGATGACGCCGTCCAAGTCGCGACCCGGGAGGATCAGGTCGCGGCTGCGATGCAGGCCGATGGCCAGCAGAATGGCCTGGAATCCCTCCCGGCGCAAGTCAGAGAGTGAGAAGTCGCCTAGCCGGCTGTTCAAGCGCAACTCCGGGCCCAACGCCAGGATCTCCCGGACTTGGGCCTGCACAACATCGCGGGGCAGACGGTACTCGGGGATTCCCAGGTGGAGCATGCCGCCGGGCACTTGCGCCGCCTCGAAGATCGTCACCGCGTAACCGAGCAGGGCCAGATCGTGCGCGGCGGCCAGTCCCGCCGGACCTGACCCGATCACACCCACACGCTCCGGGTGGGTCACCTTGGGCTTTTCAGGAAAGAGATCAAGAGGATTGCGTGATTCCGGACCGTAGCGCTCGGTCACAAACCGTTTCAAAGCGCGAATCGAGATAGGGGCGTCAAATTGCCCACGACGGCAAGCTGTTTCGCAGGGATGCCCGCACACTCTACCGCAGATCGAGGCCAGGGGATTCGGCTGGCGGGCGTATCGATAGGCTTCTTCAAAACGCCCCTCCGCGATGAGGGAAACGTAGCGTCCCGCCTGGGTGTGAACGGGACACGCCTGCATGCAGGGAAAGTTCGATTCCAGCCAGTCCAGGTCCACGAGTTTGGTAGGTTGTGTGGCCAACTTGCAGCTCCGTTCGCCGCCCTTTGGTCCCTTCTTCAGTGAGGAGGGGAAAAGGTGCGGCGCCCTACTTGGAAACCGTGAGGTTCACGGAAGTCGAGTCACCGGACACAGTCACGGACTGGGTGGAAGGCTTGCCCTCTTCACTCCATGTCTTCAGCGTGTAATTGCCGGGGGGAACGTCTTTAATCTCGAATTCCCCTTGGGCGTTCGTGGTGGCGAAGTAGGGCGTGGGAACGACGACAACATAGCCGGCCATTTCGGGATGCACGTTGCACAGCAACGGGGCGGCACCGAGGTCATTGAAGGTGAAGGACTTTGTCTGACCCTGCGGCCAAGTCCCCAGATTGTGAGCCAGTTTCTTGTTCCCGCTGACGTTCGGCCAATAAACGTTGTGGCCAACGGGGTCGCTGTTGAGAAAATCCACCGTGGTCCCTTTCAAGACCACCATGACATGAGGCGAGAAGGCCATGTGCTTCTGATCTTCCACGACGTGCTTCTCGGGCGCAGTGAAATCCTTGCCGGGAATTGCGTCGATGTAGACAGCGATATTTCCGGCGGAGCGAATTCGCTGCACGGTTACTTTGCCTTTAATCTCGCCCGCTTGGCTGCTGCTGGCGAGAAGTATGCCCGACATCAGGTAGCTGAGTGCAAGCGTCGCTTGAGTCCTAGTTTTCATTTTTCCACCTCAGATTCGCGATAGAGGCCGCTTCCCCGTCCCTGACCCTGCGGAAAGGTCGGCCCATGTCGTAAGTTAGCTTAGGCTTGACCCATCCTCAGTGACGGGTGCACCTGGATGTTGTGACGCTCATCACAAGGTCCCCTCGTCCCGGGTGTGACTAAGTGTCCGGGTCAACTGAGCGGGAATGTGAAAAGACAACCGTCTGCCAGACTTGCCTGCAGACAGCTTTAACTTATATGAGTCGAGAATGAGCCCCGGGGCGGGATTAGAGATGTTCTGTGACAATTGTCACAAAGGCGATATCATGGACACAATGACGTAGTGCGGTGCTTCCTTGTGTTGAAGTTTTTTGCTATCTTCCCTAACTTGCGGTACAATTTGTAGCAATTGGCGTTTCTGGGAGCACCTAGATGGCTACCGATGGACCAAGAGGTCCTCATCACCTACGAATCGTGGAAAGCTGCCTCGGTTGCGCCCTGCGGGAAGAAGGAATCTTCTGCCAACTGCCTCACGCCGCGTTGTCCACCCTGAATTCTCTGCGCCAAACTTCCTTTTATCACAAAGGAGTTATGCTGTTTGTGGAGGGACAGCCGGCTCGAGGGCTCTACATCATGTGCTCAGGCGAGGCGAAGCTTTATCTGAACTCTGCTGACGGCCAGAGCCTTACGGTCCGCATTGTTGAGCATGGGGAAGTCCTTGGCCTCAGTTCCCTGATGGCAGATGAAGCTTATCCGGTCACCGCGGAGACGCTCGGCGCAAGCCAGGTGAGTTTCATTCCGCGACTGGAGTTTCTGCAGTTCATGCGCGCCAACCCCGACGTCGCGATCCGCGTGGCCAAGCATCTCAGTATGGAACTGGGTAAGGCGTGGCAGCAGACGCGGATGCTCGCCCTCGCGCCGGATACTTACGCCAAGCTCACCCAGTTCCTGTTGGAGTGGGCTCAGAAGCACGGGCAGCAGTCACCTGACGGCTTGCGCATTGCGCTTTTCATGACTCACGAAGAGATTGCCCAAAACATCGGCTCTTCTCGTGAGAGCGTGAGCCGCATTCTCAGCGATTGGAAACACCGCGGAGTAATTCGCGTGAATGGCGGGACCCTGACCATCACTAAGCCCTTGGAGCTTGAGACTGCCAATGCCCTCCTGACTGCTCCCTAGACAGTCCTCCCGGTCAATTGAGGTTGGTGCGAAACAAGCCGCCGGTTCGTAATGGACTTCTTCCCGCCCCAGGCGAAAGCCGCGGAGTCTCCAAACCCGAGACTCCGCGCTGCTTAGGACTCAGGGGCTGCTGGTTCGGAACTTCCTGCTTCGTCTCCATTCGGTCCTGGCGAGTCTGGCAGCCCAAGTATTGTCGTAGGTTCACCCGCCTTTAGCTCAACAGTTTCGACTTCCCTTAGTGTCCTATTAATCGCTCGGGTTCTTGTGCCCACATCTCGGAGCGTGTTCTGGACGGTTCCTATGTTCTTTTCCACGCGATCCATTAAGCCGCCAAATCTCTCGAACTCAAGCTTTGTGGCACCCAGAACCTTCCAGACTTCATTTCCCTTCTTTTGGATAGCCAGCGTCCTAAAGCCCATTTGGAGACTCGTCAACAGCGCGGCAAATGTAGTTGGCCCGGCGACGATCACCCGATATTTCGACTGCAGTTCGTCCATCAAGCCCGCCCGCCGGACCACTTCCGCGAACAGCCCCTCTGTTGGAAGGAACATCACGGCAAACGGCGTCGTGACAGGAGGCTGGATGTATTTCTCGCTAATTTCTTTGGCGGCGAGGCAGGCGGCGGCCTCGAGTTTCTCACCCGCTTGCTTGACTGCTTCCGGCTCGCCGCGCTCCTGGGCATCTTCGAGACGCTCCCACGCTTCGCGTGGAAACTTCGCGTCAACCGGAAGGAGAACCGGTTCGCCCGTTGCTTGGCCGGGGAGCTTTATCGCGATTTCCACTGTCCGCTGTGCACCTTGTCCTATATTGGCGTTTTTTACATATTGTTCTGGCGACAACATTTGATCGATCAGCATTTCGAGTTGGACCTCGCCGTAGCCCCCCCGCGACTTGATATTCGTCAGTACCCGCTTGAGATCGCCGACCCCGGCCGCCAGATCCTTCATCTCCCCGAGACCGCGCTGTACATTTCCGAGCTGTTCCGTAACAAGGCCAAAGCTATCTGTAAGGCGTTTCTCCAGGGTTGCGTGTAGCTTTTCATCGACTGTTTGGCGCATTTCCTCAAGCTTCTTGGAGTTGTTTTCGTCGAGCTTTTGAAGTCTCTCTGCAACCGCACTGCGCAGAGACTCTTGACGCAGACTCCGAACTGAGGAGTCTGCGATCTCCCGAAGGGAGAGTTCTTGTCGGGGGGGCGAGTCAAGCCGGTCAATGGAGAAGTCTGAACGCCCCCGAAGCGGAGAGCCCGAGTTCAACGGCGCCAGCCACGAACTCATCTGTTCAAGCCAGCGCGTCCATTGCGGGGATGCCGAGGTGACAACTTGATTCTGCAATTACCTATGGCGCAGCTTTGGAGTGCGGCAGCTTGCTGCCGCTTTCTTACAGGCCAGCTTGCTGGCCGGGGTTACCTCGGAAACTAAATGACCGCGAGCAAGCTCACAGTGAAAAGCGGCAGCAAGCTGCCGCACTCCAAAGCTGCCGCACTCCGAAGTGGCCCTAAATGTCCCGCAGATCAACCTCGAACTCGTCCTGCACGTTCACACGATCGATCTTCATCTGCATGATCCGCTTGTAGAACGAGCTTGTGGCCCGGCGCTGGAACCAACCCGCCGAGCCCCAGGGGTAAAGCGAGGCCTCTTGCACAATCTGGTGATGGACCGCATTCCGGTGAACGTAACCCAACCGGGCAAAGTAGGACTCCGGGTAGGTCAGGTTGGTTTCCCAATACTGGAACCAAACCTTACGCCCAGCGGCTCCGTCCCAGCGGTTGGCTTGGATCGTGCTGAGGGAATGCAGGTGCCGTGTGAAGGCGGTAAGCGTCCCAGCCTCCGCGGGCGACAGCGCGATGAAATGGTAGTGATTGGGGAACACCGCCCAGGCTGCAACTGCCATTGATACTTCTCCGCCAGCTCAAGCAGCAGGTCGCAAAGATACTCGAGGCGCTGATGGCCGGCGAAGGTCGGCTTCTTCAGGTACGTGGCGCCAGTTACGATGAAAGCTCCCGTCAGTTCCAAGCGGTGAATCGGGCTGTGAGGCCAATCGCGCACAGGACCCCTTCAATTTGGAGTGCGGCAGCTTGCTGCCGCTTTCCCCCCGTGAGCTTGCTCGCGGCCCTTCAGTCACTGAGGTAACCCCGGCCAGCAAGCTGGCCTGCAAGAAAGCGGCAGCAAGCTGCCGCACTCCAAAGCTCCGCAGAGGAGTTCGCGGAATTCGATGAGTTTCTCCAGGCGTTCGCCGCCGCTGAAGCCCACCAACCAGGGCCGCTTGAAACGCCGTCATGGCCAGAGGCGCGATTATACGCCGAATCCCAGGCTGAAATGCAACACGGCTGGATGGCGCATCTCCAAGCAACCGATCCTGCGCCGGCCGAGGTGCCATCGGGGTGGTTAACTCCGCTGGTACTTGACACATGGGGTATTATAGGCTATAATCGTGCGGTAAGGTCGGACAAGGCGCTCAGGGCCTGCCGGGTACGCTGTGCCAGAAAGTCCTCTTTTGTTTTCGCGTTCCTGCCTGTGGTTTCTGCCTCCAAGTGCCGTCGAGAAGTCGAGGAGTGCAAAAGCAAGGGCAGGTAGGCAGATGGGCAGGTGGGCTGATCGGCAGTGGGCAGATGGGGTCAAAGGGTCGAAGAATTATTGCCTGACGGCTGAAAGCTGATGGCTGATCCCTGAGAGCCTTTTTAGGGAACAAAGCGAGAATGTCTATGAAAACAAAGGACAAGTGCAGAAAGTCTGGTAGCGCAGACCGCCAGTTCTGCGGTCTGCGGCTTTTCCATGATCGTTGGGGGCGAGCCGCAGACCGCAAACACGGCGGTCTGCACGACACCAAAGTCGTGGGAACAAAGCCAGAATGTATATGAAAACAAAGGATAAGGTCAGAATGTCGATGAGTCAAGAGTGGGGGTCCAAGGCCAACCACATTCCTCGGGTCGCCAGCCTGGACGTGTCGACTGCTCCTCGACTTCTCAAGTCCTCAACTTCTCGACCCCAAAATGGTGCGAACGAACCGGGAATGTCTATGAAAACAAATGGCAAGGACAACATGTCCCTGACGCGGATTCACGACTTCGCACGCTCGCCCCTCAGGGTCTGAGTCGGCAATGCCTTAGCGGAAAGGCTGATCGCAAAAGCCATGAACGCCGGCAGCAGAGTTGGGCAACGACATTTAGTACTCATTGTTTTGAGACTTTGAAACCCCGTTTAGTGAGCGGCAACAAGCCTTATGTGCCCCGCCGACTGAATGGCGATGTCAACCGTGCTGTTAACACGCAGGATAAGCGTGCTCGGATTCTTGAGCCCCCAGTTCACGTAGGGAACGCTGAATGTCACGTTGGCAGTCAACTCTTCTCCCGTCGCATTCGCCTGCACGAGGAGGGTAAGCGGATGGCTTTCTCCGTGCATTGTGAAGACGCCGTCAACCAGGACTTTGAAATCCCCCGCCGGCAGAACCTGGCCTTGTACCCGCTGGGGCACGAATGTGATCTCAGGGTATTGTTCGCTCTGGAGCACGTCTTTATGCATCTTGCGATCGCGGGCGTGGCTGCCGCTGTCGCCGCTGGTTGCGTCGACCACCACCAAGCCGCCGGCCTGCCCCGTGGTGGGGTTGAAACTGATCGTCGCCTGCCGCAACTTGAACATCCCGTGCACGGTGTGGAGGACATCGCCCAGCGTGAAACCAATCTGGGTCTGCGCCGGATCGAGTTCCAGCACGGTTTCTTGAGCGTGCGCGTGCCTGGCGCTTGCGAGGACCAACAGCGCGAGCCCCAGGGTAGACAGTATTCTTCGCTGAACTCGGCCGTGGGATTGCGGCGAGCTGCAGATCGGGTCTTCACGCAGAGTGTTCAGTCTCATCATGCAAATTGAACTCCGAGAACTGGATTTCTCAACTGGGCTCGGCAATCAGCCTCCGGCCCAGTCTGAGGATGTTTCCAAAACCAATATTCATGGGAAAGAAGGCGCCAGTGTGGGCCGCGAGAAGCAGCTCAAACAAACGAGGCTCCTTCGCCAGCGCAAGGGTGGCGCGCCGGCGCAGCCCGGGACGATTCTCCAGGGCCAAAAGCAACCTCGACATGATCTCGGGCAAGCGATTGATACGGCGGTGTGCTGCCTTGTAACGAGTGAGATCACCGCCCGCAATGGCCTCGGCCAAAGCCTCTGCCTGCCGAAAGGCCAAACCCAAGCCCTCGCCGGTTAGCGAATCGACAGAGCCAGATGCGTCCCCTACCAACGCGACCTGGCCTCGACAAACCCTGCGCAGGACGCGCAGAGCAGTGACTGCGCCCAGGTCCCTGGTGATTGGCGACGCGCCTTTCAATCTCCGGGCGATCTCTGGAAATTGCAGGAGAGCTTCTTTCAAGCGAATTCTAGGTGATCGGGACGTGACCACCAAACACAGTTCATCCGACTTGACGGGCGTAACCACGATCTGGCAATTGCTTCCCCAGTGAAGTTCCACAAAATCCGTCCGGGGTACGACGCGGAAGTGCTGCCGGAACCCGTATCGAGTTTCCTGCGGCTGTCCTCGATCCAAGCCCGCCCATTTTCGAACCTGAGAGTTTTGCCCATCTGCAGCAATGATCCAGCGACATCGCACCCGCCGCGAGTCCAACCAAGCCGCCCCGCCGGCAATCCCCGTCACGCGTTCTCCCCACAGGCATTGAACTCCCGCCTCGACGGCCCTTTCCACCAAGGCTTTGTGCAGGCTCGTCCGGCGAATGCCCAGCCCATAACTGTCAATGAAAGCGCCCTCAGCTGCCAATTCCTCATTAACGAAACGAATTCCGCGAAACGGAATGGCGTCCCCGGGACACAGCTTGACACCCAGCGCTTTCAGCGAAGCCACGGTGTTCGGCATCAGCCCCTCGCCGCAGGCCTTATCGATCGGCGGCCGCGCCGGATCAGCGAGCACCACCCGCAACCCGCGCTGCCGGATTGCGATTCCCGCTGCCAGGCCCGCGGGGCCTCCGCCAGCAATAAACACATCTGTACCCAAAATATCGGAGCGCTGAGTTGGCATTGACGAAATAACCGTCCTTTGCGATCGTGGTTCAGTACGGCTTCGCTAACATGGCAGCGGCGCTGGTGGCGTCGGACTCTTTCTTCAGAAAAACGAGATGAACCGTACCCGAGCCTTCAGGGGACTTCACGGTCCGGTCAACTTTCAGAGATTTTCCATATTCAGAAAGTTGCCATTGCTCGGTTATCTGAACCTTGCTTTGTTTTTGGCTGGAGTCTCCCTTTCCCACGAGAGACAGCTTTAGCAGTTCGCCATCTTTCGCCCGCTCTGCCTTCGAGGTGACGTTGGTCTGCTCCAGATCACGAAGTTGCGCAGTTCCTTCGGCGCCATCCAACTTGTAAGCGACCTTTTGGGGATAGAGCTTATAAGCGGCGATGTTATCTTGAGACGATCCGCCGGAGCGTGATCTCCCGCCTCCGCCGCGCGGAATTCCCAGCGCAACCGGTATACCCATGCCAACGCCAATACCCCCAGGAAGGCCGACGCCGCCTCCCATTCCAATCCTCCTTCCGGAGCCTCCGGGGTAGCCGATCGGATTAGACGTGCTCGGAGTGCCCTGCAGATCGCCTTCGAGCGTTGTCTCGACTTTGAGTTGCTGTTCATCCTGTTTCGCAACCAGTTCGTAACCCTGCAAACCATCGGGGCGATTCTTCGTCTGGCCGAGATTCAAGACCCAGTTGCCTGAGAAGTTTGGCGGCTTCGACGTTTCCTTCGCCTGTACTAACGTCATCCAGACAGCAAGTGCAAAGAGCGCCAGAATTGCGAACAAGAACTTTTTCATAAGTCTTTCCACCTCCTAAATCGATTCTCGCGACGCCATAAGCCTCCGTCGTTCGATGGCAGGCCCGGCGCGGCACAGAAAGGAAATTTCCAAAAAAGGGATTTGCAATGCACTCCCCGAGAAATCAGGTAGGGGACGCCCGATGGATCTGTGCATTCACTACCCACGCCATATCTTCTGGTTCAGGCCTTTCGAGGTAATCGATCGGTCCAAGGTCCATGGCATCGAGGTAGCAGTGCACGTTCAGCGCCCTGGCAATGATTAAGACCGGTACGTTGGGGTCGAGTTGAAGCGACCTTTCCAGCACTTGTCGGCCCTCAAACGCAGGGGTACCTTGGCCAACTATCACTAAGGAAGAGTTTTCGGTCTCGAGGGCTTTGATTCCTTCGGCCGCGGAGTTACACATCCGGATGCTGTACCCCGATGTGCAAAGTAACGATCCGTAACCATCAAGTTCCTGAAGCTCTTCGAAAACCAGTAGTACGGTTGCAGGTTTCATTTACTGTTCTCCCCATTGCCGCTGCTCGTCGAAGCGCTGCGAATCTGCCCTTAGGCGTTCCTCCGCGTATACCTCCTGATCGCGCAGCCTGTCATACTTAAGGTAGTTCTTGAGGATCTTTGCAATCTGATCGGAGCCCCACCAGATGTGGTCAGCGTAATCGCGATAAGTCCCCATCCACAAACGGTCGCCGTGTTCGTTGAAGTACTCGATTGCGCTTTCAGTGTTCTCGGCTGTCGCCCGAAGCAACGGCAGGATTTCGTCAATCGCCTGCTGTTCCCACGGCGCCAGCGACTCGCGCTCGGCCCGCAGGCTGTTGATCTCCTGGCCCATCCGGTTGACTTTGCCCTTCAACGCCGTCAGTTTGTCGCGATGCGAGTCCGGACTAAACATCGAGTTGGCGCCCCATCTCAATTGGTCGGCCTCATCCGCCACCGCACTGGCGGACGCCTGGGCCCGCGTTAGAGTCTTCTTGGCCGCAGTCTCTCTAGCCAAGTCGGCAACCGTGATGGTGCCGGGCATCCCGACGCCTGCCTGCGCCAGCGGCAACGACAAGGTGATCAGCATCGCGGTGGTGATGGAAATGTTCTTCATGGTCATGGTTTGGTTTCTCTCCTCTTCAGACTGTTGGCCGAGAATGCTGCTACCAATTCGGCTGCACCTAACGAGAGCCCGATCACTCCCCCCAAGTGGTATAGGTTGATCGCTTTGGCCATGTTTAGCTTTACTGTTAGTGCTACTGCATCAAAAAGAGGCTTCATCGGCTCTCTCCTGCCACTTGGAAAAAGTGAATGGAGCATTTCTACGCAAGTGGCCCAGCACCGCCCACGCAGGGACAGTTTCCAGAGTCAGTATGAGCAGGACACCCAAAACGTTTTTCATAAGCTCAATCCATCCCTTTCGGTTGGTGTCTGCTGGTTTACACAGTTGGCATATCGTTTGTCGGCTGTGCTCACAGTTGGCATGCCCCTTTCGATTAATACCGCAAACAGAAATGAGCTTGAAAGCCCTGTAACGATTCATGAGATGCGAGAGTTTGCGCCCCGGTTGGAGCGAGTGTTGTATATGACGAAATCTTCATTTACCCGGCATGTGATGGACATTGTGTCGTGCCAGTGCCGCTTGGCTGTGCAGCTTGCCCACTGATTTCCTTTGGCTTCCCTGTTACTTGCAGCCACGGCCATGCGTTGGGCGCACCGACGGTGAGCGCATTTCAGCGTCTCGCTCGAGCGAACTGCGGAAACGTTCTCGTGCCGAAGTGCATCGTACAACTTAGGGGCGTAACGCCTAACCCAGGAGTTGACATTACCCATGCGGTTGCTGCTCGTGGAAGACGATTTATCCATACAGCGATTTGTGGAGAGGGCGCTGCTCGAAGCGGGGTATCGGGTGGATGCAACTGCTGACGCAAAGAGTGCTGAGGCCCTGGCTCTAGAACGCGTTCATGACGCGTTCATCGTTGATCTAGGGTTGCCGGACATGGATGGACTCGATTTGATTGCGCGCTGCCGGGCGCAGGGCAACGCCGCTCCGGTCCTGATCTTGTCAGCCCGGCGCTCGGTCGATGAGCGCGTGAAGGGTCTCGAACAAGGTGGCGATGACTATCTTACTAAGCCGTTTGCGCTTGCGGAACTATTAGCAAGGATACGGAATTTGCTGCGCAGATCCTCCGCGTCGCAAAAGGAACCGTCGCGGTTGGAAGTTGCTGATCTCCAGGTTGATTTGATCGGGCGTGAAGCAAAGCGAGGTGATCGCGTCCTCCAACTTACTCCCCAAGAGTTCTCTCTGCTGGAGTACCTTTGCCGGAACGTGGGCCGTGTAGTTACTCGGACTATGATCCTCGACCATGTTTGGCATATGCAATTTGATCCGGCCACCAATGTGGTGGACGTTCACATTTACCGTTTGCGCAGCAAGGTTGACGGCGACGGTTGCAAGCCCTTGATTCACACAATCCGAGGTGTGGGGTACCTCTTGAAGTATGCCTGAAAATTCACGCACAACCGCTGCCTGGCGTATCGCCTTGTGGACAACGCTGGCGTTCTCCGTGGGAACGTTCGTGGCGTTCTTCATTGTCTACTTGCTGATGGCGCGAGAGTTCCGGGCTCGGTCCGACGCGTGGCTCACCGGAGAAGCCCAGGTGCTTGCGCAGATTGCGCAGCATACTCCGCGCGACGGCTTGTATGACCAGATCGTGGAGGAAGTCGCCGAACTGGCGATGCAGGAAGTCCCGGACGAACGCGGTTCTGAAGGGCAGCGGTTGAATTACGTTTTTTTCCTCCGGGCCAACCCCAGCGGAAACGGGGACATCCTGTTTGTGGGCCCTGGATCGAGAGACGCGTTTTGGCGCGCCATCCAACGGGCGCATTTTGTGGTTGGCATTCCGCAGTCGATAAGAGTGGAAGGATGGCAACCTGATTTTAGAGTAGTTGTGCAAGCGCACGAGGGCGGAAATCCGACCTATTTGGGCCTTTCCGAACGGGGCGCCAGGCACGTCTTGCACACGCTCATGGAGCGCTTTCTATGGGGGTGGACCGGAACAGTCTTTCTAGGGTTCCTGATCTCTTACCTCTCCACGCGCCGGACCCTGCGGCGAGTGGAGCGCATTACGGAGACAGTCGCACGAATCGGCAGCGAGGAACTCGACGAGCGATTGCCGGAACCCGCCGGCTCCGACGAAATCTCCCGATTGGCGAAGACGTTCAACCACATGCTGGAAAGGATTCAGGCGTCGGTCAAACAATTGCGATCCGTAACCGACGCGGTTGCTCACGACCTGAAAAGTCCCGTGACCTCGATCCGGGGAACTCTTGAATCGGCGCTCTCGGCTGAGAACGTCGAGCCATGGCGAGATTCAGTCGCGCAGGCTATCGAAGGACTAGACCGCATGTCTGCTTTACTCAACACGACGCTGGATGTCGCCGAAGCCAAAGCCGGAGCCCTTCCCATGAAGCGTGCGGCGGTGGACCTGCCCGCGGCTGTGACTCAATTGCTCCATCTGTACATGCCAGCCATGGCCGACAGGTGTCATGAGGTGAGAACTGACCTGCAAAGCGGCGTTATCGTTGAGGCCGACCTCGGGCTTATTAATCGTAGTCTGAGCAATCTATTGGAAAATGAACTTGTGCACTTGCCCCCGGGTTGCCAGATCGATATTCGGCTCCGATCGCACCAGGGTTATGCTGAACTGGTGATCGAGGATAATGGGCCGGGTTTTCCTCCCGAGATCGGCAGTCGCGCATTTGAGCGTTTTGTGAAAGGAATGCATTCGCCCGGACACGGACTCGGGTTGGCATTTGTTGACGCCGTGGCTCAGGCCCATGGTGGGACAGTGAAGATCTCCGATCATCCGGGCGGGGGCGCCACGGTTTCGCTGCTGCTTCCAGTTAACAAGATGACGTTGCCTGCCGCTGTCTTGAAAGCTTCCGTTTGCAGTTGATCAATACCGCATACCCTGTTTAGAAACCCACGCTGCTGGCATGGAGGTGATGCTGTTGGACCTCCGCCATTACTCACCTTTCGGGCCAGTTTCTGCCCACACGTATTCACGGCACCGGCGAGCATGAACGGTAAATGTCCTGAGAATTACATTTTGTTCATATTCGAAAATGCGCGCCTATACCTGCGAGAAGCTGCGTTATTCTGATCCTTGGCGGCCTCAGGCCCCGAGGTGACCGCAGGAGCCATCCGCAGGTGCGGGGTGATCGCCACATCTGGATTCGAAAGAATCACTCCGGTCACTACCCAAACTAAAATGGAGGTATGGATGCTCGCCAACATCGCTCGCCGCAGCCGCACTTGTCTCGCCGGCCTTGCCGGCGCACTTTTAATCATTATATGGGCCCCATCGTTGATGGCTGAGGTGATGGGGGAATTGACAGGCACAGTGACCGATCCGGCCGGCACCCCTGTGGCATTTGCGTTCGTCACCACCACCAATGTGGAAACTGGCCGTGCGCTACCTGCTGCCACGGGCATGGACGGAATTTTCAGATTTACTCTTCCTTCCGGCAACTACCGCATCAAGTTTGAATCTCGCGACTTCGAAACTCAGGAGATTCCTGAAGCGGTCGTCAGTGCGTCATCTAGAGTGATCGAGAATTGCGTGCTCGAAGCCGTCGCGCAAACGCAAAGCAATATAACCTCAGATCCGGCTCAGAAGACAGCGCCCAGCCCGTCTGGCAAGCCGGCGGAGCCGTCGCTGGAGGATCTCGGCATCACTCCTTCTCAGGCCAAAGGCAATGCGCGGGAACAGGCACTGCTTGACCGACGCTCGCACATGCTCAAGATCCATCAGCGGCTCGGCTTGATTACGATTGCGCCCCTCGGCGCGACACTCATTACTTCCGCTTTCGCCGGCGGAAGGGAGACAAGCAGGGCCAGTCGGGACGCGCATGCCGCTTTGGGTACGGCGACGGTGGGCATGTATCTCTCCACCGCTTACTTTGCCATCCGTGCGCCCAGGGTCCCCGGCACCAAGACGCGCGGGCCGATCCGCCTGCACAAGACGTTGGCGTGGATTCACGGACCCGGGATGATCCTGACACCCATTCTGGGGGAGATGGCTTTTGCTCAAAAGAGCCGGGGCGAAAGGGTTCACGGGATCGCCTCGGCGCATGGACCGGTGGCCATCGTTACGGCCGGGGCATTTGGATTGGCGGTAGTGTCCGTATCGTTTAAATTCTAGCGAGGCCTAATGCTCAGGAAACTGCTGATAAGCTTTTGGCTACTGTCGCTTCCCGCCCTTGCCTGGGCGGATAGCCAATGGGCACTGGAGCAAAGCACGCTCACCTATCATGTATCACACCCACTGCACCAATTCGATGGCGTCAGCCATGCGGCCAAAGGCAAGGGTATCTGTCGCGAAGGGGAGTGTAATTTTCTGATTGCGGCGCCCGTGAAGTCCTTCGATTCGGGCGACAGCAATCGCGATCTTCACATGCTTCAAGTGACGCGCGGGGCAGAATTTCCTTTGGTGACTGTGCGCACCCGATTACCCGAATCGGCTACCACATCAGCGACGATCAACCTCGATCTGGAGGTCCAATTCGCCGGCCAGACCTTTGAGTACAAGCAGGTGCCTTTCAAACGGTCGGTTCAAGGCAGCGAGACCCGGATCAGAGGAACAATTCCGGTAAAGCTAACTGACTTCAAGATCGATCCGCCTACACTTCTCACCATGCCCATTAAGAACGAGATTCCGGTGCGTGTCGACTTGAGTTGGGGTCCCATACGATAGAACCATGTCTTTGACTTATCAGGTCGAATCCCGAAGTACGCCGGAACTATCTGAGCAGCCGCAGCTTGTAGTGGGGCCGACCGCTTGAAATCCGATTCACGCCACCGTGCGGGAGCCGGAGATGTGTCAGTTGATCACGGATTTGAAGCAAGGAGTGACGAAGGCGCGCAGGACACCGCGGGGTTCGGTTGGAGGTTTAGGTCTCGGCGACCTTACTCGTTAATCTTCTCAAAGTGACCACGTTTATGGATCGCATGGTGGTCCTCCAGTGTTTCCAAATGGCTGATCACTTCGGTTCTCGCCGGCGAGTCTTGTTGGATCCTCTCTTCAATCTTGGTGGCCAGCGCATGAGCAGATTCTAGAGAAGTGTCTTTGGGAAAGAGGAGATGGAATTCCACCCAATTCGTATTGCCTGCATTGCGATGCCGCAAGCCATGAAATTCAACCCCCGCCACGGAAGTCATCTCGACGAGCAGTCGCCGGATTTGAGCTTGAGTTGTCGGGTCGACTTCATCCATCAATCCGCCGATGGATTGGCGAATCAACTTGCTCCCCATCCAAAGGATGTCCACGGCCACAAGAATCGCAACCATAGGATCGAAACGCAGCCAGCCCGTGAGCATAGTCAAACTCAGTCCTACGAGGACGCCGAAACTGGTCAGGCAGTCGGTAAGTACGTGTCTACCATCGGCCTCCAGAATCAAAGACCGATGCCTTTTCCCAACCCATACCAGATAGCCGCCCAAAGCGCCATTGATGAGACCCGCGGCGAGAACCAGCAAAGCCCCTGCCCCCAAGTTCTCCAGTTTGGGCCCCGCAATCAACCTGCGAATTGACTCATAGACGATATAGACCGCCGCCAGAACAATCATGGCGCCTTCGAAACCCGCCGAGAAGAAAGCGATTTTGTCATGGCCGTAAAGATGGCTGGGGTCAGGAGGCTTTCGGCTCAACCAGAGGCTGTAGGCGGCAAAGGAAACAGCTACCACGTGAACGACCGATTCGGCAGCGTCGGAAAGAATCGCCGCGGATCCGGTCATCCAGTAGGCAAATACTTTCGTTGCGAGCATGAGAAAGCCGACCGCGAGGGAAAGCCGCATGGCGAGTTGGGGTGCGCGGGATTCGTTGGGGGGCCTGATATGCACCGCAGCCATCATGCTTGTCCAAAGCGGGAACTTACCCGAATGTCAGGTGTCACCATTGAGTTTATCATTGCTTCTCCAGCCGCCTCCACAACTCTGCTGGCGAAGAACGGCACGTTGCCGCCCCTGGTAGCCCATCGGAGGGACCGGGCAAGTTCGATGTCTTCAAGGTCCGCCAGACCGGGCGGCGGCTCGGGATACCGTCGCTTCAGTTCCAACAGCACCGGCCGGAGCAGCAGGTAATCCGGGATGCAAGCCATTCGGGCGGCCCCGGCGGCCGTGCGGACGGACATCGGCGCGTTGCCGCCCTCGGCGGCCCAGCGGAGCCAGGAACGAAGTTCGGGGTCTGTGTGGGCGGAGTCCATACGGACAATATCCCTCGAAGGTCAATCTGCCTCCAGGGAATTGGTGGCCTACATACCCTATATCATCCTACATCCCTCCCCGCTCCCCCTGCGTGTGGTATGACAGGTCGCTATGGCTCTCGTCAAGCGGAGCAAGTTCTGGTCGTATGACTTTGAACTCTTCGGACGGCGCTATGTCGGCAGCACGAAGCGAACCAACCGGAAGGACGCCGAGAGCGCCGTCAGTGCCCTTCGCTTCAGAATCCTGAACTCAGTCCAAGGCGTCCCCAAGCATTCCGACATCCCCAGACTCTCCGAGCTTGCGGACAGGTTCATCGGGTGGGCGGAGGTCAACCTCTCGCCTGCAACGGTCGTACTCCACAAGGTGAATGTCGCCAGCCTGAAAAAGTTTTTCGGCGGTCGTCTCGTGACCGAAATTGACGTAGAGAGCGTTGAGAAGTTCAAAGTGTGGAGGGCAAGCCAGAAGAGGAAGGACGCTGACAGGAATATTACGGCGGCGACCGTCAACCGGGCGTTGACGACATTGAAGCGAATCTATTCTTACGCCGACTCCATTGACCTCGCCTTGCGGAATCCCGTCCGACGTGTCAAATACCTGAAGGAGAGTCCGGGCAGGATGCGAGTGCTCACGATGAAGGAGAGCGACAAATAGCTTGAGGAGACCAAGGGCGACTTGCACGACGTTGCCGTCATAGCCCTTGACACGGGTGCACGCCCGGACGAGATACTGTCCGTCCAAGTGGGGGATGTCAGGCAGGGTGAAGCACACTTCCACGGGACGAAAACCGAGAAGAGCGTCAGGGACATCCCCACAACTCCCGCCGTGCGTGATATACTGGAACGTAGGGTGAAGGAATCGCCGAACGGGTTCCTGTTCCCAGTCGGGCGACCCAAGACCAAGAACATCGGCGTGGGTCATATCGGCTCATTGAAGAAGGCGCACGAGGCGTTAATCAGGAAGCACTTCAAGGACTCGCCGTTCGTGCTCTATGATCTCCGCCACACTTTCGCGACAAGGCAGGTTCAATTGGGGACGGAACTGACCGTGCTTTCCGCATTGATGGGACATTCCAACGTTACGACCACGATGCGATACATACACCCGGCACGCCAGCAGAAGGTGGAGGCAATAGAGGGGACGTCGCAATTGGCAGATGTGGCGACGAGGTTCAAGAAATTGCTGGAAGCAGCGGTGTCTGAAATCCGCAACTGGCATTCTAGTCCCGCAGAAACAACGCAGGAACTGGGTCTTGATGTGGAGTCAGCGAAGCAAAGTCTTTTAGAATCAATTGTGCGCCCGTAGCTCAGCTGGATAGAGCACTTGCCTACGAAGCAGATGGAAACCAAATCTAAGTCGTTGACCTGACGCCACCTCCGCTTCCGAAGCACCGCTTTAGCCTG
>Ga0181535_10002728_pt1 | contig 21228 bp, 27 predicted proteins | sample PEATcosm2014_Bin_44_FD_119774 | JGI IMG/M metagenome (GOLD analysis project Ga0181535, IMG submission 119774) | Peatland microbial communities from MTU Mesocosm Facility, Houghton, MI, USA - PEATcosm2014_Bin17_30_metaG | ecosystem: Environmental > Terrestrial > Soil > Wetlands > Peat | place... | reverse complement strand
GGTCGGGGCGGGGCGGATCGCCGGGACCGGGCGGGGTCGGGCGGTCGCGGCCGGGTCCCCGGCCGCCGGGATTCCGGGGCCGCCAGCGGATCGGCCGGCGATACACCGCCTCGTGGAGGAAGACCGCCCCCACCCCGATCCAGAGCACGGCGATGGGCAGATTGCCGGTGGCGGCGGCCAGCAGCCCACCTCCCATGAAGAGCTCGACCATGATCCAGGCGCCGCTGAAGCGGCCGCGGCGGAGCAGGTAGGCATAGATCTGGAAGAGGACGGCGGCCACCAGGATGGCCGCGACGATCCCGGTCACGGCGCCCAGGACGACCATGCGCTGAGCGTAGCAGACCGCGGGTTCGGGGCCGGGAGGGGACCTGCTCTCAGCGGTGGATGACGTTGGGGTCGGCTTGGCTGCTCCGGCCTCGCCTGTTAGGCTGGGGCCAACCTAGGAGGCAACCATGGCAGGGACAATCGGCTACCAGCGACGCGGGGAGCGGTGCGAGGCCAGCCTGGCCCACACCAACGCCCTGGTCAGCGGCTTGTCGTCGAGCGTCGAGAAGGTCGTCAGCGAGGTCCCCCGGGATCCCGGCGGGCGTCCCCTGGGCCGGGTGACCGTCCGCTTCGACGTCAGTCCCGAAGCCATGATCAGCCTGTCGCTGGGGGTCGATGACGCCGAACTGCTGGGTCAGCTGTTCCGCGACGCCGCCCGGCTGGGACGCAGCGCCCAGGCCGCGGCGCTCGCCGGGGCGGGGCCCAGGGAGCCCCGCGGCGAGCGTTGACCCCGGCGTCGGGACGGGCGGCCGGGCCGCTCGGGAGGTGATCTGATGGCAGAGATGGTGCGCACGGGCGGAGGGGGTCGGGGCGTCAGCCGCCGGCCGCGAACCCGGACGGTTCCGGTGGAGACGGCCCAGGCGGCGGCCCCGCCGCGGGAGACGGCGCTCGCCGTCGAGACGGTCCCCGAAACCCCCGAGGCGCCGGTCGCCGAGATTCGGGTGGTCGCACTCGCCGAGACCTTCGGCAACGAGGTGTCGATCGAGGCTCTCCCGGCCCGCAACGAGCGCCCCCTCCTCCCCGACGGGTCCCCCGATCCGCGCGGCGTGCTGGTGGAGCGGGCCGATCACCAGACCATGTGGGTCGACGATCTGCGCCCTCATGACGACGGCCACCGCGGGCTGCATCCGCTCACCCCGGTGATCCTCGGGGTGCTGGCGGTGCTGCTCGTCGCCGGCGCGGTGTTCGGGCTGGCCCGGCTCATCATCGTCATTGCCGGGGCCGGGGCGTGAGCATCGCGCTGGCGTCGCCCGCCCGGGTGCAACTGCCGCTGCCCATGCTGGCCAGCCCGCAGCGCGAGCCCTTCTCGCGGCCGGGCTGGTGGTTCGAGGTCAAGTACGACGGCATGCGGGCCCTGCTCGGGGTGGACGGCGAGGGGTTGCGGGTGGTCGGTCGCCGGGGCCGGGAGGAGACCTTCCGCTTCCCCGAGGTGGAGGCGCTGGCGACCCGGCTCCAGGGCCGCGACCTGGTGCTGGACAGCGAGGTGATCGTCCCCGACGCCCAGGGGCGACCCCAGTTCGAGCGGTTGCAGTCCCGGATCAACGTCTCCAGCCCGCGCGCCGCCCAGCGGGCCGCGGCCATGGCCCCGGCCACCTTCTGCAGCTTCGACCTGCTCCGCCTGGACGGCCAGTGGCTGCTCGACCGGCCGCTCAGCGAGCGCAAGGAGCGGCTCCTCCAGGTCATCGAGGTGGCGGGGCCGCCGCTTCTCTACGCCGATCACGTCGAAGAGGAGGGGGAGGCGTTCTTCCGGGCGGCGGCCGGCCAGGGACTGGAGGGGATGGTCGCCAAGCGGGCCGCCTCCACCTACCAGGCGGGGCGGCGCAGCCCGGACTGGATCAAGGTCAAGGCCTGGCTCAGCCAGAGCTGCGCGGTGATCGGGGTCACCGAGGGCCACGATCGGCCCGGCCACCTGGGGGCCCTGGTGGTCGCCGTGCTCGAGGGAGGCCACCTGGTGCACTGCGGCGAGGTGGGCGGGGGGCTCAGCGAGCAGGCGATGCGCACCATCATCGGCCGCATCGAGGGGCTTCGGTGCGAGGCCACGGTGGTCCAGCCCGCCCCCCGCATGGACGAGGCGGTGGTCTGGGTGCGCCCCGAGCTCATCTGCGAGGTGCGCCACGCCGGCTTCACCCGCTCGGGGACGCTGCGCCAGCCGACCTTCCTCGGCCTGCGGCCGGACGCGACCGTCGAGGACTGCGGTCGGGCCGGTCCGGAGGGATGATCACGGCGGTCCGCCATGGGGTTGGGGTAGGGGCGCCGGGTCGGCTAGGCTGAGCAGGGTCAACCCGGGGCTGAGGAGCGGAGATGGACGAGCCGGAGGTGAAGCGCGAGACGGGTCTCGAGGTGCCCATGTGGATGGGCCCCTTGCCGGGCGGCGGCTACCGGGGGGCGACCGACGGGCTCGACGAGGCGGCGGTGCGGGCGTCGGCACTGCTGCAGCGCGCCTTCGGGCGCCCGTTCACGCTGCGCTTCAACTCCGACCGGCACAGCGGCGGCGCCTTCCTCTGCCATCAGGAGGAGAACTGGATCCAGAGCAACTCCGAGGTGGGATTGCACCTCTCGCTTCGCCCCATCTTCGACGCCCCCGCGGATGCCCCGGAGCGGCGGCTGACCGGCTGGAGCGACCAGATCGACTACGAGATCAGCGTGCGGGGGCGGGTGCTCCGCCCCGAGTTCAAGCCCGAGCCCCACCCCTTCTACCCGGACGGTCAGCTCCGCCAGGGGGTGAGCGGGATCGAGGAGGGGGTGCGGCTGCTCACCGAGAGGGTCGACCCCAGCCGGCTGGCGCCGGAGTTCATGGCCCCAGCCTCGCCCGCGCCGCCCGCCGCACCCCGGGTGCGGGTGCGTCGCCCTGCCCCTCCCGGCCGCGACCTCTTCAGCTGAGCGGGCGATGGCGACCGACATCACCGTCGACGACTTCATGAGCGGGGTGCTCGCCGAGCTCGCCCTGCACGGCGAGCGCGAGATCGCGCTCGACGACCAGGTCTTCGACCAGCGCTGTCAGCGCGCCTTCCAGCATCTGCGCGAGGTGGCCCCGGCGCTCGGGCTGGGGCTGCGGTTCGTGATCGTCCTCCACCCCTTCCATCACGATTCACCGGTCGTGCGCACGGCGCTCGCCGAGGCCGGTCAGCGGGGGCTGATCGGACCGGGGGACGGTCCTTACCGGCTGCGCATCCGGCTCAGCGACCCGGAGGCGCGCGGCCTGCTCAGCGGGATCCCGGGTGGCGCTCTCCTCTATCAGTCGCTGGGACGGGTCATGCTGAGTGACCCCGGGCTCACCGAGGGCGGCCGGCCGGGGCTCGGCTGAGGCAGGCCGGGTGGTCGGCCGGGATGCGCGGGGTGGGCGCTTTTGGGATGGCGCTGGGCCTGCTACGGTGAGGCTGATCCGGGTGGCCGGGTGAATTCGGGCTCTGAGACAGGGCCCGCGGAGGACGGCAATGCGCAAGGCAGTGGTCGGGTGGCTGGGCCCGCTCCTCATGGGCCTGCTGGTCGCGCTCAGTGTGGGGCTCGCGGTCGGGGCCGGGATCGGCGATGCGACCGCCGCACCGCCTCCGCTCGTCGTGCACTGCCCGCTGGTCGCCGGCCAGGCGTGCACCCAGAGCATCGACGGCCAGACGGTCACCTGGCCGCCCGGCACCACGGTCGTCCGCTAGCGGTTGGCACCGCCGGAAGCGGTCAGGCGGACATTGGGCGGACCGGTTTGTGAGCCGATTTGCGCCTGGTCATGCTAGGGCCATGGAAACAGCAGACACACGGGGGAGCCTCGGCGACGAGGTCTCCTCACCTCTCGACGCACTGTCGGAGGCGGAATTGGCGCTCCGGCTCAAGAACTGGGGGAGCTCCTGCGGGCTGCCCATGAACAAGGTGCTCGCCAGCCCGCGGGCGGTTCACGGCTCACGGGCGCGCAGCCACGGCCGGGGTCACGGTCGGGGCGGGCATCGCCACTCGCTGGCGCTGGGCGGCGGAGCCTGAGAGCCTCGGCGAACTCGGCGGCCATGAGGACCGCCGGTCCTGGGCGGCTTGCGGGGTGACGGGGAGGGCGCGTCGACCCGGATAGGATGGGCTCATGGTGACCAGAGCCACACCGGCCCGGCGAGGGGGCATCCCCCGTGACACCGAGGGGCGGCTGATCGCCCGGACGCTCGGCACAACGGCAGCCGGCCGCCGGATCGCCGTCTGCGACGCCTGTCCCTGGTCGGGGCCGGCGACGGTGGAAGACGCCGCCCACCGCGCCGCCCGTGAGCACAATCGCACCGAGCACCGGGTGATCGAGGGGGTCGCCTACCCGGCCGTGATCCCGGCGTCGGTCAGTTTCCAGGTGCCCCCGCCCGGGGTGCTCGCGCTGCGCGTCCTCTTCCGCGACCCGGACGGCTCCCTGCACGGCATGGGGGCCGGCAACTGGGGTCCCGGGGAACGCACCGCAGGCTGCGACCGGGAGCACCCGGCCCCCGACCCCGACTGCGCCTGCGGCTTCGGGCTCTGCGACGACCTCAACGAGCTGGACGCCAACGAGTACCTCAGGGACGGTTCGCCATGGATGAGCCCCGGTACGGGGCGCCGATGCGGGCCGAGCACTGCCGGGTGGTCGCGGTGGCCGAGGTCACCCCTTTTGATCCGGACGAGGTCCCCCAGGGGGTCATGCCGGTGGCGGCGGTGGCCCGCCGGCTCGGGGTCCCCATGGTCGGCGAGGACGAGGTCGACCAGCTGGTCAGCCGGGACGGCAGCCTGGACGCCACCCGCCAGCGGGTGCTGCGCCGGCTGGGGGTGGGCGTCCAGGGGGTTGCCGGTCCGGGGCTCGGGCAATGACCGCTCAGGTGTCCCGGTGGGAGAACGTGGTCCAGGGGGCGTGGCGGGAGCGCTGGGCGGTCGGCGACGTCGCCTTCTTCGAATATCACTGCCTGGAGAGCCTCGGGTCGGGGGACGCCACGGCGTGGCTGCACTCCCACCAGCGGGCGACCGTCATCCGGGCGCTCTGCGACGTCGGGGAGGAGGGCATCAGCCTCGACGAGCGGTTCCGGTTCGGCGAGCAGGGCGTCTACACGGTGCGTTTCGCGGACGGTCTGGAATGGGATGTGTTCGAGGATGAGCTCCTCATCGATCCGGCCTGCTTCACGCGGCCCGACCCGCCCTCACCGGATCAGGCGGTCTATCGCGTGGGTGCGGGTGGGGTGGCGCCACCGAGATCGCATCCGGCTCCGGCCCCCGGGATCGGGCTGGGCGGCTGAGGCCGGCCGCCTGGCGGCGGTTAGGAGAAGTCGGTCAGGGGGGCGGCGTACAACCGGCAGCTGGCCGGGGTCCGCGGGTAGACCACCGAGACGCTGATGTTGGGGTCGGCGGCGGCGCTGCCCCAGAGGGTGGTCACCATGCCGCCGCCCAGGATTCCCTGATCGGGCCCGAAACAGACCGCACTGGCGGCGATCGGCATGGCGGCGGTGAAGAGGGGGTCGGTCAGGGTCCCGGTGACGTCACCCACCCCCGGCGTGCCACCGACGTCGGTCGCCAGAGTGCCGGCCACCGGGACAATCGCGAAGGCCGAGGCGGCGGCGGGGGCATAGCTGCTGACCTGGACGGTGGCGGTGGCGGACACGGTGCCCGGACAGCCCCTGGTGCAGTCCGCGGCGAGGGCCATGGTCTGGCCGGGGGCCAGATTGACCAGGACACTGCTGAGCGGGGGATTGGTCGACCCCGAGGCGGTCTTGGTCGTGAAGGTGACGCTCACCCCCAGGGCGGTGTGGTAGCGGGCCTGGTTGACCACCACGGCGACGGGAAAGACGATCACCCCCCACATCCCTACCCCGGTCTGGAGGAGCTGAACCGAGTCGGTGTCGGGAACGGGGGTTGGGGTGGGGGTGGGCGGCAGGGTGGGAGAGGGCGTGGCCGAGGGGGCGGTCGAGTGCGGGGAGGCGGTGGTGGTGGGGACGGTCACCGGGGACGAGCCGCCACAGGCCGTCAGGAAGAGAGCCGCGCTGGCGACCACCAGGCTCAGGGACGGGTTCCTGCGCATCGCCTTCTCTCCATGCCGGGCTCGGGCCCGCCGGTCACCGCGATCAACCATAGGCAATCCGGGCGATGGTGGCAAGCGCATCGGTCGCTGCGCCGTCCCCGGGGACGGGCATGTGGGCTGCTCCCGAGTCGTTCGCCTGCTCGCCCGCGGTGTGTGATGCTCCGGCCGTGAGGACTGCCGATTCCCGGTCGATGACCACGGCCCAGCGCCGGGTGGTCGCGCTGCTCTGGGAGGCGGAGCCGCGGGGGTACGCGAGCTGCTGACGGACGAGTGAGCACGAGCTAGCGTATGGATGTACGAGTGATATCCTGGTGGGGTGAACCTGACGACCTGGGCGCGGGCGAATGGCATCCATCCGCAGACCGCGTATCGGTGGCTGCGCCAGGGCACCCTGCCGGTGCCAGCGCGACGAGTGGGACCGCGGACGGTGCTGGTGGAGGTGGCCACCGCGACGGAGCGCCCGGGGGGCGTGGCGCTGTACGCGCGGGTGTCGTCGCACGACCAGCGCGGCGACCTGGAGCGCCAACTGGGCCGGCTGGCGGAGTGGGCCGCGGGCCAGAAGCTGGCGGTGACCCACACCGTCGCGGAGGTGGGGTCGGGGATGAACGGGTCGCGGCCGAAGCTGCGGCGGCTGCTGGCCGACGCCAGGGTGGGGACCATTGTGGTCGAGCATCGGGACCGGCTGGCCCGGTTGGGGTCGGAGTACATCGAGGCTGCGCTGGTGGGCGCCGGTCGGCGGCTGATAGTCGTGGACCGCACCGAGGTGGAGGACGACCTGGTTCGCGACATGACCGAGGTGCTGACCTCGCTCTGCGCCCGGCTATACGGCCGCCGATCGGCGCGGACCCGGGCCGCACGGGCCCTGCGCTGCGCGAGCCAGCCGGTGGGCGAGGCGGCGGGGTGATCGTCCACCAGGGATACCGATTGGCGCTGGACCCCAATGAGATCCAGCGCCGTGCAGTCGCCTCGCACTGCGGCGCCGCGCGGTTTGCCTTCAACTGGGGCCTGGAGCAGGTGCGAGCCTCCATGGCGCTGAGGGAGTTCGAGCTCTGCATGTTCGGCGAGGTCCGGACCGCGCCTCTTCGGTGGTCGCTGCCGGCGCTGCGCCGGCAATGGAACGCTCAGAAGGACGTCCAGGCGCCCTGGTGGCGAGAGAACTCGAAGGAGGCGTACAGCTCCGGCCTGGACGCCCTCGCCCGGGCGCTGCGGGCGTGGTCGGACAGCCGGAACGGCAAGCGACCCGGACCCCGGGTGGGCTTCCCCCGCTTCCGCCGGCGGGGCCACCCCATGGGCTGCCGGTTCACCACCGGGGCACTCCGCGTCGACGACGAGCGTCACGTCATCCTGCCCCGGATCGGGAGCGTGCGGACCTCGGAGGCGACCACGGCCCTGCTCCGGCGGGTGACGGCGGGGACCGCACGAATCCTCAGCGCCACCGTCAGCTGCGAGGCCGGGCGCTGGTTCGTCGCATTCGGGTGCGAGGTGCAACGCCAGGTCGCGGCGGGCAACGGCCATGACGACACGGTGGGCGTCGACGTCGGCATCCTGGCCCTGGCCACCCTCTCGACGGGGGAGGTCGTGCCCGGGCCTCGGGCGCTCCGAGCCGGGCTGCGCCGGCTCCGGCGTCTCAGCCGGCACCACTCGCGCTGCCGTCGGGGCTCCGCCAACCGGCACAAGGCGGCGCGGGCCCTCGCCCGCCACCACGCCCGGGTGGCCAACCTCCGCCGGGACCACCTGCACAAGCTGACGACGAGACTGGCCAAGAGCCACGGCTGGATCGTCGTCGAGGACCTCAACGTCAGCGGCATGACACGGTCCGCCCGGGGCACCGCGGAGGCCCCGGGGCGCAACGTCCGTGCCAAGGCCGGGCTCAACCGAGGCCTCGCCGACTCCGCTTTCGGGGAGCTCCGCCGCCAGTTGGAGTACAAGTGCCGCTGGTATGGGGCGGAGCTGGTCGTCGCCGACCGGTTCTTCCCCAGCTCCCGGACCTGCTCCCGGTGTGGAACCGTCCGGGCCGACCTCACGCTGGGCGACCGGGTCTTCGAGTGCCCCGGGTGCGGGCTCTCCCTCGACCGGGATCTCAACGCGGCCATCAACCTCGCCGGGTGGGCTCACCCGGACGTCGCCGTCAGTGCGCCGGAGACACAAAACGCCTGTCCGAGGGGCGGTCAGTCCGGGCCCAGCCCGGCTCTCCCCGATGACGCAGGAACCGGGATCGTCCCGGAGCCCGCCGGCGCGACCGGCGGTCGTACTCATCGACCAGGACTCACTCCTGCGTCATGAATGCGAACGGCTCAGCGCCCGCGAGGTCGCGCTCCGGCTCTGGCCGGACAGCCCGGCCTGGGGGCGGCGGACCCACATGCACGGCGGCGCGGTGGGCGCGGTGGGCGGCACCATGCAGATGAACGCGGGCCGGCTGCTGCGCCGGATGGAGCAGCTCCAACCCTGCTACATCTCCCGGGATTGGTGGACGTGGCACCCCCTGGTCGGACTGCCGCCGGAGCCGGTTCGGGCGGTCGCAGGGGAGCCGCCCGCAGATCGGGCATGATCGGGGCATGGGTTCCCCGATCGCCTCGCATCAGGGCTCGCGGTGAGCGGCGGATCCGCCTGCTCGGCGGGCGCGCATCGGCCCCACTGGCGGGTGGAACAGCGCCACTGCAACTACTCGGCCTTCAGCGGCTATCAGCGGACCCCGTCCGCCTTCTCGCTCATCGTCTGTCTGGATTGCGGGGTGCGCTGGAGGACCCGGGCGAGCTACGTCGAGCGTCTGCCCGACTTCGACGCGGAGCGGGAGACGGTCACCCACCAGCGCGCGGCCCACGGGGTCGGTCTGGGCTGAGCGGGGGGCCCCGGTGCGCCCGGGGCGTGCGGCCCGGCTGGCCCGTGACGATCGCCGCGGCGAGCAGCCGAGGGTCGCCGGCCAAGGAGGCGGCCGTGGCCTCGTCGCCCACCTCATCGGCCGCCCGGTGGAGCCGCTCGATGATCCGGGCCAGCAGCCCGACCTGTGACCCCAGGTCCGGCTCCATCCGCTCTCCGAGGCGCCGGTCGATCTGGCGGATCAGATGAACCATCTCCAGGGCGGTCGTCTCCTTCTCGGGTCGGTCGGGGAGGGGGCGGCGGGCCCCTCACCGATCAGGTCATGGGCGGATTACAGGGCGGTTGGGAGCGCTCTTGGCCCTTGCCATAATCGGCGCATGAAAGCTCTTCGCTGCTTCCTCCTCGGCCTTGCCGTGCTCGCGCTCGCGGGCTGCAATCTCAGCCTGCCCGGGGTCAGCCCCGGCACCGCGACACCGGCGATTGCCTCCACCTCGGCCCACCCGAGCACGACCGCCGCACCCACGCCGGTACCCTCGGCGACGGGCTCACTGGCTGCCGGCCTGTCGCTCCTGGTCGAGCCCGGGGCCGGTTACTCCGCCATCGACACCGCCATCAGCCGGGCCCACACCTCCATTGACCTGGTCATGTACGAGCTCAGCGACAGCAACATCGAGGCGCTCCTGGTCGCCGCTCAGGGTCGCGGGGTTCAGGTCCGGGTGATCCTCGACCAGGCCTACGCCAAGAGCCAGAACCAGGCCGCCTACAGCTACCTCTCCACGCACGGGGTGGCGGTCCACTGGTCCTCCAGCCAGGTCGACATCACCCACCAGAAGACGCTCGTCACCGACTCGAGCGAGGCCTGGATCATGACCGGCAACCTCACCCCCCAGTACTACTCGGGAACTCGGGACTTCATCGTCACCGACACCCAGGCCCCCGACGTGGCGGCCATCCAGGCCACCTTCTCGGCCGACTGGGCGAACAGCGCGATCACCCCCGCCACCGGCAGTGACCTGCTCTGGAGCCCGGGGTCGGAGGGCGCCCTGGTCACCCTCATCGCCTCGGCCAAGAGCCAGATCGTCGTCGAGAACGAGGAGATGGATGAGAGCTACATCCAGACCGCCCTGGAGGACGCGGCCCACCGCGGGGTGGATGTCGAGGTCTGCATGACCAACTCGTCGTCGTGGAGCAGCGAGTTCAGCCAGCTGAGCGCCGCCGGGGTGCACGTGCGCACCTACGCGGACAGCGCCAGCATCCTCTACATCCACGCCAAGGCGATCCTCACCGACCCTGGCAAGCCGGGTGCCCAACTGTTCGTCGGTTCGGAGAATCTCTCGGTCACCTCCTTGCTCAAGAACCGCGAACTGGGCGTCATCACCCATTCGGCGGCCCTGATCGCCGCCATCACCCCGGTCCTGGAAGGCGACTTCAACGGTGGCACGCCCACCAGCTGAACTGACCCCGCGGCGGGGCATCCGGCCGCGCCGGCCGGCCCTGCTCGGCCGGGTGCGGCGCTATCGGGCGGCGGGCGGGGCGATCACGGTGCGCGGGCCCGGCGAGGTCAGCGGACGGCTGCTCAATCGGGTGAGCGCAGCCGTGGCGGGCATCGATGACCGCTACACCGGGGCCCTGCTCATGCGCCGGACGGCGGAGATGGTTCGGGCCGCCCCCGCCAGCTTCGGGCTGGTGCTGGCTCAGGACTTCGACGGCCGGGTCGCCGGGGCGGGCTGCTTCGCCATCGGCGAGGGCTTCGTCGAGGTCCCCTACCTGGGCACGCTCTCGCCCCGGACCGGCGCGGGCACGGCCATGATGGCCGGGGTCGCTCAGTTCGCCGGAGCGCGGGGGCTCGGGGTCCTGCTCCGACCCGCCTTCCAGGCCGACGCGTTCTTTCACTCGCTCGGCTTCCGGGCGGTGGCGGGTCCCGACCGGCCGCCCTGGTTGCGACTGATCGGGCCCCACCTCCTTGCCCTCGAGCGCGCCGCGTCTGCCGGGGTTGAGACGCGCGGACGTATCATGGGCCGGTGACCCCCGGCCCGGCGACCGCCCCCGACGTCGCCTCCGCCCTCGACTGGTTGAGGCTGCCGGAATGGGACGCCTTCGACCTGGAGGACGCCGTCGACCCCAGCATCTGCTCGGTCCACGGGCATCCCCTGGTCAGCATCCCCAGCTGGCCCGAGGCGCGGCGCTGGGCCCGGCCGGCGGTGGAGCGGGTGGTGGAGCACGCCCCCACCTCCTTCGAACGGGCGTCCCTGCTGCGGGCCATGGCCTGCAGCGTGCCCGGGGACCGGGCACTCCGCCTGCTCATGGTCATCATGGAGTGCGTCAGCCGCGAGCACGATGGGCTGTGCGCGGTGGCGGCGCTCGGGGTGCTGCGCGACCGGGTGCTGCTCAACCCCCGCTGCCGGCCCCTGCTGGCCGACGAGGTGGCCGGGCGAGCCGCACTCCGGGTGGCCCTGGAGGAGATGTCCGGGCTGGACGGGGACCGGGCGGTGGCCGTGATCGGTCCTCTGGTCGGGGGCTTCCGCCGGCTGAGCAAGATGGTCCCACTGGCGACCCCGGAGACGCTGGGGGTGCCCCCCGAGGCGCTGACGGCGGCGGAGTGGGCGAACCTCGATGGCCCCGCCCGCGGCTACCAGGTGACCGCGGTGCGGGATGGCGCCGGGAGCGAGGTCGGACTGCTCCGGCTGCCCGGGCCGCTCCTGGTGGGCGGACCGGCGGGACGGGTGCGGCGGTTCCTCTACCGGCGGTTCGGGATCTTGCCCGCGGGGGCCGGGGCCTCCGCCTAGGCCGAGTTTGCCCACTCGCGGCGGGCTCGGTGCCAAACCGTTGCAGGGGCTGGCTGCGTCGATTTGACCTCGGTGGGGGGCCGTCCCTAGGCTGGGAGGGTGACCGTCTACGGCCTCTCCAGCGTCCTGCGCGCCCCCCGGCAGGTGCCCCCGCCGGCGGTGCTCCGGCCGCTCCGCTCGCTGCTCCACGGCTTCGACGTCGACGCGTGGCTGGTCAGCGTGGTCGAGCCCCGGCTGGAGGGCGAGCACGTCGCCTTCGCGGTGCCCGAGCTGCCCAGCGGGGCCGCCCACAACCCCCGGGTGGCCCGGGCGCTGCGGGCGGCGGGGATCGAGCCCACCGCCGGGTTGGACCAGGCGGTGGCGGCGCAACTCAGCTTCAGTGTGCGGGTGGCCGAGGCCGCCGCCCAGGCGTGGCGCGAGCCGGTGCGAGCGGCCCTGCCGGTGCCGGAGGGGATGGGCCGGGCCCTCGACCACGAGGGCTGCTACCGGCTCACCGCACGACGGAGCTGGGGGTTGGGGGTGCGCCGGGCCCTGGGGCAGGCGCGACCCTCACTCGGCTGCCGGCGGCTCTCCGAGATCCTCTCGGATGACGGCCTCACCGGGGCCCTCCTCCACTACCTCTCGGTGCTCGCGGTCAGCCCGCTCTACCTGCCCCGGACCCGGGGCAGCCGGGTGTTCGACCCGGCCCAGGTGGGCTTTGAGCGGGTGCTGCTGGCCGGCGCCGGCGAGGGGGTGCTCGCCTTCACCGGGCGGGACACCATGGGCCACTACACCGCCGAGGCGGACCTCGCCTACGACGTCGCCGAGGGCCGACAGGTGGCCAACTGGATGCGCACCGAGGCCCCCGAGGCCTCGCTTTTGTTGGACCCGGGCAGTGCCTACGGGCTGGGCGTCCCGGGCACCGTCGTGCGCATGCTGCGGACCACCCCGTCACGGTTTCTCGCCGCCCTGGACGACGCCGAGAGATGAGCGGGGCTCGGGGCTCCGATATCCCGGTGATCGCGGTCGCCGCCTGGGGCGGGGGACAGGGGGTGAGCACGGTCGTCTGGGCGCTCGCCGTCGCCGCAGAGGCGGAGGGCCGCCGGGTGGCGGTCGTCGATCGCTGCCCTCGGCCGGATCTCGCCGCCGGCCGGGGTCGGCCCGCGCCGCCGCTGGGTGGGTCGATCGTGGTCGTGCCCCTGGAGGTCGGCCCGGGGGTGATGTGGGATGCGGCCCTGGTCACCGCGGCCGTCGCCCATGTCGGCGGCGCCCAGGTGATCATCGTCGACAGCCCGCTGCCGTTCGGACAGCCGGCGCTCGGGGCCGCCAGCCACGTGGTGCTGCCCACCCGCCTGGACGGGGCCAGCATCCGCGGCTGGGCGCTCGGAGTGCGCGGGGTGGATCTGGCCGGGGCGCTCGAGAAGGTGGTCGGGACCGTGATCGTGGACCAGCCGTGGCCGCTCACCGAGGGCGCTGCCAACTGGCGGTCGGTGCTCCGGATGGCGGGCGTCGACCTGGAGCAGGGGCTGTGGCATTCGGCGCGCTGGCGGCGAGCGCTCGGCGGCGGCGGATCCAGCGCCCGGCGGCTGGCCGAGGCGCGCTGTCTGCTCCGCGAGGTGCTGGTGGCCCCGTCGCGCGCGGACGGCCTGCGCCGACTGGTCCGGATCGTCGGCCGGCCGGTGGCCGAGGCCAGCGCCGACGCCAGCATGGCGATCGGGAACCGTCGGTGGGAATGCTAGGTTGAGGGCCATGGGACGGCGCGCCGCTCTCCGCCAGGCGATGCTCGCGAACGGGCCCACCCCGGGCGTCATGGAGATCACCCGCGAGCTGCGGGCGGCGCTCTGGAGCCGGCAGGGGATGGCCCTGCTCAGCGAGGGCGAGTGCGGGTGGATGGACGGCGGCTGCGTCATCCTCGCGGACGCGCTCGTCGCCCTGCTCGCGCCGGATGCGCTCCGGATCACCTTCATCAGCGACAGCGGTCCCGAGCACTGCGTCTGCAGCTTCGCGGGCTGGTGGATGGACGCCTCGGGAATCGGTCATCCGTGGCACATGCGACGGAACTGGGAGGTCGGGGAGCGGGTTCAGCTGCGGGCCACCCTGCCACTCAGCGACGCCGAGCTCTCCGGGCTGTGGCGGGACCCGGCCACCAGCCAGCGGGTCGCCGACTTCCTCGATGAGCGGGGCTCGGTGGTCCGGTTCCGACAGGCGTTCACCGCGATGACCTGGCCAACCCGGTCGGTGGGCGAGCGGTCCGGAGCCCGGGTGGAGCTGGCCGGGCTCGCCTGAGCGCCGCAACCGGGGCGTGCTGGGTAGTCCGCTGGGGGTGCCTACACTCAGGGCGATGGAGCAGCGACGATTGACCCAGGTGGTGCTGACCGGGGGTCCGTGCTCGGGGAAGACGAGCGCCCTCGCCTACCTGCGCCAGGGGCTCGCCGACCGCGGGGTGCGGGTGATCACGGTGCCCGAGGCGGCCAGCCTCGTCATCACCGGCGGCGGCCTCGACGTGGTGGCCATGGCGGCCGCTGACCGGGCCGGGTTCGTCAACCTCCAGGTCGAGATCGGCCGTCTGCACGGCTTCCTTCGAGCCCAGGCGCTCCGCCTGGCGAGCCTACACGGTGACCGACCACTGGTGCTCCTCTACGACCGGGCCGAGCCGGACGCCGCCGCCTATCTGGACGGCCTTGAGTACCAGTCGGTGCTCCGGACACTCGGGCTCAGCGCGGCGGGCATCCGGGACAGCTACGACGCGGCCATCCACCTGGTCACCGCCGCGGACGGCGCCGAGGCCGCCTACACGCTCGCCAACAACCCGGCCCGCACCGAGACCCCGGAGCTGGCCCGGGCCGCCGACCGGCGGACCCTCGCCGCCTGGATGGGTCATCCCCACCTCCGGGTGGTCGACAACAGCCGCGACTTCCAGCACAAACTGCACCGGGTGCTGGAGCACGTCTGCCACGAGCTGGGCCTGCCCATCCCGCTCGAGGTCGAGCGCAAGTACCTGCTGGCCCAGGTCCCCGACCTCGCCCGGCTGGAGGGAGCGGGCGCCCACCGGGTGGAGATCGAGCAGCGCTACCTGGCCGCCCCGGCGGGGAGCGAGCTGCGGGTCAGGCGCCGGCTGGACCAGGGGGTGAGCACCTACTACCGGACCCACAAGACCGGTCGGGGGGTGGTGCGCCAGGAACTGGAGGAGGGGATCTCCGACGTCGAGTACGACGCTTTGGCGGCGATGATGCTCCCCGACACCCGGGCCGTCCACAAGGATCGCTGGTGCTTCGTCTACCGCTCCCAGTACTTCGAACTGGACATCTTCCGCGACCAGCTCGCCGGGCTGGTGCTCCTGGAGATCGAGCTCACCACCGAGGCGGAGGGGGTCGACCTGCCGCCCTGGCTTCGGGTCATCCGCGAGGTGACCGGCGAAGCCGGGTACGGCAACGCCGCCCTGGCCCGGCGCGGGCTGCCCACGGCGTAAGACGCTCGTTCCTCCGCACCGCCGCGGGCTGTGGAGCTCGGCGGATGACTGCTACGGTCAGGGCGTGACCGACGTGTTCCTCGTCATCCTGGTGGTCGCCCTGGTCGCGGCCCTGCTCGCCATCGCTTACCTGCTGGCGGATCGGGCGCGCCACCCCTTCTCGCAGCGCGACGTCCAACTGGCCCGCGGCGAGAGCGTGGCCCACAGCCACGCCGCGGTGAGCGGCAAGGTCCAGGAGCAACTCACCTCGCTCTTCCCTGGGTTCCGGTTCAACCCCCGGGATGCCCGCTTCCTCGGGTCTCCCATCGACTTCGTCGTCTTCGACGGCCTGGATGAGGGCGAGATCCGCGAGGTCGTCTTCCTGGAGGTCAAGACCAACCGCTCGGCGCTCACCCACCGCGAACGGCTGGTGCGCGACGCCATCCTGGCCAAGCGGGTCAGCTGGGGATTGCTCCGGCTCTCGAGCCAGGGCGCCGTGCCGGCCGGCGAGGTCGCGGGCGCCGAGGCCGCTGAGGAGCTCGCGAGCGAGGGTGCCGGGATATGAGCATGGCCCGGGCCTAGCTGGTGATGGGCTGGACGGCCCTCTTCGTGCTCGGGATGACGCTCGGTCTGGCCGGGCGGCGGAGCAGCCTCGGGCGCGCCGGACTGGGGATCACCGGGACGGCCACGCTTCTCTAGGCGGCGTGACTGGCGTCGAAGCTCCACCCGGACCTGGCTCGCGGCGAGGTCGGTGGCAAGCCCGGGGCTCACCCGGACCCTGGGACCCGGGTCAGATCGACGACGGGTGAGCCTCCCGGCCCCGGCCGCTCTCAGATGTCTGCCAGCTCCGACACCAACCCATCCGCCATCGGGGTGCCCAGCCCGGTGGGCCAGTCCCAGCCCTTGGACGCCGAACACTCCGTCGCGGAGCCGGCGTCGCCGGTCGTGATATCGGTGAACATGGCCGGGTTGATCACCCCGGGGTCCGGTTCATTCGAGTTGGCGGCCAGGTAGACGCCATCCAACAGGCCACTCGCCGCCAGCACCGACTTGCCGAGCGCGCCGCGGGCCTGGTCGGCGTCCGCGATCAGCCCCGCCCACTGGGGGATGCCCGCGGAGACCCCCGACTCCTCGTACCACTTGCCCTTGATGGTCACCGGGTAGTCGACGGCGTTGTAGGCGACGTCGTTGTCGACCCGATAGGGGTTGGTCGACCAGTTCAACTGGTAGCCCGGCCTGGTCTCGGTGGTGTTGGCGTAGCCGCCACTCTTGCTCCAGGTGGTCTGGCTCGACGAGGTGCCGTCGATGGTGAGCACGGTGCCGCCCACCGAGAGCACATACGAGGATCCCGAGGGATACACCTGGCCGCTCGTGTCGGGACAGCCGGAGTCACCCGAGCCGCTCACGAAACCGGCGGTCGTCACGTCGAAGTCGCTGTTGTCGGCGGCACTGATCCCGGTCTGGTCCCAGGACATGGAGACCACCGTCGCGCCCATGGAGACGGCTTTGTTGACCGCGGTGAGCAGCTGCGGGCCGGTGTCGCCGGCCGCCTCGACGAAGAGGATGTCGGCGCCCTCGGCGGTCACGTGGGCCCACTCGACGTCCAAGGACGCCTCCCCCATGGTGTTCTTGCTCATCGCGGGTGGCTTGGTGCCGGTCGCATAGACCACCTGGAAGCACGGCGGATTCTGGACGGTCAGGCTCACCGTGCAGGCGGTCTTGCTGGTCAGCCCATTCATCGGCGTGAGATAGCTGTAGGTGGAGAGGAACTTGCTCACGTCCGACTGCAGGGAGGCGTCACTGTCCCAGAGCACGATGCCGATGATCTGGCCCTGGCCCGTGATCGGGTTGCCCTTGGCGTCATTGCCCATGGCGTTGAAGCCGTAGACGTTGCGGATCTGGGTGGGCGCGAATCCCACCGGGGTCGTGGAGGGTCCGGCTACGATCGTGCTGAGGAGCTGAGCCTGGGGCCCGGCGCTCGCCGGATGTGAACTCGCCCCCGCGCTCGTGCCGGCTGGCACGGCCAGCATGGAGATGCCGACGGCCGCCGCCATCACGGCGCGCGCCAACCAACGCTGTGCTACCCGACCCACGTCACACCCTCCCTGGCTCCATCCCGTCTGGTGACCAACGACCATTCTATGAGCGGGTCCTCCGACCCTGTCAAGCGCCGGGCCGGGACGCGGGCGCTGGGGAGCCCTCCGGGGGCCCGGTAGACTGCCTGATTGTGACCGCCGCCCCAGCTTCACCATCGCCTCCCGCTGCCTACACCGTTCACGAGGGTGATGGGATGGTCGGCGGAATCGCCACCATCCGCTCCGGGCACCGGCTGCGCTCCGAGGCCCAGGCCGCGGCCACCGAGCTGGTGCGGGGTGGGGCGCAGATGGCCGAGGTGCGCCACCGCTGGGCGTTGCTCGACACCTTCGTCCGGCGCGGCTCGTCGCCCCGGCACATCTACACCTGGGCATCGCGGCCAACTGGTGCCATCCCGGTCGAACGGGTCGTCTGAGCCGCGGGGTGGCCCGGTGGTGGCCACCGCTCGCGGATAGACTGAGCTGGTGATGACATCAGCGGGGGACGCCGGCACCCGAGAGGACGTCAACCCCGCCCGCGTCGGCGGTTCCGGCGACGTTCAACCTCACCGGCCCTGCCCTCTGCATCCCGGACTGGGAGGGATGGGGGCTGGCGCCGCGCGGCCTGGACGCCGCCACCCTCTGGGCCTGCTCGCTGCGAGTGCCCGAGCTCGCTCACCAGGTCCTCGCCCGCTTCCCAGAGGAGGCCGGCTCGCGCAGTGGTCGGATCGCCCGTCTCTTCGTGTGCGCCGACCGGCTCCAGATGATCCGGCGCTTCGGGGATCACCCCGACCTGGAGGTTCCGCTGCGGCGGGCGGGGACGGAGCTTGAAGAGGGCCTTCGCTGAGCCCCACGGGGCGCTGGGCGGCGTGGGCTTCCCGTCCATTTCGTTATGATCTGAGCGTGGGTGTGTAACCCCGCCGGGAACACCGGGGCCGGGCCCGCCGGCCGGGCTGTCCGGGTTGCGGCTTCACTCCTGATCGGCTAACATAACGATATGGACAGTCGCACCACGGGGGAGGTGGCCGCGGAGCTGGGCATCTCGGTGCCCCGGGTGCATCGGGCGGTGGTCCGGCTGGGACTGCGGCCCCGGCTGACCAGGGGTGGGCACCTGCGGCTCAACCGGGGCGAGGTCGCGGCCATCGCCGGCGAGGTGGGCAGGACGCCCGCCCGCCTCAGTGGGCTGGGCCGCTACGAGGTGCTCCTGCTCGCCGCCCTCAGCCATCATCCGCTCGGCCTGCTCTCGGCCCGGGCGGTCGCCCGGGCGGCCCGGCTCAGCCCGACCACCGCCACCCGGCTGCTCGGTCGACTGGAGGCGGCGGGCCTGGTCGAACGCACCCGGGAGCGGGTGGTGGCAGGCCGGGTGCGCGACCTGGAGCTCTGGCGGGTCATCTACACCGGCGCGGCCTGGCGGGCGGTCGCCCCCCAGGTGGCCCAGGTCGAGCTGGCCGAGCCGGTGGTCCAGCCCCCGGCAGAGCACCTGCCCCGCCGGCTGCAGCACCTCTTCTGGAACGTCCCCGACCTCCAGGGCCTGGATCTGCGCCAGGGGGGAGCGGCGGCCGCCCACCGGCTGCTCTCCAGCACCGACCCTCAGGCGCTGGCCTGGGCGGCGGAGCACCTGCCCAGCCGGGCCCTGCACCGCGCGGCCGGCTTCCGGGGCACCGATGAGGCGGTCGCCGCCCTGGCCGAGAACCTCTGATGGCGCTCAGCTCCGAGATCCGGGCGGTCCTGCCCCCGGAGACCGCCCTGGCCTGGGAGCGGATCCTGCCGCTCGTCCCCGCCTGCGCCTACCTGGCCGGCGGGACAGCGATCGCGGTCCAGCTCCTGCACCGGGTGAGCCGCGACCTCGACTTCTTCCTGGCCGAGCCGGTCGACCTGCTCCAACTCGCCGCCGACCTGGGTGGGATCGGCGACTTCGCGCCCACGCTGCTCACCGCCGACACCCTGAACGGGATGCTCGATCGGGTCAAACTGCAGTTCCTGCTCACCGCCCAGCAGCGGGTGCTGGAGCCGCTGCTCGAGATCGGGGGGCTGCGGGTGGCCGGGCTGGGCGACCTGCTCGCCACCAAGCTGCAGGCGGTCGCCGGGCGGGGCGAGCTGCGCGACTACTTCGACCTCATGACCATCGAGCGCCAGGCCGGGCGGATGGTGGAGGAGGGGCTGGCCCTCGCCATCGCCCGCTACCAGCCGGAGGTCCCCGACCAGATGGTGGTCAGCATGGTCCGGGCGCTCGGCTACTTCGGCGATGTCGCCGACGACCCCGGGCTGCCGGTGTCGCGGGTGACCATCGAGCGCTACTGGCGGCGGCGCCAGCCAGTGATCGTCCGCCACCTCGACCGCTACCAGGGGTACGAGTAGGGTTGACCTCCAGCCGGTGACCTGTCGCTGTCGGGTCGCGCCCCGGCCACGCCTTGGCGGCGCCGGCCCCCAGCAGAACGGCCGGTGGCGATGATGAGCCGGTGCTGCTCCTCCTCGCCCTGCTGGTGGTGGCGGGGGCCGTGCTCCAGGGCCTGGTCGGGTTCGGGCAGGGCCTGGCCATCGCTCCACTCGCCGTCGCCGCGCTCGGTCCCGGTCGCGGGCTGACCGCGCTCACCTGCATGGGGCTGGGGCTCAACCTCGGGCTGCTGCTCGGCGAGCCGGCCGGGGAGCGCCGGCTCTCGCTGCGCCTGCTGGTCACGGCCCCGCTCGGGGTCGCGGTCGGCACCGGGGCGGCCCGGGTCCTGCCCGCGGCCCCGCTGGAGGTCGCCACCGGGGTGGTCGCGGTGCTGCTCGCCAGCTCGCTCCTCCTGCTCCAGCCGCGGGCTCGACCCTTCCCCGCCCTCCTGCCCATCGCGGGTGGCCTGGCCGGTTGCCTCCAGGCCACCACCACCCTCTCGGGGCCGCCGCTGGTGCTCGCGCTGAGCGTGGAGGGTCGCTCCCCCGGGGAGGTGCGCAGCCTTCTCTTCAGCACCTTCCTGGTGCTCGGCGTCAGCGCCATGGTCGGTTACCTGGTGGTCGGCCTGTTCAGCATCCAGGGCGGCCTGCTGGGTCTGGCGGCGATTCCCCCAGCGCTGCTGGGCGGCTGGGTCGGGACCCAGGTGGCGCGCCGGTTCCCCACCCGCCGCTACCGGGCGCTGCTGCTCGTCGCCGTGATCGGGGCGGGCGTGGCGGCCATCCTGCTCAGCCTGCTCCGGTGAGGGGATGGGTGGCGGCGACCGTGGCTGTCCCGGCCCTGGATGAAGGGACGACCGCCGCCACCGGATCTGGGCGTCTGGGGGGTCGAACGCTCAGGGGTGGCGACGGTCGCCCCGGCTAAGGGGTTGGCGGTGTGGGCGGGGCCGGTCCCTTCGGCCAGGTCTGGCTGGGCGGCTAGCGTCGCGAACCGTAGCGCCCGGGCCGGCCCGCGTCGGCGCGCTGGCGTACCGAGGACGAGCAGCGGAGCTCGTGGTCGTCCCCCGGTGGCGAGCACCCGGTGCGAAGGGGGCGTCATCCGGCCACGGGGCGCGCCGTCAGTAGCCGTCAGTAGATGAAGCCCATCACCGCCGGGTCGGCGACGATCCGGTTGTCGACCCGGTCCCAGCCTCCGCCAGCTCCGGCCCAGTTCATCTCCGCGACCTCGAAGGAGCCGGCCGGGACGGTTCCCCCGGCCAGGGATCCGAGCGCGGGCCCGGGGCCGACCGCCACCACATAGGCGACGTGGCCGGTGTAACTGGCACCCGACTGGTCGGCGCCCCAGACCGCGATGGCACCGACCGCGGGGGCGCTCCCCTCGGGGTAGCCCAGGGCCGCGGCGGCGGCCAGCCACTGGTCGGCGTTGCCGAACCAGGGGACGCAGCGGCGGAGGGCCACGTAGTAGGTGCAGGTTCCGAAGGCAAAGCCGTCGCCGCAGCCGCCAGCGAAGGGCGCAGGCGGTCCCGGGTTCAGCTCGGCGTCGATCTGGGCGATCTGGCGGGCGATCTGCTGGGCCGGCCCGGTCAGGCTCTCCAGCAGAGCGTTGCGCTGGACCACCACCACCTCCAGAGCGTTGGCCTGGGCGGCGAGCGACTGCTCTAGGGTGGTCGCCTGGCCCAGGTCCTGCTCCACCTGGGTGCGTTCGGCGGT
>Ga0181535_10002726_pt1 | contig 21237 bp, 10 predicted proteins | sample PEATcosm2014_Bin_44_FD_119774 | JGI IMG/M metagenome (GOLD analysis project Ga0181535, IMG submission 119774) | Peatland microbial communities from MTU Mesocosm Facility, Houghton, MI, USA - PEATcosm2014_Bin17_30_metaG | ecosystem: Environmental > Terrestrial > Soil > Wetlands > Peat | place... | reverse complement strand
GCGGGCGAAGCGACGGCTGCGAAAGTCATAAGGTACCGCCTTGTTAGTCTGCAATCGGATTTACCCTACCATAGAAGAAAAGCAATAGGGAATGTGTTTCTCACATGAATTCCCACACCTGGAAATCGAGTCGGTTTATGAAAACTCGAACTCTAGGCTTTCGAACTGCCGGCAACCTCCGCAAGCGTCTCCGGAGTCACGACATGGTGCCGAACGTAGTTGTACGGCGGAACAATGTGTCCGCGAAGCAATGATATGCCCAATTGGATCAGCCGCGGTCCATACGTCTCAGCGCCATGGGAGACCGAACCGATGATCGCGCTCGTTCCCTTGCGCATCTCGTCCAACACCTCGGGAATGCAGTCTTGTCCCACAATCGCGAAATCCTGCTCGCGCCCCAATTGGCGCGCCGCGTCCAGAACGCCAAGTGCGCTCGAGTCTGTGGAAGCTGCCACCAGAATCCTCTGGCCTTTGCGATGCCGCAGGAATTCAGCGACAGCCATTAAGCTGGGTTGCCGCATTCCTCGGCCATCGAGCCGCAAATAGTGATCCGACGGAATCTTGCCGAGCCGCTCGCGAATCCCTTCAAACGCGCCTGCAATTCTGCTTTGGACAAAGCTGCCTGCCTCTGAGAATCCGATCCCGAGCACCCAGTCAGCTGAACCTTTCCATCTGCCGGTGGCGTATTTTGCCAGTAGCACCCCGGCCTCGTAGCCCACTTCAAAATTGTCAACGCCGAAGTAAGTTGCGTTCGGGTGTGGAACGTCAATCGCGACCAACGGGATTTCAGCTTTTTTGAAGATGTGCGCCACATGCGGCGCAACGTGCTCCTCCACCTGAAACTCCAGCACCAGATCGACGCGCTGGCGAACGAATTCTTCCGCGTTCTTGATTGCTACATCCGGGTCATAGCGATTGTCCAGTTGCAGCAATTCCACGCCCGCCGCTGCGGCCGCCGCTGTTACGCTTGCGCCCACGGCGATAGAAAACGGCATCTCAGCGCTCTGTGCAGCGAACCCGAAACGCAGTCTCTTTGGACGCGAAACAAGGCGGTACTGCCCACTCTGCCCTTGTGCCACGTAGCCGCGATGGACCAGCGTCTTCAAAATCCGGTACACGCTGGTCTTGGAGATTTTAGTTTGCTGGTACACATCTTCCAGCGTGATCGGGCCGCCGGTCTGCTCCAGTAGTTCCAGAACATCGAGAGCCTTCGAAAGGATCGGAATCAGATATAGCCGTTTCAGCTTCGGTTTAGCCAACCTGCCGTTCCTCCGTGCGCTCGTGGCTGCCAGTTTGCTTGGACTGATCTCAATTCTAAGCGTACGAAGTGACGGGTGCCATCTTCCCGCCGCGCTCCGCGCTGATGCGTTGCACGTACCCGCTCTCCACCAACGCCGCCAGCGGATCCTCGGGGAGTCCCCGCATCTTCCGCCACTCTCGCAGCAGCGGCCGCACGTCGTTCCAGAATGCGCCACGGAACAGCTCTTCGGCTGCCACCAATTCGCATTGATCCTGCAGCCGCTCCAGCTTTTGATGATCCACAAACGCAGCTTTCAGCCATAATTCCTGGGCTGTGATCACGGTTTGCACCATGGCTTCCATTTTGCCTTTCAGGTTGTGGCTCTGATCGATCATGAAAGCGATCTGCGATAACACCTTCCGCCCCGACAGCTGAATTTCATGAAAGATGCGAAATATCTGATATGGATCAATCGAACCTAACGTCAGGTCATCATCGGCATAACGCCGATCGTTAAAATGAAAACCGCCCAGCATGCCGGAATGCAAGAGCCACGCGACAATCTGCTCGATATTCTGCGTAGCATAGTGATGCCCCGTATCCACCAGAACACGGGCTTGCGGACCCGCCTTTGTGGCCAGGTGCGACGCCATTCCCCAGTCGGCAATATCGGTGTGATAAAAGGCCGGCTCAAACGGCTTGTATTCGATCAACAACCGCTGATTCGGCGCCAGCTTCTTGTGCGTCCTCTGCAGCGCCTCCTCAAGCCATTCAATACGTCTCCGAATGCTCTGCGTGCCGGGATAGTTTGATCCATCCGGAAGCCACAGCGAGACATCGCGCGACCCAAGCTTGCGCGCGATTGACACGGAGTCAAGCATATGCGCAATGGCCCGCTCTCGAATTTCTTCGGAAGGATTGCATAGCGAGCCAAACTTGAACTCCTGATCTTGAAATAAATTGGGATTAATGGAGCCGGAAGCAACTCCATACTTGCTTTCCAGGCTATGCACGCCCTCCGCGTCCGAAGTTCCATTGGGCAAATCCCATAGAACGTGCAACGCAAGTGTGGGCGTGACGCCCGTGAGCTTGTGCACCTGGCCCGCATCGCTGAATTTCTCTTCAAGTGTCGAAGCGGCCCCGGGCTGCAGATACTTTCCAAACCTTGTCCCGGTATTGGCGAATCCCCAAGACGGGATCTCAATTTGAAAAGAGTCTAGTGCTTCAAAGGCTAATTGTTGGAGATCCGATTCTGATTTCAATGGTCCCCCTGCGTCGCGCGGATTCTCGGTTCTCTTCATTCACAAAGTATTGCGCTTTTCAAAATCGCTATCGTTCTTGAGAAATTCATCCCGTAGAAAAACGGCGATAGCTTCCGATTCGGCGCCCTTTGCAGCGGGGAACTGCGTCAGGCGTGCACATTCGAATGTCGAGCGACCTTGCTCAATGCTATCAATCGACTCCCGCGTTCCCTTACCTCGCTTGCCACAATCATGAGAACTTCCCCGTTAGTCTTCGAAAGGTTGCCCCTTTACGCGATGGAATCCGAATCCTAACGCATCCAAAGTCAGTTTGTCTAATGGAACTTTTTCAATTCTTCTGTCTGCTTAGAAGCCGACGTGTCGATTCAACAGAGCTCTCAGTCACCAAGTTGCATCCTCGTTTTCGCGCAACTCTCTCTCTGCGCGAGTCGATGGAAGTCGTGCATTTTTCGATGTTTGGACCGGAGACAAAAATAGAAAACCGATTTTCTCAGCCTCTTTCTTGAAACCAAACTCAGCCGGGCCGAACTGATCACATTTTTCAAATGAGAAACAAAATTCTACTTGACAATCATCATCACGGATGGCTAGCCTCGCCGTGCATTTGGATTAGGCTCTTCCACCATTCCGCAACCTTCAAGGTAGTGGTCTAACCGAGCATTCAAGCCGAGCCAATGCAAGCCAAATCGAGCACGACTTTTCAGGAGGTTTCAGGAGATGCGAATCGTTCGTATCACTCTTTGTTTGACGATGCTGCTGCTAATGACCGAGAGGTTGTTCGCGCAGGGAGGCGCTACAGGCACGATCCTGGGTACCGTGACCGATAGCTCAGGCGCCATTATCCCCAACGTCAGAGTCACGGTAACAAATACCGCGACGAACATCTCCTTCCGAACCCTCACCAGTTCGGCTGGCGACTACTATGCCTCGTCGCTCAACCCCGGCACCTATACGGTCTCGGCAGAAGCAAAGGGCTTTCAAAAGACGGTCACCACCGGCTTCACACTCGCTGTCGACCAAAAGGTCCGCGTCGATTTGGCCCTCAAACTCGGAGCAGTTACCGAGACGTTGGAAGTGACAGCCCAGGCCGTCACACTGGATACGGACAGCGCTGACGAGTCAACGCTGTTGAGCCAGCAGCAGGTGGAGCAGCTCCCCTTGAACGGACGCAACTTTATGCAGTTGCTCCTGGTGAGCGCGGGCGCCGTAACCGTGGGCGGTGAGCAGGGCACGATGCGGCAGGGCGAAGGCAACGCCGTAAGCATTAACGGTGGTCGGCCTGAAGGCAATAACTACACGCTCGACGGGCTGATCAATACCGATCAGGCACTCGTAACTCCGGCCGTCATTCTGTCACAGGATGCCATTCAGGAATTCAAAGTCGAGAGCGGTACGTATTCGGCGGAATACGGATTCTCAGCCAGCCAGATCAACCTCATCAGCAAAGGTGGCACCAATAAACTCCACGGCTCGATCTTTGAGTTCAACCGCAATAACGCATACGACGCCAAACCCTTCGCGACCGCTACCGATTACCAGGCTGGGACGGCCACGACTCTCCCAATTTTGCGGCAAAACCAGTTCGGGTTTGTTGCCGACGGCCCAGTCTACCTTCCCAAGTTATATGACGGCAGGAACAAGACATTCTGGATGGCAAACTACGAGGGCTGGCGCATCAATAACGGCACTAATTTGTACGATTCGACGCCGAATCCAGCCACTCTGACAGGAGATTTTTCATCCGAGACTTATACAGCGCCTGCTGGTTCCGGATTGGCGGGCGGCCCGCTGCCGGCGTACGGAACTGCCGACTGCAAAACTTTGTTGAGCCTTGGTCATAACTGCATGCCCGTCGATCCAACCACCGGCGCGGCGTTCCCAGGCAACATGATTCCCTCAACGGACATCACGAACCGGTTGGCGCAGGTAGCCATTCAGAATGGCTACTTCCCTGCCCCAACCCTGGGCAACACGCAGCCTGAAGGCGTCACTAATTTCATTAAGTCAGCCGGATTGCCGTTGACCACGAACCAGCAGACATATCGCGGCGATCAGAACCTCGGTAAGTTAGGTTCGGTCTTCTTCCGCTACACTTACTCCAAGTACCAGAACGCGTCCTATCTCAATTCTCAATCGCTGGTCTATGGACTCCTGACCCAGTACGAAACACAGAAGAACTGGGAAATCTCGCATACGATCAATATTGGCGCGGCAAACGTCAATAACTTCCGCTTCGGCCACCTTGACGCCCAGGCGCCCCAGGGCGCGCCTGCTCCGCCGGCTTCGGCAATCAGCGCTCTTGGCGAAACGGGAGTCTTTACCAAGTTCGCCGCACTACAGGCATCATGGCCCAGCCTCCAATTGTCGCAATACTCGCTTTTCGGCGGCCCGATCAACTCTTACACAGGATCCGATAACCCATCATGGGAATATGCCGAGGGGTTCACCTCGGTTCACGGAAGGCACACTATTGGATTGGGAATCGACTATCGCCGCTGGCGCTTGATTCGTAACCTCGACGACGATTTCTTTGGCGACTGGTCCTTCAGCGCGGCAAACGTCCTGACCAATGGCACCAGCTGTCCCAACGCCACAGGTTTGTGCGGTACGGGCAACGCTACTGCGGATATGCTGCTGGGATACTACAGCGGCGCAGCCGGTTATGTGCCGGGCCCGCTGAGCCCAACCGACCAGGCGGGTAATCCTCAGACACACGTTTTCAGTTATGTCGCACCCTACGCGGAAGACGATTGGAAAATAACGCAGAAGCTTACCCTGAACCTTGGCTTGCGCTGGGACTTCCGTGCCGCGGCTTATGAGGCGTCGAACCATTTCTTCTGGCTCGACACTAAAAATGTCAACGGCGGTCTGTGCTACGCCGACCCTAAACTGACAACTGACGGAGTGGCGCCAGGTGGAACGGCCACCGATCCGGTCCTTCGCTATTGCGGTTCAGTGCCGCACCCGGGCTCGAAGACGCCCTTCGCGCCGAGATTCGGATTTGCCTACCGGCTGAACGATAAGACCGTGGTCCGCGGAGGCTACGGCATTTTCTTCGACTCCTACGAGGGACGCGAAATCGACGACTCGGCCGATATCTACCCTTACAGTATCCGCAATAGCCTCAATCCCACGCAGGACTCGACGCTTCCTAAGTTCGGCAACCAATTGTTCCCCAGTTATTCCACACTGTCGCCATTCCCCTTATCCACACTGTCGTTCATCGCGGTCATCGAGTCCGAGAATCCGCTCAATCCGTACGTCCAGTCCTGGACAGGATCGGTTGAACGCGAGTTAGCGAGGAGCACGACTCTCGAAGTGAACTACATCGGAACGCATGCAGTTCATCTTTTGGACCGGCGTAACATCGCTCAACCCTACAGCATCTCCGCCACTGACCTTCCCTTCTGCCAAGCAGACCCAACCGATGTAACTCACAACTGCCCAACTTCAAGCCGGTTGCCTTATCCGAACTTCACCGGGTTCTATATCGACAGCGACTTCCACGGTTACTCCCATTACAACGCGATGAACATCAAGTTTGAACATCGCGCTCATGATCTGGCCGTGACCGCGATCTATACCTGGGCCAACAGCAAGGACGACAAGTCCGCCGCAGCCGGAGTCGGCGCAACCGGCAGCGGTTATCAGGGCACCATGGACAACCACGATCCGTCGTTGGACTACGGTCCTTCGGACTTCGATGTCGACCATCGCTTTGTAGCCAGCTACGTTTACCAGCTCCCGTTCGGACGCGGCAAGAAATTTGCCAGCGGAGTGAATCGCGTCGCCGATCTGGCGGTTGGCGGTTGGCAGGTCACGGGCATCACCACATTCCAGACCGGATTTCCATTCAGCATCGGAGCGACGGATGCGTCCGGCCTTCTTGACACACAGTTCCAACGCGCGAACCTGACTTCGGGCTGCAATGTTCACGGTAATCTCACAGGCAAATTCCAACGCCTGAATATAGGCTGCTTTACTCAGCCGGCGATCGGTGTGTACGGCAACACATCTCGTAACTTCCTGCGCCAGCCCGGCATAAACAACTGGGATATGGGCTTCGGCAAAGATTTCAATTTCAGCGAGCGCGCAAGGTTCGAATTGCACGTGGATACCTTTAACACGTTTAACCATCACCAGTACTCCTATAGCGTGGGAGGCCTGGCGACCGGAGGATCGGGGGGCGGCAGTTCCATCGACAACACTGTTGGCGATGCTCTCGCGGGAGATATCACCTCTTCCGGTGTATCGCGCGTAGTCCAACTAAGCGGGAAAATTACTTTCTGATTCTTCGACCGCTGCTTCACCTCAACTCCGCCATGCTGCGCAAGCGTGGCGGAGTTCTCCGTAATGGAGATACACTCAACCGATGAGGTGCAAACGTACGAGGCTGTGCTGGGCAACCACTTTGTTGGGCTGCCTGGCACTTTCAGCTCCGGCCCAAACAACCAGCGATAGTCAGGCGGCGCAATATGCAGCAGCCGGACAGCAAGCTCTCGCCGAGGGTAACTACGCGGAGGCACAAACTGATTTTGAATCGTTGGCAAAGCTCGCGCCCCAGGTTGCTGAGGTGCATGCCACGCTTGGCGCCATCTACTTTAAGCAGCGCAAATTTGAACTCGCGGTCCGCGAGATTCGGGCCGCGCAGAAGATTGAACCAAGCCTTCCCCGGCTCGACAGCCTCCTCGGCCTTTCCCTATCCGAACTGGGCCAGTTCTCGGAAGCGTTGCCCCGGCTCGAAAAGTGCTTCAAGGAGACGACGGACGACGAAGGCAGGCGCTTGTGCGGCCTGCAACTCCTCCGAGCCTACACCGGCTTCGATCGCGATTCCGATGCCGTCGCGACCGCTCTAATGTTGAATAAACTCTACCCCGACGATCCCGAGGTCCTCTATCACACAGGACGAATCTACGGAAATTTCGCCTACGTGACGATGGAGAAACTGCATGACCAAGCACCGAATTCAATCTGGATGCTGCAGGCCCAGGGCGAAGCCAACGAAAGCCAGAAGGATTACGACGCAGCCATCATCGCATTCAATCACGTCCTCACAATTGAACCCAACCGCCCTGGCATTCACTACAAGTTGGGGCGCATTTATTTGACTCGCTTCCGGGATTCGCAGAAGCCCGAAGATCGGGATGCCGCCATCCGCGAGTTTTTGGCCGAGTTGGCAATCGATCCGGGAAACGGAAATGCCGGTTACGAGTTGGCAAATCTCCAGGTAGCCGATGGCAAACTGGACGACGCGACAAAGCAATTTCAGGCAGTGCTTCAGCGTTACCCCGACTTTGAAGAAGCGCTTGTAGGCCTCGGGGGCGTTTACCTCGAAATCCAGAAACCAGCAGCGGCAATTCCTCTTCTTGAGCACGCAACGCGTTCGAGGCCGGGTGATGAAGTCGCATGGTACCGGCTGGCGCAAGCCGATCGAGCGACTGGGGACAAGCAGGGACAGGCAAAGGCCCTCGATGCTTTCACGCGTCTTCACTCCTCAACACCGGGCACACTGCGAAAGCCCAATGCAGACGACGAGGTTACTCCACAGCAGCTTGGTTCGCATGCGGAGACAAAGGCCCCGCAGTAAATCCCTCTGCGTCCAGACTCAACCTGAAGGGGATTCCCTCAACCATCAGCAAATTTGGATAAACGGAATCTCCATTAATCGCGCCAGTTTGCAGAGGTTTCCGGCCACATGCCCCACGCCGACCGCACAATGATGTGCGGGACCTTGCGCGTTCCACGCTTCAACAAAACCCTTGGCGCCAATCGAAAAACGGTAATGACTGTTCGTGTTCCCAATGCGAAGCACTTCGCCTGGGACGCTTTCGCCCTCTGCCGCCAGCAGTTTGAAACCGCGTCCAGCATCCTCTACGACAGAAAGCAGCGTGACCGGACCGTGCTTGACACTCATCTCAACCGATAGGCCGTGACCCACCTTTCCGTGATACACCGCGAGAGGCCGCACCTTGGTCTTGCTTTCGGCAATCGCAATGTGGCCCGGCCCATCGTGCCCCATCAATACGGTGTCTGCTTTCAGATCCAATGCGTAGTACTCGGTGAACGACCCACCCGCGCCCAGGCAATCCATGATCTTCATTGCGAGAACGTTCTTCACCTCGTACTCGCCTGCCACCGGAATGCCGCGCGCGGTCAGGAGCGATGTGCCTAGAATGATCGAACTCATCGTGTCTTCGTTCGCCGCTACACCGCTGCCCATGGAGTAATAAGCCAGAGAATGCAGATCGTGCGTCGCAATCAACTGGTCCAGAGCGACTGAAGTGCGCGCGGCCTGCGCCAATTCCTCAAGCAAACAATCGGGCTGCACATCGAAGTAGTTCCTGAAGTCTTCAATCCGTCCCGCAATCTGATCTTCACTTACGCCGACGCGCAATGTGCTCAGTTCGTCGACTTCAAGATGCTCAATGTGGCTTCCAAACGTGATCGAAACCTGCGTCAAATCACTTTGGATATCCAGCATCCCGCTGTAGTAGTGTCCCATCAGCCCGAGCCGGTTTTCGCTCAGCGCCTTTTTTACGTGTGCGGCAGCGATCCATCCGCCAATCTCCTCCCATACTGCATCGTCTTTCAGAACACCAGTCACCTGCTGAAACGCGATACCCGCGCGTGAAAGCACGTTGGCAATTTCCGGCACTGGGCATGCCGCGCAAAAGGCGAGCCACTCCCCAGTCATTGCCGTCCTGTTTGGCAGTCGATTAAAAGCTTCGTAGTCAATCGATGCATCAGGCTGCAGATTCAGGATCAGCACAGGAACCCGCGCGCGTTGCACTATCGGCAACACGGTACTCGACAACGCATAGGTCGTGACATAGATGACCAGCAGATCTACATCTGCACGACGGCAGGCATGTCCCGCCTCACGCCCGCGCTGCGGAGTGTCCACCATGCCCAAGTGCTCAACGGCGGCGCCGAATTTCTCCAGCCGCGCGGCCGCCTCGCGCACGTAGGACTCCAACCTTGCACGTAGGCCCTCAAATTGAGGCCAATAGGCATCGAGCCCAATGCCGCACAAGCCTACGCGCAGATTGGTTTCCGGCATCAATCGCTCCTGATTGAATCTTAGACAGTCTATTGAGCGTTGAGAACGGTTACGGCGAATGGCGCCAGCTTCAACTCCGTGCCGTCCACCTTTCCGGCGCGTGGCTCATCGTCACCAGTGGCTTCGTCCACTGTGAGCGAAGCTGCATTTTGTAACTCCGAACTTAACATAATGGTCCTTTCGGAGTTCGTCTTATTCACCAGCAGCACCTTTTTGCCCTCCGGAGTGATGAATCCCTGGATCATCACTCCGAAGGATCCAGAACCGTGCGTTGGCTTCTCCGCTACCAGCTTGTCGCCGGCGTGGAAGTTATCCTTGATCAGCTTCAGCACCCAGAAGCGCGCATTCGGCTTCCCATTGTTGTAGTCGATCATCGATACGCTGGGAAATTGCGAAGGATAACCCACCAGTTGCGATTCGCCAATCACTTCCACGCCCAGCTTCGTCAGTTCCACAAACAGATATCCGTACAGCGCCCCTGCCGCATTCCAATAACGATGCGGAATATGGTCAGGCAGCGGCTTGGAGGCGGCAATCTCCAGCCCATCCGTCGGCAAGATCACGCCCAGCTCATCCGTATCGATCTTCGTCTGTGGCGACAACCGATCGCGAATGGCGAGAATATACCGCGTCGTGGCTAAGAATCCCTCGGCCTGGTTGAAGAAAGTATGCTGCCAGCCATCCAGGGTTTCGTCCATCGCCGGTGTCGCATAAAAGTGAAATGAAATGTAGTCCAGCGGAATTCCGGGTTTGTGGTTCTTCGGGTCGAGGAAGTATTCAAAGTATTTTGGATTGGTTCCGGGCGCCGCCAATGCAAGACCAACGAATTTTGTCTCCGGGCTTACCTTGTGAATCCCTTCGACAATCGCATCGTAGCGCTTGGTGTAGTCCTCGGGAGTCGTGTTGTGCTCAAAGTCGATTTCGTTCAGCACCTCCCAATAAGGAAACGTGTAGTGGTTGCCCGACTCGTGTTTCTTTCCGTTCTCATCGGTGAAGCCGCCTTGCGTATACCAACTTACGAGACGGCCAAAATAGTCGCCCAGCTCTTTACCGGTCGGATCGCGCAGTTCAGTCCCCTGGGTGTAGTCCCAGAACACCTGGTTCGGGTCGTCTGGATACTTCACAGGCTTGTCTGTCTTGAACATCCAAGCCGGAATAGTGCTGAAGTTAATAATCGTCGAGTGATCCTCGGTTGCCGCCAGAAAGTCCTTCGTTACCGGATCGATATAAGTGAAATCCCATGATGTTTTGTCCTTCGACGGAGGTTCCAATTCTGCAACCGCAATCTTGGGATACGGAAGCCATGGTACATAGCGCACGTAATCCGCCCCAAGAGATTTCAGCGCAGCAAACGATCCATCGTGGATCGGCGAGCCCGGATTGAGCATCGGATTGGTGACCACCTGCAGCGTCGGGGTCGACTTCGAAACAATCACCGTCTTGTCCCAGTCGATTGCGACTTTGGGCTGACTCTCCTGGGCCACTACTGGCAGCCCCGACAAGATTCCCGTCAGGAATAATACGGAAAATCTGGATACCCTGCGAAGGACGGACCGATTCACACTTACCTCCCATTCGAAATCTCCGTGCGTCAATTCGTGCTTTCTCGAACCACCGCCACCGGTCCCAAAAGTCCCGACGGAAGCAGCGGCGAGTTAGCCTTGTAAGGTTTCACATCGGCAAAGGTGTATTTGGTCGCACCCGGCTGCTCGTCGCCGATGAGCCGATTGACCCACGCGTTAACCACTTTCACGCTGATCTCGTTTGTGCCCGGCTTCAACGCCGTGGTTACATCCACCCGATAAGGCGCGTGCCAAACAACTCCAAGGCTCTTTCCGTTGACGGTGACTTCGGCAAGATTCTTCACATCGCCAAGATCGATCCAAAGGTGTGAGCCCTTTCTGAACCAGTCCGAAGGGGCTTGAATCGTGTTTGCGTAAGTGCCCTCGCCTGAAAAATACTTAATGCCGGGATCCGCGTTGTCACTCCATGAAACAAGTTCATTCAGCGTCGCGGATTCGGGTGCACCGCGGCCTGACTCGAAACTCACCTTCCAAGGTCCGCCCACGTCCGCCACCTTTGACTCGGTGACCTTCGGCAGTTCACGCGAAGTTTCGGTTGTTGACTTGCGAAAAACAACGAACACTGTTCCCCACGGTTCCAGGTGCAGCGGCACAGTGGTGCGCCCGTCCGCGATCTTGAAAGACACAGGCTTCGTTGTGCCCGTCTCCGCGTACCAAAGCTCCGGTGCTTTCCCCGTCACCCTGAAACTCGCATCCGTAACTTCGTCGCGATCGCTTCGGTTATCCACGAAATAAACATCGCCGCCGGGGAGCTTGCGATGCAGAAACTCGAGACGCGCATCGCTTTCCGGCTTCGTGTAGTCAAAATCCGGCTCAACGTGGAGAGTATTGAACACCTGCCCAAGGTCCTGGCCCGCATACACGCTGCCTTTGCCGACTTTACGTATCCCGCTTCCGTCGCCGAACAACTCATCGTTCAATTTGCGAAATTCTGCCTGGTCATCGGCCATGCTTGGGTCGTCTGTGGGTTTAGGCCCAGCTACAACAGCGCCGTCCTCCACCAGCTTATGAATTGCGCGCAGGACCGGCAGAGTCATATGTTCGCTGAAAGGATCCAGACCGAGCACGCGATAACTCATGCCGCACTTCGTCGTGATGCGTCCGTTCATTGCGGTTAGTTCATGAATCAATGCATCGGCGTTGACATAGTCGAATCCATACCCCGCCGGCACATTCGGCGACTTATCCGCGAAGATCGCCGTCAGATTCGAGTCTTCACCATAGAAGTAGATCAAGTCCGCGCCAAAGTGTCCCTGCTGCAGAATAAAGCTCGTGCGCGCCAGATAATCGACCCATGGGCCCGCTTCTGCCGCCCACGTCTCGTTGCGGTTGAACCACTGTCCGAACGGCCCCAGCGTGAGTCCCGGCGCTTTGCCTACCAGTGGCTGATGCGCCGACTCATGGATTACGAATCTGTTGATGCCGTTCAGAAACTCCTGGTCAGCCGTTGGCTTCAGTGTTGCAGGAGACCACGCCCATGGCGCTGCCGCCGCAGTCATCGATTCCGCAGCTGCCAGATTCTGCCCGTAGATATGGGCCACCGACGCCGATTCGCGGTCGTCCGCGTTATATCCGAACTGTTCTTTGTTCACGCCTGGTGTCTGCGTCCACATCGCGCTCATGGGCACTTCGTTAAACTTCTTTACTTCCATCCCATCGGCCACAAACGCGCGTCCGCTCTCGTGCGACTCGCCATAGTGCCCCATGTGCCACTCGTGCAGAGTCTCCTCCAACTGCCCATAATGTTCATCTGCAATCAGGTCGGCGATTGTCTTACGAAAATCCCACAGGAACCTGTCACTTGCCTCAGCGCTCTCGACCACCTGGCCTGCAAGGACCGGCATCCACGGCACCGGATCATAGCCGCGCCGCTTCTTGAACTGCTCAATCATGTGATCGGTCCAGTTTTGCGAACCGGCTTCCCAGCTGTCGTTGATCACGTACCGGATGCCGCGCTTGCCTATGAAATCGGGACCCACCGTCTGCTTGTAACTGTCGAGATACTTCTCCATATAGGACTTCACAAACGTGTGATCCAGCTTATCGACTTCAAGGCCCGTTGCTTCGGCAGTAGCCGGATGGTTGGTGATTCCAAGCAGCGAATAACCAAAGCGCAAGATCACCCAATCGCCTGCCGGCGGCGTCCAATCCAGCGTCCCATCGGGTTGCATCTTCGAGGTAAGGTCGATAACATCCGACTTGGCCACGGCTTCATTCGCAGAGACCTCCGGCGTAGCAAAACCATATAAGTCGCCCTCTGGGACAAACGCCGCTTTCTCCTCAAAATGGTTCACACGTGCACCGGGGTGCAGAACGAGTTCGGCAATCTCAAATTCCGTCGGAGTCGGTGGCAGCTTGATCCCCAGCGAGCCAGGATCGATCCCTGCGGCCCACGCTGGAATCGGTGGAGGCGGGTTCCGTTTGAAGGTCACGCGAAAATATTTCGCCGTCACAGCCGGAAACGAAATCGTGTGCTCCGGAGAATTTCCCCCACTGAGCTTGGCCACTAATCGATAATTCTGCCCGTCGTCGCTTGCCTCAAGATTCTTCTCCGGTGCCGCGATCCCCGCCACCAGGGCCTCAATCCACCCAGGGTCCTTGGTAACAAATGTGATCGCACGAATCGCCTGCGGCTCCGGGAATTCGTATTGAATCCAGGAAATCTCGCCGACCGCCGGAATCGGTATTCCGGTCGTCTTCTCCAGGTCTCCATCCGCCAGCATTGCAAAATCAGGCGACCCACCGCTCGCCGTTATCTTCGGGTGCAGCGTTTCGAGCGGCTCATCGCTCGCCGTGCGGCGATAAGCCACAACCGCAGCATCGCTATAAAACTGCGGAGCGGGTTTCGCGTCGGCCGGCCCCGCCAAGGCATCGCGAATGGACAGATTCTGGAATGCACCAGTATTCGATGGCGGATGCGCGAGCACACCGTGGAACGGCTTGCCTCCTTCGACGACGGTTTCGCTCCACACATACTTCTTCATGCCTTCGGGCCCCGGCACCCACGGCCCACCCGATTCGCTCCAACCTGGCGAACCTGCGATCGCTTCCTCCATTCCCAGTTGATCAGCCAGCGTCGTGGCATATTTAAAAGCGTCCTTCCACTCCGGCGTCATGTATGCCAGACGATGGTCGACAACCTGCGGAGTCGACAGGGCCGCATCGAAATTCTGGAATCCGCCAATGCCCGACCGATGCATCCATTCGAGATCGAGTTTGATCCCTTCTTTGGTGATGTTCCCATTCATCCAATGCCACCACACCCGCGGCCGCGCGCTCTCCGGAGGATTCTCAAAGCCGCTCTTCAGTGGATCCGCAGATGTTTGGCTCCATGCAGCCATTGTTCCCTGAACTAAGAGCACCACCGCAATCGGAATCAGTCTCTTCCAAGCGCTCAACATGTCGCTATCCTCACCTGGCGTTTGATCGGAGCTCCCATCCCAACACAAAAAGACTCAGGGATTCAGCACCGTGTCCTTAAAAAAGACCGCAGTGCAAACATCAGAACAGGAACGTGCGAAATATAGGTGTCCACGTCGGCGGTGTCAAGAGGAATAAATAATTTTCCTATTGAAATCATAAGCACTGCGATCTGGACTCATTCTTCCATTGGGCTGGCTCACTTCAATCCCCTTCTGCAAGCCCGACCGTGTGTAAACCGAGAATCGAGGCGCCTCCTTTAACGGGGTAACTTATCCCACCGAAGACGGCCCGGCACGCCCCTCATCCAGCCAGGAGCAGCTATATTTATTGTTTCGTTAAGAGGAACAGGATGGCTGATTCGCGGCGTTTTCCCATACGCACTCTGTTGGTCTTTTGGCTGTTCCTGCTCAGCGCGATCGCTTTCCTCGACCGAACCAACATCTCCATCGCCGGCGCGTCCATCCGCGACGATCTTCACATCGATAACATTCAGCTGGGTTGGGTCTTCAGTTCGTTTCTATTGGGCTATGCGGCGTTCCAGGTTGTAGGCGGATGGCTGGCCTGTCGATTCGGTCCGCGTCGCATCCTCGCAGCCGGAGTCCTCTGGTGGGGCCTCTTCTCCGCTCTCACAACGATCGCTAACCCCCGCCTCTCCCACGCACTTTTGATCCTGATCATGGTCCGCTTCTCCCTCGGCGCCGGCGAAGCCGTGATGTACCCAGCCTCCAATCAATTCGTCGCGCATTGGATTCCCGTTGCCGAGCGAGGCCGGGCCAACGGCTGGATCTTCGCAGGGGTCGGCGCGGGAGCCGGCCTCAGCATTCCAATCCTGACCTGGCTCATCAGTCACTACGGTTGGTCAGCTTCCTTCTGGTTCAGCGCTGCACTTGGCATCATCGTAGGCCTCATTTGGTACGCCATGGCTCGCGACCTGCCGGAACAGCATCCACTCGTCTCTGCGGAAGAATTATCGCTGATCCAGGCCACGCGATCGACAGAAAGAACGCGCCGTTCCGATACTCCCATCTCGTGGCAAGCGGCACTCTTCAACCGCAACCTGGCTGCGCTAACCTTGAGCTATTTCACCTTCGGCTATGTCGCTTGGATTTTCTTCAGTTGGTTCTTCATCTATCTGGCCCAGGTCCGCCGACTCGACCTCAAGGCAGACGCCTTCTTTTCCATGATTCCGTTTCTCGCCATGACAGTCTGTTGTCTAGGCGGAGGAATCGCGAGTGACTGGCTATCGAAAAGATTCGGAATGCGCTATGGACGTTGCGGCATCGCTGCATTTTCCCTGGTCCTGACCGCAGTTTTTCTCATCATCGGTTCGCACGTACGCGGACCGTACACCGCGGGCATCATTCTCGCGGGAGGTGCGGGCGCACTGTATCTTTCCCAAAGTTCCTTCTGGGCCGTGAGCGCGGACATCGCCGGCGAGCGCTCCGGAGTCGTCTCCGGTGTGATGAACATGGGATGCCAGGTTGGCGGAGCCTTGACCGCGTCTCTCACCCCATATCTGGCAAGCCGCTTTGGTTGGAATTCCGCCTTTATTTTTGCTGCTGCGCTTGCGACTGCGGGAGGCGCCTTGTGGCTTCTGGTTGACCCCAACCACCCGCTGACTGAAGCCTGATCCGCAAACCTCGGGACGAATCGGCCTGCTGGCTCAACAGCAGGCGAACTTCCACTTCCAATTTGCTACACTGCGGATTGTACTTCGTGGAAGAAGCTTGCTTTGCGGGCTACCTGCGATGAGCGTTAGGTCAGGAGACGACGACAAGATGAGGGCGATCAATGACGTTCTGCGGACGATCGCACATGCCCCAATTCAGAAACGTGCGATAACCAACCACGGTGTGCTCAATGAAGCATATGCTTACGCCAAGCCGAGTTCGTTCTCACGTGGCATGAGGATCGACCTCAACGGACTCACAATACTTCTCATTTCGGGCACCGCATCGATCGACGAGAACGGCAAGACTGTGCACATCGGAGATTTTCGCGCGCAGATGCGCAGGACTCTCAGCAATATCACCGGACTTCTTGAAAGCGAAGGTTGCACCTGGCAGGATATCGTGCGCACGACCTGCTACTTGCGCGACATCGATCGCGACTATGAAGCCTTCAATGAAGAGCGGACTGCCTTTTTCAAAGAGCAGGGTCTCGATCCTCTTCCGGCCTCGACCGGCATTCAAGCCCACTTGTGCCGCCCTGACTTGCTGGTCGAGATCGAAGCTATCGCGATGTTCCTGACCGGCCCGCGTAGCGAATAACTCAGCCGTTTTCATCTCTGAGTTCATTGGATCAGGTGTACGAAAGGCTTGACAGAGCGCTGGAGAAAGGCAAAAAATCCTCTGCATCCGGCAAGCGCTTCGGCAGCACGCACGCCAATCGATTCAACCCAAGAAAGTTTGTTGGCAAGTGACAAATTGAGAAGGATGTGTCGTGAAGGTGCATGATATCGTTATCGCTGCGGTGGGAGCAGTTCTCGCAACTCTGTGGAGTGTGAGCGATCGCCCCCGGTCCACCGTTTTAGCCGCGGAAGAGAAACCCGCGGCAATCATCATCGATTATCCCCAAAACGATTCCATCTTTCCTCCCGAGATCACCCCGCCCACCTTCATCTGGCGCGATAGCGTCAAGGACGTAAATCGTTGGCGCATTGAAGTACATTTCAGCGATGGCTCATCGACGATTCACGCCGAGTCGTCCGGCCCTCCGATCAGCATCGGCGAAATCGACCCGCGCTGCATTTCCGCGCGCAATGAGTTGCCGAAACTGAGTCCCGAACAGGCTGCCGCACACACGTGGATTCCCGATAGCAGAACCTGGCAGCGGATCAAGCAGCACTCCGTGACCGGCCCGGCGCACTTCACCATCACTGGCTTTACCTCCGAAGATATGCGCCGCCCCGTCTCAGACGGAAAAGTTGACATCTCCACATCGCAGCACCACGTTGGCGCGCCGATATTCTACCGGGATGTCCCGCTGATGCCGTCTGAAACCGAAAAGGGCGTCATCAAGCCGCTGGCACCGACGGCGATTCCGCTGATCCAGTGGCGTCTCCGCTCCATCGATCAGCCCCAAAGCCGCGTCGTGCTTGAAGGCATGCATACTTGCGCAAACTGTCATTCATTCTCGCGCGATGGCAAGACTCTTGGCATGGACATGGATGGACCGCAAAACGACAAGGGTCTCTACGCGGTTGTTTCACTCAAGCCGCAGACGGAGATTCGCAGCCAGGACATGATCTCCTGGAATCCGACCGGCGATCGCCAATTCGCATTTAACCGGGTTGGATTCATGTCGCAAGTATCGCCAGACGGCCGCTACGTGTTGACCATGGTGACAAGCGCCGAACGCCCATCTGAAAACAACTACTACGTCGCCAACTTTCTCGACTACAAATTTCTCCAGGTGTTCTATCCAACGCGCGGCGTTTTGTACTGGTACGACCGAACGACAGGTGAGCGGCATCCTGTACCTGGCGCCGACGATCCCAACTACGTGCAGGCCAACGGCGTGTGGAGCCCGGACGGCAAGTACATCGTGTTTATTCGGGCGAAAGCACAAGATCCGTATCCTCCCGGCCGGCCCATCGCGACGCGTTCGAACGACCCCAACGAAATCCAGATTCAATACGACGTTTATCGTGTGCCGTTCAACGATGGGAAAGGCGGCAAAGCCGAACCAATCGCTGGCGCGTCTGCAAACGGGATGAGCAATTCGTTCCCGAAGATTTCGCCCGACGGCAAGTGGCTCGTCTTTGTTCAAGCGCATAACGGATTACTGATGCGACCCGATGGCCAGCTATACATCGTGCCGGCCGAGGGTGGGATTCCGCGCAAAATGCGCGCCAACATGTATCCCATGAACTCGTGGCACAGCTGGTCACCGAATGGACGCTGGCTCGTGTTTTCATCCAAGAGCCGCGGGCCCTTTACGCGCATGTATCTGACCCATGTCGACGACCAGGGTAACGACAGTCCGGCAATTTACATCGACAACCCTACCGCCTCGAATCGTGCCGTGAATCTGCCCGAATTCGTAGACATTCCACCCGATGGCCTTGTCAAAATCAACACGCCCGCGGTCGAGATGTATACGCAGTTTGATCATGCCGTAGAACTCGCCGAGAAAGGCCAGGAGGCAGAAGCGATTACCGAATGGATCAAGCTGAAGAACGACAATCCGGACAATGCGCGCATCGTGAATAATCTCGGCGTCGCGCTCACGCGAACCGGCAAATATGACGAAGCCGTGCCGCAGTTCGAGAAAGCTCTGGAATTGAATCCTCAATACAACCTGGTTCATGTGAACCTGGGGCGTGCGCTGATGGGCGCGGGCCAGACCGATGCCGCTGTGGCCGAATACGAGAAGGCCGTACAGCTTTATCCCGATTCCGCGGACCTCCACAACAGCCTCGGCAGCGCGCTTGAACAGCAGGGGCGCATTGACGATGCAATTGCTCAATTCAAGAATGCGATTCAGATCGATCCAAAACTCGCGGATGCGCATAACTTTCTCGGCTTGGCACTCCTCTCGCGAGGACAAGCCGGCCAGCAGGCCGCGGCACAACAGGAATTCAAAACCGCGATTGCGCTGAAACCTGATTTCGCAGACGCGGAAAATAACCTGGGCACCCTTTATGGAAAGCAAGGAAACGATCCCGCTGCGGAACAAATGTTCCGGGAGGCAATCAAGAACGATCCGGCATTTCCGCGAGCAATGGTGAATCTGGCAGCTACGCTGGCGAGCGAGTCGAAGTTCTCTGAAGCGGATGCGGTCGTGCAGCAGGCTCTTCAACTTGACCCCGCAAACAAAGAAGCCCTCCAGCTTCAGGCCATGCTGAAGGGTCAAGGAAGCCAATAGACCAGTTTCATGGCTTCGAAGAAAATGAGCGCCCCTTCACTATGCCGGTGCCCTCGCGGACCGTAACAAGTTGATTCGCTCGCTGCGCCTTGTAATTCTCGACGGCGCCAGATGGCCAGTGAACCTCAACGCCGGCGGTGCTCTCAGCGCCCAACCCAAAATGTAGTCTTGGATCGTTTGCCGAGAGATAACTCGTCTGGCTCATCACTTGCTGCGCCTGCACGTGTTCGCCGTAGCGAACCAGAACCCGCGCTCCAATCGCGCTTCGATTGCTCTTCGTTCCTTCGAGTCGAATCTTGATCCAGTTGTTGCCCGGCGGCGCATCGTTGCGCAACAACGATGGCGCCTCGTTCTGATTCATCACCAAAATATCGATATCGCCGTCATTGTCGAAGTCACCGAAAGCACATCCACGGCTGCAATGGTGTGCCGCCAAAGCAGGACCTCCCTCATTGCCTATCGCGGCGAAGGTTCCATTGCGGAGATTGCGGAAGAGTATCGGCTGGCTGCGCGCAGGAAAGCGGCTGAAAATGTGCTCGAGCTCGGGATAGACATTTCCCGTGACATAGAAAATATCCGGCCATCCATCGTTGTCAAGGTCCAGCATGCAATCACCCCAACTCACAAAGCGACGTTCCGTACCGATGCCCGATTCCACTGTCACGTCGTCGAAATCTCCTTTACCCGTGGCGTGATAAAGGCCGTTCGACTGCAATTGGTAGTGCGTCTTGAAGATGTCGATATGTCCATCGAGGTCGTAGTCGCCAGGCGCGATGCCCATTCCCGCCATCTCCTGACCGTTGCTACTCACGGCGAGCCCCCGGACCAAGGCCTCCTCGCGAAATGTGCCGTCGCGATTGTTCATGAAGAGCAAACTCGGCGTGGAGTCCGCCGCAACCATAATGTCTGGCCAACCATCTTCATCCACATCGAGCGACACAGCCGTAAGTCCGTAAGAGGTTTTCAATGCGGCAATGCCGGAAGCCTTCGATACATCTGTGAAAGTGCCGTCGCCGTTATTGCGATAGAGCGCATGGGTTGGAATGGGAAGTCCGCGCGGGCCGCAGTAGACAGCAACTCCCTGATACGAGCACGTCGCTATGTGAATACTTGGCTTCGGCGCCGTCGCCAAATCGAATTCGACGTAATTCGCGACAAATAGATCGAGATGACCGTCGCGATCGTAATCAAGAAACGTGCAGCCCGTGCCAAAACGATCGCCACTATGTAACAGTCCCGCCCGCGTCGTCACGTCAATAAACGTGCCGTCGCCATTGTTGCGATAGAGCCTGTTGTGGCCGTAGTACGTGAGAAAGAGATCCTCAAACCCATCGTTGTTATAGTCGCCCACACAAACGCCGTTGGCCCAGCCTGGATCGCCCAATCCCGATTTTGCCGTGACATCGGTGAATGTTCCATCGCGATTGTTGCGGTAAAGACGATTGCCCGATCCAGATGGCACGCTATCGAGAAGACGGCCGCCGAGGATGAAGATGTCTATCCAGCCATCGTTGTCGAAATCGAAAAAGGCGCAGCCACCGCCCATCGATTCGATAATGTAAGGCACTTCGCCCGTCGGACCATACACAATCGCTTGCGTGAGACCAGCTTGCTCCGCGACATCTGTGAATCGAGAGAACGACGGAAGAGAAAGTGATGATACCGCTTGTACGGCGCGTTCAAGATTTGGAGCCAAAACCGGTGCGGCTGCCATCGCGCCTGTCTGAAGCAGGCGGCGACGAGACCATTGACGATTGTCAGAAGAAGCCATGGATTCGTTAACGCGGCCTTCGAGCGGAT
>Ga0181535_10002721_pt1 | contig 21254 bp, 17 predicted proteins | sample PEATcosm2014_Bin_44_FD_119774 | JGI IMG/M metagenome (GOLD analysis project Ga0181535, IMG submission 119774) | Peatland microbial communities from MTU Mesocosm Facility, Houghton, MI, USA - PEATcosm2014_Bin17_30_metaG | ecosystem: Environmental > Terrestrial > Soil > Wetlands > Peat | place... | reverse complement strand
GACGTCCACCGTCATCAAGTTATTGTCGATGACAAGGACATACAGGTTCCCGGCGGCATCCACCTGGATGCCCGCAATGGGGTCGCTGGCGAAGTCGGTCAGCGTCATTGTGGGCAGCGCATTTCCATTGGCGTTGGGAGCGAACTCCAAAACCGTGGAGACCGCCGGAGAAGCGGCCGTGTTCTGTGTTGTGGCGAAGATGTCTCCGGCGTCGTCCACCGCGATGCCCCATGTGTTGTAAAGCTGGGTGTTACTGCCCGAGATTGTCCTGCTGGGTGCGACGTTGCCGTTCGCGGATGTGGAGAAGACCACGATGTTCTCCGCCGCGGTGTTCGCTACATAGATGTTCTGCGCGCTGTCCACAGCGAGCGAATAGGGGGAGCTGAGCAGCGTGGCGCCGCCTGTAATCCGTCGGACGGGCGTGGCATTGCCGGTGGCGTTGGCGGCGAAGACGCTGATGGTGTTTCCGCTAAGCGCATAAAGCTGGCCGGTGGAATCCACCGCGATGGACACAACGTAGTTGGAGAAGTTGGTAATCGAGCGGGTGGGCGTGGCTGCGCCGGTGGCGCCAGGCGCATAGACCAGGACCTCGTAAAGCGTGGAGGGCGCAGTGACGACGCTGGCGGAGACGTAGAGATTGCCGGATGCGTCGACAGCCACGGCATCGAAGGTGGTCTGCATAGGGATGGTGATTGTGTTGGAAGGGGTGGCGCTGCTCAGCGCGCTTGCGGGGAACTCCAGAATGCTGCTCGTACTGCCGTTCTGGACCACGTAGACGTTGGAGGCGCCTCCCGGCACGTTGTTGCCTCCGCCTCCGCACCCGATGGTTATAAGAAGAGCTGAGACTGCAAAGAACGGCAGAACGCGACGCATAATCATGGGGGCCCCCTTGAAACCGGCTGCAATGAATCGTTGAAGTGATGCAAAAAGTGGCAGGAGTTATTGCACTCCACCATACGCCGCATCGGTTTGCGTCGCAATGAATCTTTGGAGAAAGGCCAGAGGACGCAGGGGCAGTGGCGCGGGGGCGGCGCGGCGCAGGGTGATAATTAGGCCGGAGGGCACACCGCGGGTCGTTTGCCGGAGTGCGCGGCGATGTTTTAGTGGACGGCGCTCAGGTAGTCGTACGCCCCAGATAAAATCATGGTCCGGGCAGGCACGGCGTTGCCCGTGGCGCCCGGCGAGAACACGTATACAGTAGGTTGTATACTGGGGACTCCAGCCTCCAGTACAACAACATTCATCATGATATACAGGTTGCCGGCGGCATCCACGGCCATTCCTTCAGTCATACTATTGATGCAGGTGAAGGAGAACGTATTACTTGCTGGCCCTACCGATCCACCTTGATCGCTTGTACTGGGTGCGTACTCCAGGACTTCGTAGTTACCCCACCCATCGTTCGCCAACTCAAAGATGTCGCCGGCGGCGTCGACGGCTACGGGGAACGAGTAGTTCGTAAGATTCGAATACTCCTCAATCACCACTCTTGCCGGTGCAACGTCTCCTGTTGCCGTCGTGGGGAAGACCGATATCGCGGACCATTGTGAATCGTTGTCATAATAGATGTTCCCCGCGCCATCCAGAAAAATCGAATAGTCGAGGAAGCTGTTGTTGATATATGTGTGAGCTCCACTAATCTGCCGGATAGGAGTCGCGGCCCCGCTCGCGTTGGGGGCGTAGACGTTGATGGCATTGAATCCATTAGTTGCACCGTTATCGAGGCCCACGGTATAGATCTGTCCAGTTGCATCCACAGCGATGGAGTAAAGATAGCTCAAATTGTTCGGCTGAATCGTCAGTGTGCGTAACGGCGTGGCCGCGCCGGTCGCCCCGGCTGCATAGACAAGGACCTCATAATTTGCCGTGATCGTGGGAGGTGTATCGATGTCAAATTCTGCCCCTACATAGAGGTTTCCAGACTGGTCCACAGCCAGAGAAGTGATGGTGGTGCCTGCGGGAGGTGTCAACGTAGCTGTCGGAGTTACATTCCCCTGCCCGTTCGCCGGCAACTCCTGAATGCCACCGTTCCCGACCACGTAGATGGTGGTCGCGGGGGGCGCTGTGCTGGTGCTGCTACCGCACCCAATTGCCAACAGAAGGAGGGATGCTGCGCTGAACGGTAGAACTCTGGATAGGTTCATGTTGGCCCCCATGAAACCAATTACTGATAATCGTTGAATATATGGATAATCAACGAATTATATTGCCTATAACGATACGCCGCATCGGTTTGCGCCGCAATGAATCTGTGGAGAAAGGCCAGAGGACGCAGGGGCAGTGGCGCGCACGCCAGGGAAGGTCTGCACAAGGGTTCTAGATTCTCTAGCGGACGGCGATCTGGCCGAAGTTCGAGGCCGTCCACGCGGAGGAGGTGATGGTTGCGGAGGGAGCGGCGCTGCCCGTCGCGCCCGGCGAAAACACGTCGATCGCCAGTTGGTTGCTCGTAGGGGCCTGGGTGAAGACGTACAGGTTGTCGAGTGCATCCACCGCCATGCCGGCGAGCGTATCGGAGGCGACGGCGGTCAGCGTACGGGTGGGGGCTGCATTGCCGGTGGCGCCGGGCGCGAACTCCAGAACCAGCGAGGAGTTGCTTGGCTGGTTGAACGACGCTATGTAGATGTCTCCGGCCGAGTCGACGGCCAGCCCCACTGGCGTGGTGATCCCGGTTGCGGTGCCTGCCAGGATTCTGCTGGGCGCGACGTTGCCAGTCTCCGTCGAAGAGAAGACCAGGACGTTGCCGCTGTTGGTGTTGGCCACATAGATGTTCTGCGCGCTGTCCACGGCGATGCCGGAGGCGTCGTTCAACTGGGTCAGGCTGCCGGCGATGATCCGGATGGGGGCCGCATTGCCAGTGGCGCCGGGGGCGAAGACGCTGATGTTGTTTCCGTTGAGCGCATAGACCGCTCCAGTGGCATCCACGGCAATGGAGGACGCCTGCGAGGTGAGGCTGGTCAGCGAATAGGTTGGCGTGGCCGCGCCGGGCGCATAGACCTGAATCTCGTTCAGAAACGGCGGCGCGGTCACAACCGTGGCGGAGACGTAGAGATTGCCCGCGTTGTCCACGGCCAGCGCCTGGAAGGAGGTCTGCATGGCGACGGACAGAATAGTGGTTGGAGTGACGCTCAACTGCCCGGTCTGCCCGTTGTTCACGGGCAGTTCCAGCACGCTGCTGCCTGCAATGCCTGTGCTGTTCTGCACCGCATAGAGGGTGAAGGAGGGCCCGGTGGCCTGGGGAGGGGTGCTGCATCCGATCGCCAGTACCAGCATGGAAACTGTACCTAGGGAGAGAAAGCGATTCAGGGGCACGAGGTTCTCCTTGCAGCGGAATTCATTGCGTCTGTGTCGAGCCTGTTTGTGGTGGCGAACCGATTCTTCCATAACCTTACGCTGCGGCGGGATGGTTCGCAATTAATTTTCAACTTGGATGCCCTTGAATGTACATGGCTTGCATCACCCGCGAAGAGATGGGTGCAGGCTGCTCTGCGGTGCGCGCAGGCGCACGAACTGCTATCCTTCCGGCGCGGAATCGGCTACACTTGTAGGGTTGTCCAGAAACGCCAAGGAAACACAATGCCAAAGTTGAAGACCCATACGGGCGCATCCAAGCGCTTCACCAAGACCGCGTCGGGCAAGTTCAAGCGCGGGCAGTCGAAGACGCGCCACATCCTCACCTCGAAGGAAACCAAGACCAAGCGCCACCTCGGCCAATCGGTCCTGGTCTCCAAGGCGGACACCCCGAAGATCGCACGGATGCTTCCCTACGCCTGAGGTCTGGGCGGAGTTTTACTGAGTTTTTCAAGTCGAGCCGCTGTCCGGCAAGTAGAAATTTAGCAATCCGGGAAGCAAAGGGCCAGTCAATGCGTTACGGCCCCTGGGAGTTGCGTTCGCGAATCCCACCGAGACTTGAAGTTGCATAGCCTGTGTGAAGAGGAACCCTTTCCTCCAGCCGGGCGTAACCAAGATGGCGCTTTGCGCCGTGAAGTACGCAAAAGGAGAACGACCATGCCCCGTGTCAAACGGAGTACCAAACGCAGCGACCGCCGCAAGAAGATTCTGAAGCGCGCGAGTGGCTACTTCCTCACCAAATCCAAGCTGTACCAGGCGGCGCAGGAGGCCGTGGAGCGCGGCCTGAAGTTCGCCTACAGCGGGCGCAAGCAGAAGAAGCGGCAGTTCCGCGCACTGTGGATTGTGCGCATCAACGCGGCCTGCCACGCCAACGAGATCAGCTACTCGACGTTCATCAACGGGCTGAAGCTGGCGGGCAATGCGCTGGACCGCAAGATACTGGCGGAGATCGCCGCGCACGACGCGGCTGGATTTACGACCCTGGTGGGCACTGCGAAGGCCGCGCTGGAGAGTGCGAAGGCCGCACGGGAGAAGGCCAAGAAGTAAGTTCATCGAGACGAGCATTCCTGAACGGAACGCAAAAAAACACGGCCTTCGGGCCGTGTTTTTTTTGTGCCGCGGGCTATTGCGCGCCGCGGCGGCGAAGGATGGTCTTGATGGTCTCGAACATGATCAGCAGGTCTAGGCCCAGCGACATGTGCTTGATGTAGTAGAGGTCGTACTCCAGCTTCTCCTTGGTCTCGGCCAGCGTTGCGCCGTAGCCGTAGCGCACCTGGGCCCATCCGGTGAGGCCGGGACGGATGAGCGTGCGCAGGTAGTAGAAGGGGAGTTCCTGGGAGAGCCAGGAGACGAACTCGGGGCGCTCCGGGCGCGGGCCCACCAGGCCCATGTCGCCGCGCAGGACATTCCACAGTTGGGGAACCTCGTCGATGCGCGTCTTGCGCAGGAAGGAGCCGATCCAGGTGACCCGGGGATCGTCCTTGGTGGCCCACTTTGCGCCGCCCGATTCGGCATCGAGGAACATGGTGCGGAACTTGACCACCTGAAAGATGCGGCCGCCCATGCCGACGCGGTCCTGGAGGAAGAAGAGGGGGCCACGGGAAGAGAGCTTGACGGCCAGCGCGACGAAGGGGAAGAAGGGCAAAAACAAGAGAAGCCCGAGGGCCGCGGTCGCGAGGCTGACCAACTGGCGGGTGAACTGCTGGGAGGGCTTGATGCGGAAGCCTTCGCTGTAGAGGAAGCTGGAGGGACGCAGACCGTCGAGCTGGATCTTGCCGTAGAGGCGCTCGCGCAGGGTGCTGTCCTGTTCGACCTCGATGCCGCGGAAGCGCAACATGAGGAGTTCCTGCACGGGGAGTTCCCCGCGCTGCACCTCCATGGCGACGACGATGCGGTGCACCGGCGGATCGGCCTTGGCGATGCGATCGAGGACGGAGATCCAAAGCTGTTTGCGCTGCGAGGGCGCCAGGTGGACGTCCTCCCAGTAGACGACCTCCATGCCCATGTCGGGGTTGGAGCGGATGGTATCGACGATGGAGCGGGCGTACTCTCCGGCGCCGAGGACGTAGACGCGCTCGCGGAAGGCTTTTTGTCCGCCGATCCACTCGTAGGCGCGGCGCAGCAGGATGAGGGAGGGTGCCAGCAAGGCGAAGCCGAGGACATAGACGAACGGGCCGATGGCGATGTCGGGATCGAAGAGGAGGAAGGCGGAGAGGATGAAGCAGTCGAAACCGAGCACCAGCAGCAGGCGGAAGTAGATCTGCAGGCGGGCGGAGACGATTCTAGGTTCGTAGAGGTCGAAGTAGTAGGAGAGGACCAGGGTGACCAGGGTGATGGTGGCGATCTTGAGCAGGCCCTGCTGATACTCCAGAGCGATGTAGGTGTCGGGGCCGAGCATGAGCCAGGTTGCGGCGAGGAAACAGGCGAAGACCAGGCATGCCTCGCAGAACAGGAGAGCGACGGTGCGCGTGGGATAGTAGACGTTTAAAAACCGGATCATTGCCTGGAACGCCCTTGATTAATCATCGATCTTGTCGTATCCATCGTAGCCATAATAGCCCCCGCTGACGGGCGGGTTCTCAACCGCGTTGAGGACAAAGCCAAGGACCTTGGAAGCCTTGAGTTCGGCCAGGGCGCGCTGTGCGACCTCGTATTTTGTGGCCCCTCCGCGAGCGACCATCAGCACGCCATCGCAGGAGCGCGCCAGGTTGACCCCATCGGAGACGAGGTTCACCGGCGAAGAGTCGACCACGATCCAGTCGAAGTGGGGCGCGGCTTCGACGATGAGTCGGTCGAAGCGGCGGTTGCCGGAGAGGTCGGCGGCCTTATCGCTGGCGTTGCCTCCGGGGATGAAGATCAGCGAGGCGAGGCCGTGGGAGAGGGGACGTCCCGACTCGTCTGGCTTGGCGCGCTGCATGATCTCGGCCAGGGTCGCCTTGCCGGCGAGATATTCGGTGAGGCCGGGGCCCGACGGGGCGCCCAGCAGCTTGTGCAGGGAAGCGCGGCGCATGTCGCCGTCGACCAGCAGAACGCGAGCGGCCTTGTGGCGCGCAAAGGAGATGGCCAGGTTGGCGGCGATGAAGCTCTTGCCCTCCTGGGGCACACCGCTGGTGATGAGAAGGGACTTCAGGGTGTTGAGGTCGCGAAACTCCTGCATGCGCGAGCGCAGGCTGCGGAACTGTTCCACCGCTGCGCCGCGCTCCTCCAGTGCGGGGAGTTGATGGAGCGAGGGTACCCAGACAACCTGGGGGATGTTGGCGGGGTCGAACGCGGCGTCGGTCGGTGTGACAGCGATCGGCGTGGCGGCGATCGGCGTGGCGGCAATTTTGTCGGCGATCGTTATAGGAACCGGCGTGGCGGTTGCCAGCAGTGCCTCGCTTCTGGAATAGACGGGAGCGTGCGGAATATTGAGCGCTGCCGGCGGCTCGGCGGGCGGGTTCAGTTCGGCGGCAGCGGGGAAGGGTGCGGCATTGGCGGGGCCTGGAGCGGCCCGATTGGCGTTCTCCTGCTGTGACTGGCGCAATGCTTCGAATATCTTGCTCATCGCTTCTCCCCTCCTGGGTGGGTCGCCGATGGAAGCGTAGGGTCCGTGGGAGTGCCGCCTTGAGTGGCCGAGACCATGAAGGCCTGGGGATTCAGGTCGAGGTCTCGCGCGACGGCCTGAATCAGGGGTGCGGGAATCCGCTCGATTTGTTCCACATAGGCCAGGATGAGCGCGTGCTCGCAGATGAGATTGATGATGCGTGGTATTCCGCGGCTGGCGAGGTGGATGGTGGCGATGGCGTCGCCGGTGAAGATCGGCTCGGAGGAGCCTGCGATGAGCAGCCGCTGGGAGATGTACACGGCGGTCTCTTCGGCAGAGATGGCGTGGGTGCGCGCCCATAGGGTGATGCGCTGGCGCAGTTGGCGGAGATTGGGGGCGCAGAGCTTCTCTTCCAGTTCGGGCTGGCCGGAGAGGACGATCTGGATGAGCTTCTGCGAGGAGGTTTCGAGGTTGGTGAGGAGGCGGACCTCTTCCAGCATCTCCCAGCCGAGGTTCTGCGCCTCGTCCACCACCAGAACGCAGGTCTCTTCGCGGCGGAAGCGCTCGATGAGCCAGCGGTTGAGTTGGATGAGCATTCCGGATTTGGTGCGGCCCTCGGGCACGATGCCGAAGTCGGCGAGAATGAACTCGAGGAAGTCGAGGATCTCCAGGCGCGGGTTGAAGACGAAGGAGCTGAAGACGGTGCCGGGGTCGAAGGAGGCCAGGGCGCTGCGCAACAGGGTCGTCTTGCCTGTGCCGACCTCGCCGGTCAGCACGATGAAGCCCTTGTGAGCGCTGATGCCGTACTGGAGAGTGGCCAAGGCCTCGCTGGTGTGAGGCATTCGCACCAGGAAGCGCGGATCGGGGCTATCGGCAAACGGCGTGCTCTGGAGATGGAAGAAGTTTTTATACATGGCTATCTGGGAGCATCGGAGAGCGGGTCAGTGGGGCTTTTTCGGCTGAAGATCCGCTTCAGGCGGGAGGGCTTGCCGGGCGGCCCCGCGGCCACGTCGCCAGACCAGGCGATGACGGCCAGAGTGGGCAGCTTGGTGAAGGCCCAGACATCGCGTTCAGTGCGCAGCGCAGTGTCTCTGAATTCCAGGAAGGCGACCAGCAGCAGACCCAGCCCGAATCCGGCTGCGAAACCTCCGGCGGCGAAGACTCGTCGCTTGGGAAAGGTCGGGTTATCCGGCAGGTTGGCTGCATCCAACATGCTGAACGTCTCTCCCTCCTGGCGGTTCTCCAGGGCAGTAGCCATCTGGGCCTGGTTCAGTTTGTCGAGGAGACTATCGTACAAGGCCTGCGAGGTCTGGGCGTCGCGGGTCAGCTCCTTAAACTGCTCTTCCACCTGCGGGGTGGACTGGATGCGCGACTGGTAGTCGCGGATCTGCTTGTTGAGCTGCGCCTGTTCGGTGCGCTTTTCCTGGATTCCCAGATCGGCGGAGCGAATGCGGGCGCGCAGGTCCTGAACAGCCACCGAGTCGTTCCCGCCAACGGTCGTCGAGGCCGGGCCGCCCGGAACCGTGGGCGACTGCGCCATCTTCTTGCGCAGGTCGGCGATCTTGCGGTTGATCTCGATCACTCCGGGGTAGCTGGCGGTGTAGTGGGAGGTGAGATTGGTCTGTTGCGCGAGCAGGTCCTGAAGCTGCTGCTCCTGGGTCTGCGGGGAGGCGGAGGTGGGGCCGGCCGCGGACTGCTGGGCCAGCATCGTCTCCATGTAGGACTTGTCCTGCTCCATGCGGTTGAGGGCCTGGGTGGAGGCGTCCAACTGGGTGTTCAGGCTGCTCAGGATGTTGACGTTGTTGGCCTCGTCCTCGGGGCGCATACCGAAGTACTTCCGCTCGAAGTCGGCCTTCTTGGCGTCCTGATCGTCGAGTGTGTGCTTGGCGTTGTCCAACTGGTCCTTGAGAAAGTCGGTGGTGCCCCCGGTGGCGTCCGACTGGGTGCGCAGATTGGCTGCGATAAAGAGCGATGTGATCTCGGCGCAGACCATCTGCGCGGTGTGCGGGTCATTGGCCGTAAACGAGATGGTAAATCCAGGGACCCCGCTGGAATGGGCGAAGCCGGCAGACAAGGCTGCAATCTCGATGTTGTCGCGCGCCCGATCGATGCGGTCGTCCATGGAGAGGTGCTGGGTGGAGTAAAGGTTGAACTTCTCCACGATGGGCAGAATGCTGGACCGGCTCTCGATCTGTTGTTCGATGGAGGCGAGGCGGCTGCTGAGGTCCTCGGTGACGACGGGCCTGACCAACTCGTTGGAGACCTTCTGCTGGTCGATCTGAACGCTGGACTGGGAGACATACCGCGCCGGGATGTAGAGGGTGGCGACGACGCCGAGGACGAAAAACAGGACAGCGGGGATGACGACGATCCACCAGCGGCGCTTGACGATGACGAGATAATCTTCCATGTTCAGTGCGCGATGGCCAAGCATTGCATTGCTCCTTAGGAGTGTCCAAGCCGGATTGACGAGGGCGAGTAGGTCAACCCGAAGCCGGCCACATTGGAGATGCCGCTGTACAAATCGACGGCAGCCCCGGTTCCCCGGTTGGACTGGTCTTCCAGCGTGTAGCTGGCGTAGGCGGAGAAACTTCGTGCGATGGCGCGAGACACCTGGACGCCGGTGACGGTGGTGTGGAAGGTGAAGGGCAGGCTGCCAGCCGCGGGCAGGTTCGCCGTCTGGGTGTAGGCCGTGCTGAGGGCGCAGAGCCAGACGCGGTCGAAGGTGCGGCTGGCGGTGAAGCTGACGCTGTCGGAGATCGCGCCGCCGACCACGCCGAAGCCGCTGTTGCTGCTGCGGGTGTAGGCGAGCGAGGCGCGGGAGAACTCTCCGGAGTAGGTGGCCGAAAGATTGGCGAAGAGGCTGAGGGAAGGCGTGCCGCCGGGGGTGTTGATGCTGGTCCACTGCGGGCCGGCGGAAAGGTCCACGACCAACTTGCGGCTGAACTGATGCGTGTATTGCATACTGGCGGTCTGGCTGGAGAAGCCGGGCTGGGGGATGCCGTAGTTGTCGCCCGAAAAAGTGCTGCGCGAGTAGGCGAAGTTTCCGCTGGCAGAGTTGCGCGCGTCGATGCGATGGTTGAGGTTGAGGCTGCCGGACTCGCTGTCGCTGTCCAGGCCGGGGTTTGGGCCGGAGTTGTCGAGGAAACGGGTGAGGGAATAGGAGCCCGAAGCCTGTAACGAGGTCTTGCCAGTAAGCTCGCGCTCCAGGCTGAGGGAGCTGCTGTTGGCTACGCGGGTGGAGAAGCCGGAGAGTACGCCCTGACCGGGGTTGGCGCCCGCCACCGGCACGGGGTTGGCGCCCGTCTGCGCTGGGTTGACGCCGAGATCGCCGACGCCGGGGACTCCGGAGAAGCCGGTGGAGGCGGTTTGCGGCAGATAGTTGACCGAGTCGGAGACGACGAAGGTCCAGCGCTTGGCGTGGATGATTTGATTCAGTGAGAGGTTGAGGAAGTAATACGAGGAGGACTGGCCCGACGAACTCCACGAGCGGCCCCCGGAGAAGGTCGTGCTGAAGGGGTTGAGGTTGCCGGTGATGAAGGCGAGGTCTCCGGAGAGGTTGCTGAAGGAGGAGGTGCTTGAGCTGCCGAAGCTATTGGAGGAGTAGCTCTGTGAGGCGCAGACGGCGTATTGCAGCGTGCCCGCTATGCTGGGCAGGGCGAAGCCGGTGGAGATGGGCGAGGCCGAGGCCGCCGGAATGGCCTGCGCGATGGCAGCCGGAACCGCCGTCATCGGCAGCAGCAGAAGCAGGGGAGAGGCGATCTGGGAGAACTTGATCATGGGACCACAATGGTGTCGCCGGAGACGAGCGTGATTCCCTGCATATCGCCCTTCTTCAATGCCTTGGTGTAGTCGAAGGGAATATTTTGCTGCTTGCCCGGCTCTCCGCGGAGGATGTAGATGTGCTTCTTGTTGGCGTAGGGAGAGAGTCCGCCGGCGGTGGCGATGGCCTGCAGAACATTCATTCCTGGAGTGATGGCAATGGGGCCGACGTGCATGATCTCGCCGATCAGGAAGACGCGCTTGCTGTTGACCGCCAGCACAGCCACGTCGACCACAGGACTGGTGACGTACGCCGTGAGCCGGCTGGTGATGTCGGCAGCGAGTTGCATTGGCGTAATCCCTGCGGCGGTGATGTCGCCGACCAACGGGAGCGTGATCTTGCCATCGGGGCGGACGGGAAGGGTTTCGGAGAGGTTTGGCTCCTGAAATACGGTGATCAGGAGGGAGTCGTCCGCGCCGATGATGTAGCTGGGGCTGACGGCGACGGGGGTGGGTCGCGCGGTTGAGGCGGAAGTCGCGGGGCGATTGATAGCGGGCGGCGTGGCGGGCGGCGTGGCGGGTTTGGCGGCGGGCACAGGCTTGTTGTATATCTGCTGCGCTAGGCCTGGAGCGAGGGCCGGGAGGAGGCTGATCGAAAGTAATGTGTAGCGGAAAAATGTCATAGTGCCTGCCGATTCGTTCGTGTCGCGGGATTGCAGCCGCATGCACCCCTTCGAGGCACAAGGGCTAAACCCTCCTGGTTCTTCCTTTGCAACTGAGATCCAATGCCAAACCGCCTGGTTTGGACCATTTCCGGCGCCAGACGACGGCTGTTGCGTCCACAGCGGCAAAGATGCACACTCCAGGCAATTTTACACTCCGCCGCTCGCGGTTTAACTCCCCCCACGCACCTGACTGAGTACCTCAAAAGACGTAGGCTGCGAACCCAGGTGTTGCGTGCGATAATCCGAGGGGAGTTTGAATTGCTTTTTGCATTGCATTGCTTTGGTTCTGGTGCTGCGCGTGAAGTCGAATCCGATGCAAACGAACACCGGGGGTTCCATGCTTCCTGCTCTGTCCGCGGGCGGGACGGTGTTGATCCTGGCGCTGCTGGCGTTGCTCTACCACGCTGTCGCGGTGAAGCTGGTGACGGACTGGTACCAACTGCCGGACTTTTCCCATGGATTTCTGATTCCGTTTTTTGCCGCCTATCTGCTGTGGGACAAGCGGGGCGAACTTCAAAGCACTGTGGTTGCGCCCAGTTGGGCAGGTGTGTGGCTGGTGGCGCTGGGGCTCTTTGTCCTGTTGATGGGCGTCTTCGGCGCGGACCTGTTTCTACAGCGCACTTCGTTTATGCTGCTGGCTGCGGGACTGGTGTGGACGCTGCTTGGCCGGGCCATGCTGGGCCATATCAAGTTTGTGCTGTTCGTGCTTCTGCTGGCCATTCCGCTGCCCGCGGTGCTGTTCAACCAGATCACCTTCCCGCTGCAATTGCTTGCTTCGCGGCTGGCCAGTGTGCTGCTTCCGCTGGCCGGGGTCCCGGTGCTGCGCGAGGGCAATGTGATCCAGTTGCCGTCCATGCAGTTGGAGGTGGCCGAGGCGTGCAGCGGGATACGGTCGTTGATGAGCCTCTTCACCGTCGCCGTGATCTACGGCTATTTTCTGGAGCGGGTGACTTGGCGGCGGGTGGTGCTGGCGCTGGCCAGCATTCCCATTGCGGTCGCGGCCAACGTGGCGCGCATCTTCGGCACCGGGCTGTGCGTGCAGTACTGGGACCCGGAGAAGGCGCTGGGCTTCTTTCATGAGTTCTCCGGCTGGCTGATGTTCCTGGTCTCGCTTGGCTGTCTCTACCTGGTGCATCTTGCCATGCGTCTGGCCGCTCCGGAAGGGAGGCGCAGGGCATGAGGTCTGCACGGTTCTGGGTTGTGGTCCTGCTGATATCGTTGACGGTGCTGCTGCTGCATCTGCGCGGCGACGTGGACCTGGTTCCGGCGGGACGTCCGCTGAGCGATCTGCCGGTGACGATCGGCGCGCGCACGGCGACCGACTTTGCCATCGATCCCGAGAACCTGCAGATTCTCGGCAAGGGGGAGTTCCTCAACCGGGTGTATCGCCCGCCGCTTGCGCTACAGCAAAAGCCTGTGAACCCGATGGTTCCGGCTTCGGCGGCTGACATAGACGCTCGCGCGCCGGTCGAGCTCTTTATTGCGTACTTTCCCACCCAGCGGACAGGACAGTCGATCCACTCGCCGCAGAACTGTCTTCCCGGCGCGGGGTGGACCTTCACCTCGTCGTGGGTCACGACATTGTCGTACGCAACCGGCAAAAAGTACCAGGTGCGGGAATTTCTGATTACCGATGGAAATTCGACGCAGGAGGTCCTGTACTGGTACCAACTGCATGGGCGCGTCATCGCGGGCGACTATGCGGCCAAGTTGTATACCTTGGCCGACTCCATCCGCTACGGGCGAACGGATGAGGCGCTGGTCCGCATCATCACGCCGGTAGAGCCGGGTGAGGAGAGGCTGCAGGCGCGCAACCGCGCGGTGGCCTTTGCCGAGCAGATCGAGCCGCTGTTGCCGGCCTATGTTCCCAATTGAGTGCCGGGAGGTTTGCGGGGAGTACGATTAACCCGCTGCCCACTGCTCGAAAAGTAAGGCCTGAAGCGACGGCTTGAAGAGAAGTCGAGTGAAGATGAGGAACACGCCTATGTTCAAACTACGCAAAGTGCAGGTTGCCCTGGTCCCGGCGATGGCGGTATCGCTTGCCCTCGCTTTCACCGTTGGCTGCAGCCGCGATCCGAACGTGCGCAAGCAGAAGTACCTGGAGAGCGGAAAGCGGTATGAGGCCAGCGGCAAATATCGCGAGGCCGCCCTGCAGTTCCTGAATGCGCTGAAGGTGGACAAGAACTACAGCGACGCGCACTACGAGATGGCCAAGACGTACCTGAAGATGAACAGCCCGCTGCTGGCCTACTCGGAGTTGATGAAGACGGTGGAACTAAGCCCATCCAACCTGCAGGCGCGCATCGATCTGGGGAACCTGCTTCTGGATGGACGCGCCACCGACCGGGCGGAGGCGCAGGCCAATGCAGTATTAGCGATCAATCCGAACGACGCGGATGCCTTCGCTCTACTGGCTGGGGTGGCGCAGCGCAGGGGCAACAACCCGGAGGCGATCCAGCAGATCCAGCGGGCCTTGCAAATCGACCCCAACCGTGCCAGCTTCCACACCGCGGCGGCCCTGTTGCAGTCGGCCGATCCGGCGAACGAGACTGTGGTGGAAGCCGAGTTGGGCAAGGCGGCATCGCTCGACCCCAAGGACATTACGCCGCATCTTGTGCTGGCGTCGCTGCTGGAAAAGAAGGGCGACAAGCAGGGTGCGGAGCAGCAGTACACGCTGGCGGTGGGGATTGCGCCGCAGGACCTACAGGCACGCATCGCGCTGGCCGGGCTGTACCTCCGCGAAGGCAGCAAGGACAAGGCCGAGCAGACGCTGCATCAGGCCGTGGTCAATCTCCCGGACAGCGACGAGGCCTCGACCATGCTGCGGGATTATTACGCGCAGAACCAGCAGTTGGACCGCGCCGAGGATGTGTTTGCGGAGCTGGCCTCGAAGTATCCCAAGAGCTTTGCCATCAAGATCACCTATGCGCGCGTTCTCTTCGACAGGAAGAACTATGCCAAGGCGATGACGGTGACCGCGGAACTGAACAAAAACTATGCCGGCAATCCCCAGGTGCGGATACTCAATGCGCTGCTGTTGCTGAACACCGGGAAGATCGACGACGCATTCACTCTGCTCGGGAAGACGGTCAAGGACAACCCCAACGACATTCGCTCGCGGCTTCTGCTGGCGCAGGTGGCATCCGACAAGGGAGATCTGGGGACCGCCGAGACCAGCCTGCGCGAGGTCCTGAAGCTCAGTCCGGGGAACCTGGAGGCCGCCAGCGGCTTGGCCCAGATCGCGGTCCAGCGCAACGACGCAGGCATGCTCTCCGAAATCGCGGACAAGACGATCCAGCAGCACCCGGACTATATCGCCGCCTATCTGTGGCGGGGAACGGCGGAGGCCAGCCGGAAGGAGTTCGACAAGGCGGAGGCGGACTTTCAGGCGGTGTTGAAGGCCAGTCCGGACAACCCCTCCGCGTACATGGAACTGGCCCAGATTCGCCTGGTCCAGGGGCATCTCCCCGAGGGCAAGGCAATGCTGCAGAAGACGCTGGACAAGGACCCGAACTCGGACCGCGCGCTGGGCATGCTGGTGGCGTATGACTTGCAGGACAAGCAGCCGGCAAAGGCGCTGGCACGGGTGCAGGCGCAGATTGCAAAGGAGCCGGGGAACGGCGGGTTCTATGCCGAGCTGGCCGCCATTCAACTGCAGACCAGGGACTACAAGGGCGCGCTGCAGAATTCGCAGAAGGCGATGCAACTCAGTCCGGCAAACCTGGACGCGGCCGAAATCTATACCCGGGCCGAGATGGCCCTGGGAGAGATCGATCCGGCGATCGCAACCTGGCAGACCTGGGCCGGCTCGCATCCCAACGACGCCCACGCAATGCAGATGCTGGGAGCGTTGGAGGAGGCGAAGGGCGACCAGCCGAAGGCGATGGACGATTATCAAAAAGCAATCCAGATCGACCCCAACAATGCCGTTGCGTCCAACAATCTGGCGTATCTGATGGTGGAGAACGGACAGAATACGGATGTGGCGCTGACCCTGGCGCAGACCGCACGGCGTGCCTTGCCCGACTCGCCGCATACCGCCGACACGCTGGCCTGGGTCTACTACTACAAGGCGAACTACTACTCGGCCCGCGACCTGCTGGAGGACGCGCTGAAGACGAATCCGGACAACGCGTCCATGCACTTCCACCTGGGCATGACCTACAGCAAGCTGAACAACAAGACACAAGCCCAGTTGCATCTGAAGAAGGCCGCGGCGCTTGAGCCCAACAGCAAGACGGGCAAGGATGCCAGCGCTGAGCTGGCGAAGCTGCAATAAGGTGGGGGCAGCGCGGCCCGCTTGAATCAGAGTGCCGCGGCTGCTTTCTTTTCTTTCTCGGCGATGTACCAGGCCACGGTCTTCCGCAGACCCTCGTGGAAGCGTGCCGTGGGCTGGTAGCCAAGCTCGTTGGACGCACGGCTGATGTCGGCCAGCGAGTGGCGGATGTCGCCCGCGCGTGGCGGGCCGTAGATGGGTTTTCCGGCGAATCCCAGCAGGCCTGCGATGGCGGCGTAGACCTCGTTGAGCGTGTGGCTCTCTCCCGTTCCGATGTTGAAGACGCGGCCCGTTGCCGCGGCGCTGGGCGCCTGGCAGGCAAGCAGGTTGGCGCTCACCGCATTGTCGATGTAGGTAAAGTCGCGGCTGGTAAGGCCGTCGCCGAAGATGGTAGGCGTCTCGCCGGCCATCATCGAGGTTGTGAACCTGGCGATGACCCCGGAGTAGGGCGAGTCGGCGGCCTGGCGCGGGCCGAAGATGTTGAAGTAGCGCAGGCAGATTCCTGCCAGGCCATACGTCCTGTAGAAGGCCTGCACATAGTACTCGCAGGCCAGCTTCTGCACCGCGTAGGGCGAGAGCGGAAGCGGAAGCATCTCTTCCTGCTTGGGCTGGGTGGGCTGGTCCCCATAGGCCGAAGACGACGCTGCGTAGACGATGCGCCGCACCCTGGCGTCGCGTGCGGCCAGCAGCAGGTTCAGCGTGCCGTTGATGTTTGAGCCATGCGAGGTGAGCGGGTCCTTGACCGAACGGGGCACGCTGGCCAGCGCCGCCTGGTGCAGGATGAAGTCCACGCCATCGCAAGCCGAACGCATCCCGGCGGCGTCCTGCAGATCCATCTGCTGAAAGTCGATCCGGTCGCGAATCCCGGTCAGGTTTTCCAGCTTGCCGGTCGAGAGATTGTCGAAACCACGCACATCGTCTCCCCGCTCCACCAGCGTGTGCGCCAGGGTCGAGCCGATAAATCCTGCGATTCCGGTAATCAGATAACGGGCCATAGGTTCTCCACTCAGAATACTCTGTGCCGCCGCCGGGCCATCGTATGGCGAAACTAGAATGACAACTCAGTTGCCGCGAAGTTCGCTAAGTTGGCTGTTTGTGCCTGCTGACGATGGAGCGATGCAGCACATGTCCTGCGACCCGCGCTCCAACCTGGATCAGCGGCCGTTCGATGGAGACATAGAGCAGGGCGGGGATTCCAACCGCGCCCGCGATCAGCGCCGCGCCCCGCGCCCACAGCGGGAGCTGCGCCATCCGGTAGAAGACGATCCAGAAGACAACGATGTGGCTCAGATAGATGCCGAAGGAGCGCTCGGCGATCCAATGAAAGACGCGGTGCATCCAGTTGGGGCCAGCCTCGTGCACATTTGCGTAGAGCACCGCCAGCAGCAGCGAGAGCACCCAGGCGCGCGTCATTTTATGGGGAAGGCTGATGTTGTCGTGCGGGCCGAAGAGGGCGATGGCGGTGAAGATACCCACCGGCCAGGTCCATGCGGGCAGCTTCCATCTCCAGTGTTGGCTGCGCAGCAGATCGAACGCGACGACTCCCGAGGCGAAGCATGGCGCGTAACGAAAGACATTGAGCCGCTCCGAGATGTGCGGAACGGTGAGCGCCAGCAGCACGGCGAGCGCCCACAGCGCAAGCGAGCGGTAACGCCGGTCGCCGCGAATAGCGAAGTAGGCGAACGGCAGCAGGAGATACATCTGCATCTCCAGGGGAAGGCTCCACAGGGGGCCCAGAATGTCCGGGCTGTAGGTGAGGTTCTGGGTGAGCGCGAGGTTGGAGAGGAATGCCTTGAGCCCGATCCATGCGTACATCTGCCCGGGATCGGATGGAATGTGGAAGATCGGCGTCAGGACCACGAAGAGCACGGTGAGCGGATAGATGCGGAAGATGCGGCGAATCCAGAAGGCGAGGGCCAGCGAGTCTCGACTCTCTCCGTGCCGGTCCAGCCGCGCCAGCGAGGCCATCAGCACGAAGCTGGTGTGGACGAAGAAGAGGATGACGCCGAAACGTCCCAGGCTGCCGTAGCTGCGATTGCCGAGCGCCCCGCAGAGATGGTCGAAGAAGACCGCCATCACGGCGAGCGCGCGCAGCAGATCGAGGTTGGCGGAGATGACCTTCGGTGCGGAGGGCGGCATCGGTCTCATACTAGACCATTCCTTTGGATGGGGGGACTCTTCAAAAAGAAGTGTCGGAGGATGAGGGACCGAATGCGATAATCGAGAGCATGTTAAATCCCAGCCAGTCGAATCCCAGCCAAGCAAAGACCAGCCAAGCAAAAACCAGCCAAGTCGTTCTCCCGAGGATTGCACAGGCGCGTCTCGATCGCCTCCAGGCGCACACCGCGCGGGTGGGAGTTATCGGGCTGGGTTATGTTGGGTTGCCGCTGACACTGCTGCTCGCGGAGGCGGGGTTTAAAGTCACCGGCTTCGACATCGACGCAAAAAAGGTGGGCGACCTGGAGGCCGGCCGCTCGTACATCTTCCGCATTCCGGCCGAGGACATAGCGGGCGCGCGACAGAAGGGATATACCGCGACCACCGATTTCGCGCGGCTCTCCGAGCAGGACGCGATCATCATGTGCGTTCCAACGCCGCTGAGCGGGCACCGCGAGCCGGACCTGAGCTTTGTGGAGAACACGGCCCGGGCAGCCGCGCCTTGGATTCGCGAAGGCCAACTCGTCGTGCTGGAGAGCACCACCTATCCTGGAACGACTGAAGAGTTGATGATCCCGCTGTTGGAGGCGGGCAACACCCAAGGGCTGAAGGTGCAGCAGAAGGGCGCCGCGGCCGAAAGCGGCGTCTTCTATGTGGCCTTCTCGCCGGAGCGCGAGGACCCCGGCAATGTCACCGTGGCGCGGCGCGACATTCCCAAGGTCGTCGGCGGGCACGAGGTTATTGCCACCGAGCTTGCGGCCACGCTCTACGAAGGGATATTTGCCCGCGCGGTGCGCGTCTCGTCCACCCGCGTGGCGGAGATGACCAAGCTGCTGGAGAACATCTACCGCTGCGTCAACATCGCTCTGGTCAACGAGCTGAAGCTGCTCTCGCTGCGCATGGGCGTGGACATCTGGGAGGTGATCGACGCGGCGGCGACCAAGCCCTTCGGTTTCCAGCCCTTCTATCCGGGGCCGGGACTGGGCGGGCACTGCATCCCCATCGACCCGTTCTATCTGAGCTGGAAGGCCCGCGAGTTCGACTTCAACACGCGCTTCATCGAGCTGGCCGGCGAGGTGAACGAGGCCATGCCGGCGCATGTGGCGCAGTCCGTCGCGCAGGCGCTGAACCGGCACGGCAAAGCGATGAAAGGCGCGCGCATCCTGATGCTGGGCATGGCCTACAAGAAGGACATCGACGACCTGCGCGAGTCGCCCTCGCTGACCGTCATCGAGCTGCTGCGCGAGCAGGGCGCGGAGGTTCTCTACAACGATCCCTACTTCCCAACCGTTGGCCGCGGCCGCCACTACAGCCTGAATATGAGGTCCACGCCGCTGGCCAATCTTGCGCAGTACGACTGCGTGCTCATCATGACCGACCACTCGGAGTACGACTACCGCGCGATTGTGGACCAGTCGCGGCTGGTGGTGGACACGCGCAATGCGACCAAGGGGACCGCGTCCGAAAAAATCGTGCGTTGCTAGATCGTCTGCATCCAACCGGCGTAGGCTGGATGAGGCCATTTTCCGGAGGACAGGCTGGAGGCATTTGGATGTCGGTGAAGGTAACGACGATCAACGACGCGTTCCTGCAGGTGTGCGGGCGCGGCGAGAAGAGACTTTGGCTGTGGTGTGACGCGGCGGCAGACGCAGAGATTGCTGTGCAGTGGAAGCCGATTACTTCGGCGGAGGCGTATGGGCGGGTGCGCGCGCTGGCGGCGCGGCTGGCGGCTTGGGGCGTCGTCAAGGGCGACCGCGTGGCCCTGCTCAGCGAGAACCGCTGGGAGTGGCCGGTGACGGACTTCGCGGTGCTGGCGCTGGGCGCCGTGGATGTACCGCTGTATACCACGCTGACCGCCGAGCAGGTGGGGTACATGCTGCGCGACTCCGGCGCGAAGATTGCGGTGGTTTCTTCGTGGGAGCAGTACGCGAAGATTTGCGCGGCAGGGGAACTGCCGGCGCTGGAGCGCGTGGTGGTGATGGATGGACCCACATCTCAGAATCGAGATGCGGGGCACCCTGTTTCGTTGATGAGTGAATTGCTGGCTGGCGCGGAGGCGATGCAGGCGCCCGATGCGGAGTTCGACGCGCGCGTGCGGCTGGTGCAGCCGAACGATCTGGCCACCATCATCTACACCTCGGGCACCACCGGCGAGCCCAAGGGCGTAATGCTGACCCATGGCAATATGGCCAGCAACCTCTGCTATTCGTCGCGCGAGTTTGATTTCAGCGAGAAGGACTCCTGCATCTCGTTTCTGCCGCTCTCGCATGTGACGGCGCGCCACCTGGACTATGTGCTGATGCTGGAGCATGTGACGCTGGCCCATTGCCCGCACTTCAACCAGATTTCAGTGGCGATGAAGCAGGTAAGGCCCACGCTCCTGGTGGCCGTGCCGCGCGTCTACGAGAAGATACGCCAGGCGGTCGAGGGTAAGTCGCACGGCGCGAAGAAGTGGATTCTGAACTGGGCGTTGGGCGTGGGCAGGAAGCATCGCGATGAGACTCTGGCGGGCGGGCAACCCGGCGGATTGCGATGGACGATCGCGGACAAGCTGGTCTTCTCCAAGATTCGCGCTGCGTTTGGCGGGCGGGTGGGTCTCTTCGTCTCCGGCGGCGCGCCGCTGGGGATGGACACGGCGGGGTGGTTCGCCGACGTTGGCATTCGCATTCTGGAGGGCTATGGCCTCACCGAGACCTCGCCGCTGATTGCGCTGGATACGCCCCTGCACCATCGCATTGGAACGGTGGGGCGGGTGCTGCCGAATGTCGAGGTGCGCTTCGCGCCGGACGGCGAGCTGGAGGTGCGCGGGCCGTCGGTCTTCCACGGCTACTGGAACAAGCCGCAGGAGACGGCGGAGGCCTTCACCGAGGACGGTAACTTCCGCACTGGAGACATCGGCAAGATCGACGCCGACGGCTTCCTCTCCATCACCGACCGCAAGAAGGAGATGCTGAAGACCAGCGGCGGCAAGATGATCGCTCCGCAGCCCATCGAGAACAAGCTGAAGGCGCGCCTGCTGGTGGGCAACGCCGCGCTGGTGGGCGACAAGCACAAGTTCGCCTGCGCGCTGCTCTCGCCCAACTTCGCCATTCTGGAGAGCTGGGCGCGGGTCAAGGGCGTGGTCTATCCCGAGGGCGACCGCAGGGCGCTGGTCGCAGTTCCGCAGGTGGTGGCGCGCTACCAGCGCATCGTCGATGAGCTGAACGCCACGCTTGCGCCATTCGAGACGATCAAACGCATCGCGGTGGTCCCCGACGAGTGGACCGTCGAAACCGACGAACTCACCCCCAGTATGAAGCTGAAACGCCGCGTGGTGGAGCAGAAGTACGCCGCCCTCATTGCCGAGTTCTACAAGGACGAAGCGACCGCAACGCGCTAGTCGCCGGCAGGTGTAAAGTTGCACTAAGAGGTCTATGTGAACGGGTTCGGTTGTGAGCGTGTGGAGGGCCTTCCACGCGATGTG
>Ga0181535_10002719_pt1 | contig 21262 bp, 18 predicted proteins | sample PEATcosm2014_Bin_44_FD_119774 | JGI IMG/M metagenome (GOLD analysis project Ga0181535, IMG submission 119774) | Peatland microbial communities from MTU Mesocosm Facility, Houghton, MI, USA - PEATcosm2014_Bin17_30_metaG | ecosystem: Environmental > Terrestrial > Soil > Wetlands > Peat | place... | reverse complement strand
GAGGGCATAGGGGCGATGATTCAGTTTCCCCTCGATTCCCAACAAGCGAGTGACGGTTTCGAAACGGTGGGGGTTGAAGCCATTGCCCTGGATGTGCTGGGCAATGGCGATGTTGTCCCGCGCCGAAAGGGTGGGCAACAGGTTGAAACGTTGGAAGACGAATCCAATCTTGTGCCGGCGAAAGCGCGTGCGGTCGGAGTCAGACATCTTTCGAAAGTCGTTGCCATCGACACAGACCTGGCCGTCCGTGGGTCCGGTCAGTCCGCCCAAGACGTGCAGAAGGGTAGACTTGCCGCACCCGGAAGGTCCCACAACCGCGACGAACTCTCCCTCCTGGACCACTAGGTCCACGCCACGGAGCGCAGGCACATCGACCTTGCCGAAACGATAGGTCTTCTTGAGGCCGATGGTGTAGATAATAGGTTCCACGTGATCCTTACGTTTTCCCTCGGCTGGTTGCGGCGCAAGGTGAATTATCGGGGCTACGGGCACTCAGGGCCTATAAGCGCAGACGTACCGCGGACCGGGCGGGTTACTCGTACGCGAGGGCATCCACCGGGTCAAGTCGGGCGGCCCGCAAAGCGGGGTAGAAAGCTCCAACGATACTTCCCACGAGCGCCAGACCAGCAGCGTAGAGGAGCCAGTCCCAAGAAAGTTGAACGGCCAGCGTAGGGAAGAGTGCTAAAAACGCTTTGCGCATGATCAACGAACCGATACACCCGGCAATAATACCCACTGCAGTCAGCAGCGCTGCTTCTCTCAGAATGACAGAGATGATATACGTTTTGGAAGCTCCAAGCGATTTCAAAATGCCGATTTCGCGGGTACGCTCAGTAATCGTCGTGTACATCGAAAGGAAAATCACAAGAAACCCGATCCCGACTGCGATCCCAATCATGGCACTAATAAAGTAATTCAGGCCGGGGAGATTATTCGACGTCATCATCTCCATGTACATTTGAATCGGCATGATCGAGTAATTGGGCAATAACGTCCGGATAGCCTCGGCGGTTTGTTCCCGGTAAGCCGGGTCCGTGCATTTGACATAGAAGATGGAGGCCTTGTTCTGTGCCCCCAGCATGTCCTGCGCGGTGTCCAGGGGAATGAACATGCGCGCACCTTTGCCATGTTCCACGATCCCCGCGATGCGAAAATCATGGTTCAGCAAGTTGATCGTTTGCCCCACCTTGGCGTGGTTGGATTTGGCATAAACGTCATCCACCAGGATGTCGTTCGGCCCCGTGAAGGGCCCACCTGAGTGATAAACGAATCCCCCGGAAACGCGATCGAAACTGGCCAGGTCAATGCCATCGATGATGCTCAGCGATTTGACAGAATTAACTAGAAAAAGGGTGGGCGCAACCGCCAGCACGCGCGGTAATTCCGCCAATCGATCGGCGATCTTGATCGGCATGGGGGCTTGCGACATGCCCATGAGGAATGACGCGCCTGGGGGCTGCACGAGGATGTCGGCGCCCACGCCCTCTACCCGGTGGGCGCTATCGTTTACGAGCCCATGGCAAAGGCCGACGACCATGATGACCATTGCTACTTCAATGGCCACGGCCAGCACGCTGACCACAGTGCGGATGGGGCGATGCAGGATGTTGGAAATGATCAGCTTATTGACCAAGAGGGTTTCCCTCCGGTTTCTCGGCGTTCAGGTTGATCAATTCCGAGCCCTCGGGCTGCTTCAGGTCAAATTTCTCTGCGGGGATCGGCGTGTTGAAGGTGGCCTTCTCAATCGTGATGGTGACCTCGTAATCGTCCTCAGGCCGGTTTAACTCGATCCGGGTAGGATAGTGGATGCCCTGAAAATCCTGATAGTTGGAATATTGGACATCTTCGGTACAAGTGCCATCCGGCTCATAGAATTGAACCCGCGCCAATTCCAGGTCGGCGCGGTCGAACCAAACCTTGCGCCGTAGCACCACGTGCCGCACCGTTTGGGGCTCAATAATATTGACCACGAAGAAGTGCTTGCTGGGCTGACTTCGGGGAGAGAGCTTTTCCCGGTAGGGCGTCTCGTGGTCGGCGTCAATAGGGGGAACAATCAGCGCCTGGAGAATATGCTGGGGCCGAAGGTTCTCCAGCGCGTTCTTCGCGGGGTGCTCGACCGCGGTCTTTCCGATAATAAACTTCTGTTTGCTCGGAACGTACAAGCGGAATTCATCCCCGGACGCAACCATATCAAAAATGTTTGTCCGAACCACCGGCGCTTGGCCCAGCATGCGGAGGGTGGCGGGTCTTCGTAGCAAAATGAAGCCCTTTACATCGTGGTACTCTTTGATGACTCCCGAATAAACCGATCCCGTGGTAGGTTCAAGGTCGACCGTCGCGGTCATGGTGTGGATTTCGCTGCTCCATCCGTCGATCTTCGCGACAAGTTCTGCCAGACTCGCATCGCGTGCTGGAGTGGTTTGACCCGGGGCGTGAACGTGCGTCACCTTCCGCACCAAGCATCCTGGCGTAGCCAGAAGGAGGGAGGCAACAACTATTCCGGAGAAGACCTTGGCTTTCTCAATAAGTGCGATTCGCAAGATAGCAATTCCTAAATTTAACAGACCCCCTAGCATGTGTCAAACTACGGTCAACGGCTAATTCCCTGTTTCGATATGGGCTTGCCCCGCTTGAGGAGGAGTGCTATGTCCATCGGGGGAGGGGTAGAGAGACTCAGGCATGGGTGCGGCTCTAACCTTGCGCTTTGAGGATTCCGAGCACCGCCTCCGTTGATGATTACCATCCTCCACCTTGCCCTCGCCTCCTCTTTGATGCGAATTTTCTCAATTTGTTGGCAAAAAATGGTTCCAAACCCCACGCCCGTCGCAAAAGGGTGCACCTCGAGATCTCGGCGTCCAACGGCATTAGAACTCGGATCCTACGTGAAGGGAGGCCGACATTAATCCGCGGGGCAGGGGTGGGTCTAGGCAGTTTCGGAAGCTCAAGCGAGAAGTTTGGGCCCAAAATAAAATGAGGGGGAAGCTCTCTCCCCCCTCCAAGCGTCGGGTCTTGGGTCTAAACTCCGAGCCGTCGCTGGCTACCCTCTAGGTTTGTCCGACGTCGGCTCGTCTATGCCGTAGAGCAAGCCGGATTCCAATTGAATCTCTATTTCGATTATGCGTGTAACGGCTATAACTTGTTAACGGTAATTAACTTAAGCTGGGTCGCCTTTTTGAAGAATCACGAGGTCCCCGCCGTTGGCATCGATTTCTTCTATATTTGAAATCCCAAATTCAGGATTCCGCTCGGCGCGCTCGGTCAATTTGTACGATGTGGCCTTTTTACCGCAGCCTAATCTTGTTGACGAACGCGTCGGCTGGCATGCTATGCTGAATTACTAATTGTCCGTTTGTTCTGGGGCTAAGCAACTGCGGCGGAACCTGCGGACGCCGCTGATTGGACGTCCGCGTTATAAAGGAAGTATCCGCGCCCTTGCGGCCCGGAAAGCCAAGGCGATTCCAGCAACATTTCCCGAGCCTCGATATGATCGACATTCACTCCCATCCTTTGCCCGGTGTCGACGATGGGGCAAGATCAATGGATGTGGCCGTCGAGATGTGCCGCCTGGCGGCAGAGGATGGAACTACGCACTTGGTCGCGACGCCGCACAGCAATTACGTTTTTGCCTTCGATCCGGATCTCAACCTGCAACTGCTCAGCGAGCTGCAACAGAAGGTGGGCGAGAAGCCTAAGCTCATGCTGGGCTGCGACTTTCATCTTTCTTACGACAACATCCAGAATTGCGCGCAGAATTCTAAGAAGTTCACCATTAACCAGACTTCCTACCTGTTGGTGGAACTCCCCGATCAATTCATTCCTGAACACCTCAGCCGCGTCTATTACGACATCCAAGTGTCGGGGATTCACCCGATTATTACGCACCCGGAGCGGAACCTTCTTCTGCAGCGCAAACCGCAACTGATTGAGCACTGGGTTTCAATGGGATGTCTGGTGCAGGTCACGGCACAGTCTTACACGGGTGGATTTGGTACCAAGGCGCGAAAGTACGCCGAAAACTTGCTGAACTCCGGCTTCGTTCACTTCTTTGCCAGCGATGCTCACGATACCGTACGGCGCCCTCCACTCCTTTCCCCTTGCTACCACAAGTTGGCGCAAGAGAAGGGCGAAGAAATCGCTGACCTCATCATGAATAAGAATCCGGAAGCCGTCATCAACGGACAACCGTTGCCTCCTCAACCGGATTGGTTTGAAGATCAAGACGACGGTCGAAAGCGCAGTTGGTTCTCCTCCCTGTTCCGCCGGTAAAGCTGGGAGACGCGACTCGGCCGCCGAGCCACTTTCACTCACCAACGGCTATATGGTGAGTTAATCCACCTCATTAAGCCAATGCCGGGGCGGCTGCGACGAACTCTTCAAGAATTCGTCGAGTTTGCCGACACTGTAGGCCCTTCCGTGTTCAAATCGGTGCGTTGGTTGCGATCGCAGCAAGGCGCCCTTGGAATCCAGGACGAAGAAATGCGGGTAATCGGGAATCGGGGGAAATTTCGAGAGGAACTTTTCGTTCAGGTTTTCCTTGCTGAAGTTTACCTTTAGCGTCACGTAATTGTCGTCGCGAACCTTTCTGAGGTTGGGATGACTGTCAAACGTCGTGTCCATGATGTTGCAATAGACACACCAGTCCCCGCCCACCTCGAGCAAGATTCGTTTGTTCGTCTTCGAGGCTTCGGCAATGGCATCCTGAAGATCTTTGGCCGGATCTCGCGTCACGTCATACATGGTGACCGGTTTGTAACCTGAGGTCGACGCCGTCGGCGGCGGAGTTGACTTATGGCCCAACTTCGCGCTCACCGAGCCCGCCGCCAACACGCACATCGCCAAAACCAGAATTGATGTTGCTGTTACTCTTGGTTTAGGCACCAAAACCCTCCTCGGGCGCAGAGCCTTTGGCCCTCCCGCCCTGGCAAATCGTACCAATCCCGCTGGGTGAGAGGCAAGGGGTTTGAGCGGCTACGGCGCGGGGGTCTGGAAGTAGAGATCAGCTTCCCGACTGGAGCGGGCATAGACAATCGACGAGAGATCGCGCGTGAAGTCGTAGGTGTTGCCCGGGTAAAACATCCCGAAAGGAAAAGGAAGCGCCAGAGCGGGCGCGGGCTCGCCCACAAGTTTGCCCTCGGACCACCCTTGGCGGTAGAAGGTCACCTCGCTGTGAGTCGCAAGAGGGTAGAGGAAGGATCCTCCGTCCGCGGAAAAGCGGGCGGTGGGGGTCGAGACCCCCGGACGCAAAAGGGCGCATTGCCTGGCGGCGATAGCAATTTGGTAGATGCCCATGTTGTCCCCGGTGGTCACCACACTCAGGAGGTGTTTCCCGTCCGGCGCAGCGTCCAACGCAATACCGCAGCCGTCCATGAGTTTTTGCGCTTGCGAACCATCGGCCGGTGCCTTCCAGAGACTATCTTGCATTCCCCCATGGTCACCACTGAGGTAGAGCGATTGGTCATCCGCCGACCATACCGCCGTCATGAGGTTCTCCCCCACGGCGGCGATTGGGCGAAGGCCGCGGCCGTCAGCCCCCACGACGAAACCCTTCCTCACTCCGCTCGTTGAGTCCATATAGAAAATCCGTGAGCTATCATGCGACCAATTGCCGGTTTCCAGACTCCCAGCTGAGGCCACCTTGTGGGCACCCGAACCGTCGAGCTCCGACACCCATAGTTCGCTTTGGCCGGGCGCAGGGTACTTGATGTACGCTACACGCCGTCCGTTCGGGGAAATAACCGGCTGCGAGATGTTCTGCGAGGCAATATCGACAGACTGTTTTGTCGCGACATGATAAACCGTCAAACTCCCGGGGGTTCTGCCCTCTACATAGTAAATTCCCTTTCCGGTACGGTCGGGCATGGGGGAAGAATCAGGGCCGGGACCAAACGTAACTTGCGTCCAGCTATGGCCATCCAAATCGTACTTCCACAGATGGGTGAAGCCATCGACGGAGCGGCTGAGTAGCAGGCTATTCCCCGGATCGGCCCACACCTCTCCGGTGGGGGACCCGGAAAGAACTCCTCGATCAGCCACGTCGTGCGTGGGCACATTCACTTGGTAAAGATGAACTTGGCTATCGCCCGGCCGCTCGACCGCGGTAACCAGCAGATTGTGGCCATCGGGAAAAGGCAATAAGGACCACGGCACCAGCGGCGGATCACGAAAAAAGTGGACCATCTCTTCGCTCGGCGCGGATTTGGAGGAGTGAATCAGCGCCCGACTGCCGGGCTCGAGAAAGAAGAGGGAATCGCCATCGGAAGAGGCAGCCAGCCAGCGGCCGGAAGCAATTCGACGGGGTGCGCCGCCAAAGGTAGGGACTGCCCACTCCTCGTCCCGGCCGCGCGTTCCACCATAGTAAACTTCCCGACTATCCGGCGCGAACCCGTCAACGTACTTGTCACCTGGGTCTCCGGTCAATTGCATGGGCTCCCCGCCTGACGCGAGCATCATGAAAACCTGGTCAACCCCACTCACCGGCGAACTGAAGGCCACGGTGTTGCCATCGGGCGAGAGCCGGGCTTCATTCATGGGCTTGTTCCAATGGCTGACCTGCACACGCTTGACGGGTATCGCAGCGGGGTGGAGAAGCCGGATCCAGCGAGCTACAAATATGACCGTGATTAGCGCCGCAACGCCCGCCAGCGCCATGGCTCCTATCTTCAGCTTACGGAGTAAGTGCCTTCTGGCTCGTCGCTGGGAGCGGGCTGCACGGCGGCTGGGAACCGCGCGTGTCGGCGCGTGGCGAGCGGCACGCGCGCCGGCAACATCCGTTTCGAGCTTGAGCCGCTTCAGGTCGCCGCGTGCCTCCATAGCGCTCGGGTAGCGCAGCTCGCGGTCCCTCTCCATGAGCTTACCGATGATTGCGGAGAGCTTCTGCGGCAAGCGCCGGTCCACGTCGCCAACCGGAGCCGGGGTGCTCTGCAAAATGGCCTTCCTAATCAGCTCAGGGCTTTTTCCGCTGTAGACCTGCCGGCCCGTGGCCATTTCGTAAAGGACCGTTCCGAAAGAGAAAAGGTCCGAGCGAGCGTCCAACTCCTCTCCCCGTACTTGCTCCGGCGACAGATAGGCGAACGCGCTCATCTCCGCAGCGGGACTGGTCAGGGAGTCAGCGTCGGCAGAGGGTGGAGATTGGATGTCCAAAGCCACGCCCGCACTCAAGGTTTCGATCCTTCCATTTCCCCCTGGGGGGAGGGTTGCAGCTCCGCTCACAGTTCCGTTTTCAGGCCGCCGCGCGCCGAGTCCCGTGATTCTGGCCAGGCCGAAATCCATGATCTTTGCCTGTCCATCTTTGGTAATGAATATATTCGAGGGTTTGATATCTCTGTGGAGAATGCCTTTGAAGTGCGCGGCGTCGAGCGCATCGGCAATCTGCATGCCCAATTCCAGCACCATGTCCACTGGGAGCCGGGCCGGACCTGGGGGCTTGGAAGGCGCCGTATTAGGTTCCGCACTCGCCTCCGCAAGGGCGGTTTTCGCGTCGCGCTCGGTGCGCTTGCTCGTCTGCCACGCCAGCAGTTGGCGCAGCGTTTCGCCTTCCAAAAGCTCCCTCACGATGACGGGCTTTTCCTCGTATTCATCAAAGCCAAAAACGGCACAGATGTGGGGATGATTGAGCGCCGAGGCGGCCAGGGCGTCACGTTTGCAGTTTTCGAGCGCCAACGGATCCCTGACCACGTCCTCCGGCAGGATTCTCAAAGCCACCTTTCGGCCAAGCTTTGTGTCCTCGGCAGCATAGACGTCTCCCATCCTGCCGCCGCCGAGCTTTTCCAACATCTGGTAATGCGAAATGGTTTTGCCGGTCATCGTTATGGAAGAAGATTCCAACAGTCTATGGTAGGTGACGAGCAATCCATTGTCAATTTTGGCATGGCGTTTATATGATAAACGGAATGACCAGGATCCCTCAGCCGTGACTTTAACTCAGTTATGCATCGCCCGTATCCGGTGGATCATGGTCCGCACATCGCGAAGTTGTGGGTCGTCAGGAGGGGAACCGTTAATGAAGGCCTGAAGATCGGTCAGCGCTTTCCCGTATTGCCGAATGAGAAAGTAAATCATGCCGCGATCGTGAATCTCCTGCCGCGACGCGGGGTCAACTGCCAGTGACATTTCAATCATCATGAGGACTTTGGCGAAATCTTTGCGGCGGAAGTAGGTACCTTTCAGATTATTCAACATGCGGGTCAGGATTTGCTTTGTGGACGCGACGACGATGAATGACGGACGGAACTCCGCTTCCTGTCCGAATTGCGCTTTCAATTTCTCCTCGCAGTCCTGAAGGCTCAAGATGGCGCCGCGTTGGTAGGGGTCCAGAAGGACTTCTCCCGATGGGGCGAGGTACTTGGCGAGGAAATGGCCGGGAAATCCCACTCCGACCACCGGCAAACCGCATCGCCGCGCCACTTCCTGGTACACGAGCGACAGGGTGATGGGAATCCCCATTTTGCGATCCAACACCTCATTCAGATAACTGTTGCGCGGGTCGTCCTCCTCGCTGCCCGCGAATTTTTCCTCCTCGAAGAGGAGCTGATTCAGGCTGGCAATATTGGCGTGCGGCGACTGGGCGGGATCGCAATGCGCCCGCTCCGCCAGAGCGTCCAACCGCGCCATTTGTGCGGTAAGATCGAGGTCAGGATACTCGGTGCGCGCCAATAGCAAGGCCGCCCTATCCAAACGGATCTCCTCCGCCGGGAGGGCCACGTAACGAGCGAATTCACCTACAGACTCAGAGCGTTCCATAGATTCAACGGCAAGTGACAGATGACGAGTGACAAGCAGCTATCAACTTTAAGCTAACATCGTAGGTGTGCTCCTCAATCATGCTTTAGTTGCTTTGGGGCCTGCTCGTCACTCTCTACTCGCCACGCGTCACTGCCTCAACAGATTCCGCATCAGGAAGAAGAGATTGGCGGGCCGCTCCGCGAGCCGGCGCATGAAGTAAGCATACCACTCCCGCCCGTAGGGAACGTACAGGCGCACCCGCCACCCTTGCTGGACGAGCGCCCGCTGGAGATGCCGCCGGATGCCATAGAGCAATTGGAATTCGAAATTCTCGGGCCGAATGCCGCGCACGCGGGCGAAGCTCTCAGTGGCCACGATCAGGCGCTCGTCGTGGGTCGCGATCGCATGGTAGATCCCGCTCGCAAGGAGCTTTTCCGTAAGTTTTTTGTACTGCTCATCCACTTCGCTCTTTTTGGGGAAAGCGACATCAGCAGGTTCCTTGTATGCGCCTTTTACCAGCCGGATGCGCACCCCGCGCTGCAAGAGTTCTGCCACGTCGGACTCCGTGCGGCGAAGATATGCCTGAATGGCGATTCCCACCACATCGCGCGGCGCGCCCACGGAGCAAAACAGCCGCAAGGTGGCGTCGGTGAACGCCGAGCCTTCCATATCGACCCGCACAAAGTTGTGGTGGCGCGCCGCGGCCTCGGCCAGCCGCGTTAAATTCCGGCGGGCGAGACCCTTATCAATCGCCAAGCCCAATTGCGTGAGCTTCACGGAGACGTGCGAGTTCAGTTTCTCCGCCGCGAGTCGATCGAGAAGTTGAAGATAAGTCTCGCACGCGGCCTCGGCGGCGGCGGCCTCGTGAACGCTTTCACCCAGGCAGTCGAGCGTCACCATGAAACCTTCAGCATTCAGCCGCCGGATCACGCCCAATGCGTCGCCAAGCTCCTCGCCGGCAATGAATCGCGAGGCCAAGCGGCGTCCGAGAGAACTGGCCATCAGAAGTTTTTTGGGGCTTTCGCGCTCGGAAAGGTAGAGGAGGAGGGAACGAAGCATAAGTTAGGTGCCAGGTTTCAGGTCTCAGGTTTCCGGACTTGCGGGGGTCCCCTGAAGCTTGAGTGTCGTCGCGCCGTGGGATGCCGCGGTCAATCCAAAATCCAAAATCGAAAATCCAAAACTAGATCAATGCTCTGCTTCCAGGAATTTCTCCGCGTCCATCGCGGCCATGCATCCCGACCCCGCCGCGGTGATGGCTTGCCGGTAGACGCGGTCTTTGACGTCGCCGGCGGCGAACACCCCGGGGATCTTGGTCTTCGATCCTTCTCGGGTGATGAGATACCCCAGGTCGTCAACGTCCAATTGCCCGCGGAACAAGCTGGTATTGGGCTCATGCCCGATCCCGATAAAGACCCCGTCCACCGGTTTAAGGGTCACATCATCCGTCTTCAGATGACGAAGCATAATTCCCGAAACCTCGCGTTGGTCCGCGTCCAAAATATCCTCAACCTTGGAGTCCCAGATGAACTTGATCTTCGGGTTCCGGTAAAGCCTGTCTTGCATGATTTTGGACGCGCGCAACTGGTCGCGGCGATGGATGATGCTGACCTCTTTGGCGTGGCGCGTCAGGAAGAGCGCATCTTCCGCTGCTGTATCGCCGCCGCCCACCACCGCCACTTCCTTACCCCGGAAGAATGAACCATCACAAGTGGCGCAGGTGGAAACTCCATGGCCAAGCAGCTTGCGCTCAGATTCCAGGCCCAGCATTTTCGCCGAAGCTCCCGAGGCGATAATGAGCGTGCTCGTTTCCACGCGCTCGTGGCCCAACTCCAGCACGAAGGGCCGCTTCGAAAGGTCAACCTTCGTGACGTTGCCTTCCAGAAAATCCGTCCCGAACTCGGTGGCCTGCTTCTGCATCAGGTCGATCAGTTCCGGTCCCTGGACGCCCTTGGGAAACCCGGGATAGTTCTCCACCAGCGTGGTCAAGGTCAACTGGCCGCCGGCGTGCACCCCGCGGATGACCAGGGGCCGCAAATTGGCGCGCGCGGCATAAATTGCGGCGGTTAACCCCGCGCATCCTGAACCGATAATGACGACATTACGCATGTGAGCTTACGTCTCCAAACGAAATTTGGATGCATATCTTACCCGATACGTTTTGTTCCGTACAGTTAGTTCTCCGGAAGTAGCGCGGGCGTCCCGCCCGCTGGTGCGTGGGCATCCTGCCCGTGCATTGTTGGCGGGAGCGGGACGCTCCCGCGCCAGCGGGCAAGATGCCCGCGCTACGTCCCCCTGCTCGGCCTTTTCCTTCGCGCGTTTTTCCAGCCTCGGCATCGAATTGCTTTCTCCCTCCATTTGATGCTACAAATACCGTTTCGCCTCCAACTGGTAAACCTAGCTACGACAACGAAGAGGGATGACTCCCCGATGGAAGCTATCGCCGTCGAACATGTAACGAAGCGTTATGACACGGTCGTGGCGGTATCCGACCTCAGCCTGCATATTGAAAAAGGGGCAGTTTTTGGATTGCTGGGCCCTAATGGCGCTGGCAAGACAACCACTCTACGCATGATCATGAACATCCTCGCCCCCGATGAGGGCACCGTCCAGGTTTTTGGGCAGCCTGCCAGCTCCCGTACTCAGGATCTGACCGGTTATCTTCCCGAAGAGCGGGGCCTCTACAACCGCATGAAGGTGCGCGAGGTCCTGGTATTTCTCGCCGCGCTGAAAGGGTTGAGCGAAGCGGAAGCTTCCGTGCGCGTGCACGAATGGCTCGAGCGCCTGGGTTTGGCCGCCTGGTCGGAAAAAAAGATTAACGATCTTTCCAAAGGTATGCAGCAAAAGGCGCAGTTCATCGCCGCGGTCGTTCACCGGCCTCCGCTTTTAATTCTCGACGAACCTTTTACCGGCCTCGATCCGGTGAATGCCACGCAGATCAAAGACATCATGCTGGACCTTCGGGAAAAAGGCGCCACCATCATCCTTTCCACTCATCGCATGGAGCAGGTGGAGATGATGTGCGATGCGATCTGCCTCATCAACCACGGGCGCAGCGTGCTGGCGGGGGATTTGCGCGCCATCAAGAAGTCCTACGGAAAGAACACCGTCCGCATCGAGTACACGGGCGACGATCATTTTCTCGACTTGCCGGATTTGATCGAGAAACTCAACCACTTCGGCGCGATGGTGGAGGCGAAGCTCCGTCCGAACGCGGACCCCCAGGAGATTCTCAAGGCTGCCGTGGAGCGGGGCGTGCGTCTCTCCCGCTTTGAACTGGTCGAGCCGCCGCTGCACGACATCTTCATCGAGAAGGTTTCGGAGGCGCATGCGTAAGATCTGGCTGATCGTCAAACGCGAATACCTGACGCGCGTCCGCACCAAGGGATTCGTACTCAGCACGGTGGGGCTGCCGCTGTTCAGCGTGGGGATTTTTGCGCTTTCCGTGGGCCTGGCAACCCACAAGGCCGATCATCCGCTCAAGATTTCTATCCTGGATAATCTCGGCGGCCTGGCGTCACAGATCGCCTCATCGCTTAACGAGAAATTGCCGGATGGGCGGCCGCGCTACGAAGTGGTCGGCAGTTGGGATCGGCCTGCCTCCGAGCAAGTGGCTTACCAGGATTTAACCCGGCAGGTCCGCGACGGCCAACTGGACGCTTTTCTGGAAGTGCCGAAGGACATTCTGAGCGGCAAGAAAGCCACCTTGCACTCCCTCAACGGGAGTGACTATCTCGCCGATCGTTCCATCGCTCACGCCGTCAATAACGCCGTGATCGTACGCCGGCTGAGTGATCGCGGCGTTCACATTGATGATGTGAGCGAGCTGATGAACGGGGTGGATCTTACCCTGGTGAAGGTCACCAGGTCCGGCGAGTCCGAGGAGAACGGACAGAGCGAGTTAGTCCAACTCTCTATTGTGATGATTCTTTACATCACCCTCCTGGTTTATGGCGTCATGACGATGCGCTCGGTGCTGGAGGAGAAAACCTCCCGGATTGTGGAGATCCTTGCTTCCTCGGTCAAGCCATCCTATCTCTTAACCGGGAAAATCCTGGGTGTGGCCGGTGTGGCGCTGACGCAATACCTCATCTGGGCGTGTACGGCGGGGCTCATTTCCGCTTATGGCGCCGCCATCAGTTCAGCAGTTTTACCCGGGGCGACGCCGCCGAAGATCCACCTGCCCATCGCGTACTTGGTCTACCCGCTCGTTTTCTTTTTGGCGGGATATTTTCTCTATGCGTCAATCTATGCGGCTTTGGGTTCCATGGCGTCCAGCGATGAGGACTTGCAGCAGGTGCAGATGCCCGTTACCCTTATCCTCGTCGCTTGCTTTATTGTCTTTCCCGTCATTCAGCGCTCGCCCAATTCACCGCTGGCGGTGGCTCTGACCCTGTTTCCCCTTTCCAGCCCTATCCTGATGGTCATGCGGATCACCGTGCAAACTCCACCCTTCTGGCAAATCGCCCTCTCGCTGGCTCTTTGTATTTTGGCCACGTTGGGCATGATTCAGTTGTCGGCAAGAATTTATCGTGTGGGCATCCTGATGTACGGGAAACGGCCCTCGCTGGTGGAATTGCTGCGCTGGCTGCGGTACACATGAATTGCAGATTTTCGATTGCCGATTGGCGATTGAATCCACTGAACCCGCGGACGTCTACGAAATAACTTCTCTCTCCAACACGCAGGTCTATTCCGAGTCGAGAAGGGTGACCGTGCAGCTTCGAAACGGCACATCCTGCTCCTGCCCGCAGTCAGGATTTTCGCAAGTCAGCTCAAACTTGTTCGGCCAGCCGTCATCTTCATTGACGCTGTGCCGAAATGAGTGGCTCTGCCCGCAACTTCCGCACTCCCAATGCACTTCGTAAACCTGCATGGTGTCTCCCATCGTCGTCCCGAGTCGTAGCGCATCGTAGCGCGGGCGTCCCCGCCCGCTGGGGCGTGGGCATCCTGTCCGCGCCAATCGCGAGAGCGGGACGCTCTAGCCACAGCGGGCAAGATGCCCGCGCTACGTTAGCATTTCACGCCGCGTGGTATTGCCACAAGGCGCGGTAGTAGTGCATGAACCGGATGGGCTCGCAACTCTCCGGAACCTCCGCATAGGTGTATCGGTCGAACCCGATGCTCCGCAATAAGGTGAAGAGCTCGCGCCAGGGGTACGGTTTCTCCCATTGTGGAAAGCCCGGCTGGTTTGTTGCGGGCATTGCCAGGCCGCTGCCCCAGGGCGAGAGCGTCCGGGACAGCTCGTTGATGTGGCAGCTTCGGATCCAGGGTTTCAGCAGGTCGAAGGACGGTTTCACCGAGCCGTCTACCACGTCGGTGTCGTTGGAATTCCAGCACGCCCCCACGGCGGGGTGATTCGCCACGCTAAGAATGTGGTGGGTGTTGGACGGAAGCTGGGTGCCGGGGCCGTGGACTTCCAACCAGATTTCCACGCCGTGGTCGCGGGCAATGTCTCCGCACCGGGCGAGCGCGTGCCCGATTTGGTCGAGAGTCTTGCCCTCGGGGACATCTTTGGGGAATCCATTCGGGCGCACCTTCACGCCCACGCAGCCGAGGTCCTGCGCCAGCTCGCACCAGCGCCGAGTCTCCTCGATGTTTTTCTCCACGGTTGCAGGGTCAGGGGACTCATATTCGCAGGTGGTGCCCAGGCTCATCAAGCGCACCCTGGACGCGGCAAAGCGCTGCTTCACATCCGCGCGTTGCGCCTTGCTGAGGGAAATCTCCACCCCGTGCTTGTGCGTGGTGCGCAACTCGACGCCCTCAAAGCCGGTCTCCTCGCAGTTCTTGATGATGGTCTCGATGTCCCAGTCGTGCGCCAGATTGTAAGTCACCAGCCCCAGTTTGAAAGGTGGCGATGAAGGCGCAGAATTTGGCCGGGCGGCCATCTCCCCCTTGGCCGATAGAACGGAGTCCTCCGCACTCGCCAAAGTGCCGAGGCTAGCAGCAGAGAGAACTCCGGTTTTCAGAAAAGCCCTTCGTCCAGATTTGAACATTTCGGCTCCTTGCGGGCGCGGCCCACGTCAACCCGCCAATGCGCGCATAAAAGCATTCAGGCCGGGCACATTTTACCCTGTTCGAATCTTTTGAAGGGGGGAGAAATGCATTTGCGGAAATCGGGTGGCTGGATTGGGCGGGTTCAGTGTTGGGGAGAAACGGCAGAGGGGCGAGGCACTTGCGCCCTTGATGCCGCCCTACTTCTTGCCCGGACAAAGTGGGGCATCACTAGCGCCGACAGAATCATCAGAACGGCCAAGCCCACCAGAACATCAAAAATGGACAGACGCCATTTCCACTTGGACAGGTTCATTAGAACTTACCCTTCTCACGCCTCCCGTCGAAGCAATTTAATCTCCAGTCTTGTGGTGGCGCAGCCCTTGAGGACTCCCAGAATTTCTTAAGAATCAGTCTGTTGAAGGGCTTCAAAGTGGTGTGGGCGGGCGGAAGTGGATTCCGGGAGCAAAGTGACGGAATTCGGCGATCTCTGGGTGACATTCTACGGCTGTGAATGCCGATTCGGGTCGCCCATCTCCCAGAAGATGTCCTGGCAGAGAGAGATAAATCCGTGATCCGCCCGACCAAGCCTGCCACACGCATTTCACGGACAGGCGATTTCTCATATAATGGGTTTTCATTCGAAGGGCGCACTCATGATCTTGGTCATTGATAATTACGATTCCTTTACTTACAACCTCGTCCAATATCTGGGAGAGCTCGGCGCGGATCCGCAGGTCGTGCGGAACGACCAGACCACCGTCGAGGCGATCGAGGTGCAGGCTCCGGACCGAATCGTAATCTCGCCAGGCCCGAAGACGCCTTCCGAAGCCGGAATTTGCCTCGACGTCATTACTGCCTTCGCGGGAAAGATACCGATTTTGGGGGTATGTCTCGGTCATCAGGCGATAGGGCAGGCGTTCGGTGGAGACGTTATTCGCGCGCCGCAGTTGATGCACGGCAAGACCAGCGCCATCGAGCACGACGGCAGGACGATTTTCGCGGGATTACCCAACCCTTTTCCTGCCACGCGCTACCACTCGCTGATCGTCAAGCGTGAGACTCTGCCTGATTGCCTGGAAGTGTCCGCCTGCACTTATGACGGCCTCATCATGGGTCTCCGCCACAAGAAAATGAAAGTGGAAGGCGTGCAGTTTCATCCCGAATCGGTCCTGACCAACGCGGGCAAACAACTCCTCGCCAACTTCCTGCAACTTTGAAGCGCGGTCGTTGCGGGCATTCAAACGGGAATCCCAACTGGAGGGTCAGTGGGTTCACAACCTGTCTATGATGTGATCGTGGTCGGCTCAGGAGCGGCCGGGGGCATCGCCGCATTCGTCCTGGCTACCAAGGGCCTGAGCGTGCTTTGCCTGGAAGCTGGCCGCATGATCGACCCGGGAGAGGATTTTCATCCCCATAAGATGCCGTTTGATTGGCCCTATCGCGGTCACGGCAAGCCGGGGCAATATGGCAAACTGCCGCAAGGCATGGGATGGAAAATCACCGAGTGGACGGATCATCTCTACACCATCCCGCAGGAAGATCCTTACGCGGTCGCGCCGGGTTCAAAGTTTACGTGGACGCGCATCCGCGGCGTCGGCGGACGGACGAACGTGTGGGGACGATCCTGCGACCGCTTCGGGCCACTCGACTTCAAACCCAAAAGCCTTCAGGACGGGTGGGGCGACGATTGGCCCGTGACCTACGACGAAGTCGCTCCCTACTACGACCATGTCGAGAAGCTCATCGGCGTGTCGGGGCTTTCCGAGGGAGTTTATAACACCCCCTGCGGCCAGAACCTGCTTCCCGGATTCCACGCGCGCTGCGGCGAGTGGCTGATTAAGCATGGCGCAGAAAAGCTCGGCATCAAGGTTTTGCCCCTGCAATTGGCCGTGCTGAGCCAGAATTACGACGGCCGCCCCGAGTGCCACTACTGCGGCGCCTGCAATAATGGGTGCGATACAGCTTCACGCTTTAGTTCACTCGACGTACTGGTGCCCAAACTCAAGAAGCTCAAGAACTTCACGCTTCGAACCAACTCCGTGGTCCGCACGGTGCTGCTCGATAAGGACACGGGAAAAGCTCGCGGCGTGACCTACATTGACACGCACAATGGGCAGGAATACGAGGCCTCCGCGAAAGCCGTGGTGCTGGGCGCCTCGATGGTCGAGTCCATCCGCATCCTCTTCAATTCGAAGGATCGGAATTCTCCGCAAGGGCTCGCCAACTCCAGCGGCGTGCTAGGCAAGTACCTAATGGAACATGTGGCGTTCAATGATATTCCCGGTTTCTTTCCGCAACTCGCTGGCCGGCCCACCACCAATGACGATGGCCCCGGGGAAGCGAGCCTCTATATCCCGCGCTACTACTACAGCAAAGATCAGAAGAAATTCCAGCGGGGCTTCCGCCTGCAATTTTGGACGGGCTGCGGCGAGGGGCCTGGTCACGGCGCCTCGCTCCCAGGGTTCGGAAGCGCGTACAAGAAACGCATCAAGGAACTGTACCCGGCGAATGTGTCGATCGGCGGTTATGGAGAGGGATTGGCCTTTGCGTCAAACTACGTTGAAATCGATCCCGGTGGGCTCAAGGACCGCTACGGCATTCCCCAAGTGCGTTTCCACACCACCGCTGAATACGACCACGCTTTTGCGATCCGCGATTACATGTACGACGAGATGGAGAGAATTCTGAAGGCGTCCGGAGCCGAAATTCTGCCGTATCAAAAAGTGAATCCGTCTCCGCTGGGGGCGGTCACCCATGAAGCTGGTGGCGCGCGCATGGGCGACGACCCGAAAACCTCCGTGCTTGACGCTTGGAATCGTTGCCACGACGCGAAGAATTTACTTGTGGTTGATGCTGCGTCGTTCGTGTCGCACCCGGAAAAACACACGACTCTGACCATCATGGCGATGGCCTACCGCGCCGCCGATCACTTGGCGGAGGAACTTCGGACGGGGAGTGTTTAAGCGACTGTCTTCAGGGGCTGGAACGCCGAGGCCAAGAATCGCGATGCTGGAGTTACTATGACGGACGAAATCATCGGGCGAAGAAAGGCCCTTAAATACTTGAGTGTGCTGGCGGCCAGTGCCGCCGGGCAGGAATTCCTGGCGGCCTGGCTTCCCGCTGCGGAGGGTGGCCTTCCCGCGCACGCGCCTCACACCACGGCGGGGCAGACGCCGGAGCTCGGCTCTACCTCACCCTTCTCGCCGAAGTTTTTTTCGCCGCGGCAATTTGCCACGGTTGAGACTCTAACCGAGCTGATCATCCCCACCGACGATCAGCCGGGATCCAAGGAGGCGCAAGTGGCGCGCTTCATCGATTTTGTCGTTTTCTCCGCCGCCGAACATCAGCCGCACTTGCAGGAGGAATGGACCGAAGGACTTGCCCTGTTGGACAAGTTAAGCCGCGAGAAGCATGGCCACGATTTCCGTGATCTGGAGGGATCCGAGCAGGAATCGCTACTGACCGAAATGAGCCTGCCCGAGAACGACCCGAAGGCAAGTCATCCGGGCTTCGCGTTTTATCGGCTCGTTAAGGAAATGACCGTGGAGGGATTTTACACGTCGAAGATTGGGTTGAAAGACGTGTTGGGATTTCAGGGTCGCACATACCTTTCGGAATTCCAGGGCTGCACGCATCCCGAACATCAAGCGTGATGCGGCCCGCGTTTTCAGGCCGGCGGAGAAAGTCCTTGGTGATACCGCTCAGTGAATTCCACCAGCGCTCGCAGTTTCGCGCGCGCGGCGCCGGAATCGATCGCCTCTTCCGCTCGCTTTGTCCCTTCCATAAAGTCTTGTGCCTTTCCTGCCAAGGTGAGAGCCGCCGCGGCGTTCGCCAGCACCACATCGCGATACGGGCTGAATTCACCTTCTAAGACACTCAGGAGCAGACGCGCATTGGTCGCCGCGTCTCCACCGCGCAATTGTTCAAGCGAGGCCCGCGGCAAACCGAAGTCGTCGGGTTGGACATCGCGCGTCTTGACTCCGTTCGCGGTGATTGCGGAAAGCCGTGTCGAGCCGGTGATGGTAATTTCATCGATGCCGTCCGATCCCGCCACCACATAGGCGCTTTGGGTTCCGACCGCGCGGAGCGTCTCCGCCATCATTTCCGTCCGTGCGGCATCAAAAACCCCGACTAACTGGATCGTGGCGGCCAGAGGGTTGGTTAGCGGGCCAAGAAGATTGAAAACCGATTTAGTCTTGAGCGCCCGCCGCGCATTCATCACGTGCTTCATGGCAAGGTGCAGGCGAGGGGCCAAGAGGAAGACCATCCCGACTTCCTCGAGACATTGGGGGATTCGCTCCAGGGGCAAGTCCATCGCCACGCCCAGGGCCTCGAGCACGTCGGCGCTGCCGCAACGGCTTGAAATTGACCGATTGCCGTGTTTCGCCACCCGCACCCCTGCCGCCGCCGCAATCAGTGCGGCCGCGGTCGAAACGTTAAACGTGCCGTGGCCGTCGCCGCCGGTGCCGCAAGTGTCAAGCAAAGGCTCACGGTGTGAAATGTTTTCGATTCGCACCCCTGCGGCACGCAAGGTTTCCGCCGCGTGGGCGCGCATGACTTCCGCAAATCCCACGACCTCGTCAGCGTGTTCACCCTTGTCGCGAAGCGCGGCGAGAAACGCCACGATCTCCTCATCCGCGACAGAGCCGGACAAGAGGAGTTGCATGATCTGGCGCGCTTCCGCGCGCGTCAGGTGCGTTTGGGCATTGACTGTTTCGATGGACTTCCGGATCGTCATGATATTCTGAGAGTTCTATCGTGCATTACCGGATACTCGCCGCCCCAAGCCTAATTTGGCCGGTATCTAAATTTCCTCGGTATCGCTTTACTATCCCCACGTGTGGCATATTAGATCCAGTCTTGCGAGGTGTTTCATGATCGAACAGCACAGGGTGAATAAAATAAGAACTTGGGGTTATGCAATCGGAATAATTGTCTTCGTGGCCGTCGTAGTTTGGAAATTTGTGGCCCGTTGAAAAAAGCATTCATACCAGCCATCGCCGCGCCGCGTGCCTGGCCCGTCCGCGTGCGGCCACCGACGGTATTCAGTCACACCCAGTGCCGTGTTCCCTTCGTTGCAAATATCGCCGAGATTCCCTATACTTCTTGGTTTCGGGGTGAGCGACCTGAGCTTTCTAGTGTAAGCTGCTTCGTCAGCTTTGCCAAAACTTGATTTCAAATCCAGTCGTTACTCGCCAGTCCCATTCAGCGTTTTGCAACTGACAACGGACGGCGAACAGCCTTTAAAATGAAAATCCACGAATACCAAGCAAAACAGATTCTCGCCAAGTTTGGAGTCACGGTGCCGCGAGGCGAGATCATTGCCAAGCCCGAGGACGCTCGCGGCGTGGCGAAAACATTGGGCGGTGGCACGGTGGTGGTGAAGGCGCAGATTCACGCCGGCGGCCGCGGCAAAGGCGGCGGCGTAAAACTGGCTCACAATCCCGAGGACGCGGAAACCCTGGCGGGCAAAATCCTGGGCATGACCCTTGTTACCCACCAGACCGGGCCCGAGGGTAAGGTGGTCAAGCGCGCTCTGATTGAGGAGGGCTTGCAGATCGCGCGCGAACTCTACCTTGGGATTGTCATCGATCGAGCCTCGGGCAGGCCTGTATTCATGGCCTCCAGTGAAGGCGGCGTGGAGATTGAAGTGGTGGCCGCCGAGCATCCGGAAAAAATCCTGAAGGAATTTATCGATACGAGTGTCGGGTTCCAACCCTTCCAGGCGCGGAAGCTGGCTTTTGGCCTGGGGCTCGAGGGCAAGGTGGTGAACGAAGCGACACGCTTGTTCTTGAACCTGTACCGCGCCTTCGAGGCCACGGATGCTTCGCTGGTCGAGATCAATCCCTTCGTCATTACGCGGGACGGCCGAGCCATCGCGCTCGACGCGAAGATGAACTTCGACGATAACGCCCTCGCCCGGCACCCGGACATCCGCGAATTGCGCGACCTCGACGAGGAAGACCCGCTGGAAGTGAAGGCCTCAAACTATGGCCTGAATTACATCCGCCTGGACGGCAACGTGGGCTGCATGGTGAACGGCGCGGGCCTGGCGATGGCCACGATGGACATCATCCAGTACGCCGGCAGCCGCCCGGCCAACTTTCTTGATGTGGGCGGAGGCGCCAACGAGGAGCAGGTGCGCCACGGATTTGAGATCATCCTGAGCGACGCCAACGTGCGCGCCGTTTTGATCAATATTTTCGGCGGAATCATGCGCTGCGATATCGTCGCCAACGGCGTGGTAGCCGCGGCAAAAACGCTCGGCATTAAAGTTCCCATCGTCGTGCGGCTGAAAGGCACTAACGTAGACCTCGGCCAGAAAATCCTGAAGGAGTCTGGTCTGAACTTCGAGGTTGCCAACGATATGAAAGAGGCGGCGGAAAAAGTCGTGGCCGCGGCAAACCGATCCTAAAACAAATCACCGAATCAGGAATTCTCCATGTCGATCTTAGTCGATGAAAACACCCGCTTGGTCGTGCAAGGCATTACCGGCCGGGAAGGGATGTTCCACACGCAGCAGGCTGTCGCTTATGGCACCAAAGTG
>Ga0181535_10002714_pt1 | contig 21276 bp, 21 predicted proteins | sample PEATcosm2014_Bin_44_FD_119774 | JGI IMG/M metagenome (GOLD analysis project Ga0181535, IMG submission 119774) | Peatland microbial communities from MTU Mesocosm Facility, Houghton, MI, USA - PEATcosm2014_Bin17_30_metaG | ecosystem: Environmental > Terrestrial > Soil > Wetlands > Peat | place... | reverse complement strand
GCATCCAGATTCTGGACGTCGGCGTAGACGCGCCGGGGGGTGAAATCGGTGGGCTTGAACATCATCCCGTGTATGATCCCGAAGTTATCGCCTTCGCTGCTGCTCGTGTCGTTGATGAGCTCCCAGATCCAGGATGCAACCCCGTTCGCCCAGTTGTACAGCATCAGGCGCGGGACGTATTTCGCCTGTACCGTCTCATCGTTGCCGCGGGGAAGATCGGGCATGGAGTTAAACTCATCGTCCCAGAAAACGATGTCAGAACGGATGCCGGGATAATTGCGGACCGTCTCGCGAAGCGCTTTCGGCGTCAAGGGGCCGAAGGCGCCGTAGTCCACGGATTCAGGCGGAGCGTTTTCAGAGTAGCCGCCGGGGTAGGTGTGATAGGCAAACACGTCGAGGCTGGAAGCGCACTGGCAGGCGTCCAGCGACGCGCGCGCAAAATCCGAGGAGAGCGTGGCTTGCCCTCCGTATACCAGCTTGGCATCCGGATCGGTTTCGTGCACAGCTTTCACGAAGGCGCCCAACAAACGGCCGAATTCCTCGGGATTGGGATCAGGATTCCAATAAGATCCATCCTCCTCGTTCCAGAGCGCGTAATAGTGGATGCGGCCGCGAAAATGGCTCACCATCCAGCGGGTGTAACGAATGAACGCGGCGATCTGATCGGGCGTTTTGGGCGGCCAGAAGACCGAGTACAGATTCCTGTCCGGATTGTGGACGCTGGCCGGCGTGGGAGTGATGGCATCAGGCAGCCGCCCCGCAGGCGAGGTGTACATGGGGTTGCCATAAAGCAGTTGCAACTGAACCTGAACGCCGTTATCTAACAGCGAATCCACGTAGTCGTCCAGTTCAGGCAAGCTACTGAACTCCCCTCGCTTTTGCTCGATCCAGTCCCAGCCCGTGATGTCCGAGGTGTCCTCGTACTGCCCGATCCGGGCCCACTTCAGGCCGGCGTCGAACATGCTCGTCCACCACCAGCGATTCCAGGGAATGTAGGGATCGCGCGGCAGGCTGGTGTTCACGCCCCCCAATCCGTTCCCAATCTGTGAAGATCGCTTGGGAGGAATGCGCGCCGGCACGCTTCCCGTTCCCTGCGCGGCCCACGCGCCGATGGCCATGCCACCCAGCAGCATCAGCGCGGCTGGTATGCACATCCACCGGCCCTTCGCCGGCGTCGCAGCCGGCCGAACTTCCTTTGTATTCACGCATTGAACAACTGGAAACTTCAACGGTGCGCTGCGGACCGTCTTGCCACGCCTGAGGGCGAGTTCGTTTTGCATCATTCCTCACCTCGTCGAATGCCTGATATTCAGATCGATTTGCCTCGATAAGTCTACATCAGACGAATCGATGATGAAAACGAATTGCCTCGACTCCAACCCAATCCCTCGATAACGACCCGCAATGTAGGGGGACGGCTTGCCGTCCCCTCGCGGTTATAACACCAACCGACCGAGGGTAGGGCAAGCCCTACCCCACACCACCTGGGTGCATCGAGGTGAGGCGAAAAGGCGCATGGCTACGCGCCACCCGCCACCGGCCGGGATCGAGCCTCAGCGCGGGATGCTCACCAGCCCTTCGCCATACTTGTCATGGTACCGGACCCAGGCCATGGTGTTTTTCAGCCCTTCCTCATTGCGTCCCTTCGGCGTGAGATCGATGAAGTTGTAAGCTCCCACCAGAATATCCAGCCCGCGCGCATAGGTGGAATAGGTGTGAAACACCTCGCCCGCCGCGTCCTTGTAGAACACGCTCAGACCCGGGCGCTCTTCCGATGGGAACGCCTGCATCTCGTAGTTGTACAGCACCTTCTCGTCCGCCTTTGTCCCCGGCTCCCCCGACACCTGGTAATCCGTATTGAAATCCGTGCCGTTTGACGACACCCACTTGAATCCCCATCCCATGCGCTTTTTGAAAGCCTCGATTTCCGCGAGCGGCGCCCGCGAAACCGCCAGCAGCGTAATATCCCGCGCCGCCAGGTGCACGCGCATTCCGTCGAAGTGGTCCGCGATGAACGAGCAGCTCGGGCAGCCTTCTTTCCATCCCGGCCCCAGCATGAAATGGTAGACGATAAGCTGGTTCCGCCCTCCGAAGAGCTCCGCCAGCGTCTCCTTCCCCTTCGGCCCTTCGAACACGTATTGCTTCTCCACCTTTTCCCATGGTAACTCTCGCCGCGCCCGGCTCAGCTCATCCCGCAGCCGCGTAAATTCCTTCTCCTTCTTTAGCAACTCCTTCCGCGCCGCCACCCACTCGGCCGGCGACACGACTTTCGCTTGTTTCATCATCGGCGTTGCCATTGTCGTATCTCCTTTGCATGAATTTAACGATGCCGTTCCGAACCTGCCGCGTCGTCTTGCCGATCCCTCGCCCGGCGCGAATGGGAGGTCGGGAATCCGCCTTCCGCCTTTCGTTTCGCTCCTCGCTTCCGCCCAAGAATCCGCAACGCAATCGCAGTTGCACCGCCCGACGTCGTCACTCCGACCACGGCCAGCGCCGCGTTCGCAATGCACATGGGACAGATCATCGCCCACCTCCCCGGCAGCGGGTCGTCGCGTCCGGCGCCTGCACGACCGTGCAACGGAAAAACCGCAGACCGCAAAGTCGGCGGTCTGCGCCACCCACTTACTTTTTCTCCGCGCGTTGCTTCGCCCGCTCGTTGATGTGCTTCCAGCCCTCGCCGACTCCCTTCCGAAAGTCGTCCGAAATCACGCCCAGCGCGTAATGATGAAACTTGATCAACGTGCCGCCCGGCTCCTCGCTCAGCCGGTACTGCACATTCGACGCGACGGCGAACGACATCATCAGGGGCCCGTAAAACTCCAGCAGCGTGGGCCGCTTGATCGACTGCACGTGCGCCCAAAGGTGCCCGTTCCCGTCACCCAGGTCGCGGTACCACCGCCCGCCCGGCCACGCCTCGATCTTCAATTGCAGGGGCTTGTCCTCCGCACCCGTCATCCCCGAGGTCAACTCCTCAAGCAGGGCGTCGAACGTCACTTCCGGCGTTGCCTTCACATGAATTTCCTCGGTAATGCTCAGCGTCAAATCTTCGACCTTAGGTACCATCATTGCCGTGCTCATGTGTCCTCCTTTAGTTTGAATTGGTTTCCCTGATGCTTCCGAATTTCGGCACTGTGTCAGTTTGAAGTAGCGGCGGCTTTACGCCGCCATTTGGCGAGGTAAACTCGCCGCTACAAATTCATACTGAGACACTACCCGCATATCTAAGCCCCTTGTGCCTTCTGCAAGAAAACCGGCGGCTCGTCGGCGCTGGGTCCCCAAGTCGCCGGAACGGGGATATTCAGAATCCGCAGGTACACACTGAGTTGACCCCGGTGCTGATACCAGTGGCTCAGCATGACGTCGCGCACGAACTTGGCGCGCGGCAGGGCGAATAGTTCCCGGTCCCCCTGCCGGAGATGCCATAACTCCTGCATCTCGGCGTCGTCGAATTTGGCGAGTTCCCTTCGCGCTGTCGCCAGGCTCTCGTCATGCGCCGCCAGGACCTCCTGCAAGGTCGCCGGCTGCGTCCTCTGCCTGCCGAAGTCCGGCGCCTGGGCGGGGTTCTGCTGCACGAGTTTCGTGATCCCGCCGGGCACCTGCGCGATGTGCAGGGCCAACTGCCCCGCCGTCAGCGATCTTTCATGCGGCTTCCACGTGAGCTTGTCCTCCGGCAACCGCTCCAGGAACTTCCTCGTGAGCGGCGCTTGCTCCTCCAACTCCATAATCAGACTCTGTGCCAATGACATACCTCTGCTCCTTATCTTTGACAGATTTAACTTCCTGTTCCGAATTTCTTCCAAACAGGCTGCGGAGAGACTCCGTTAGCTGTCATCGTGAGGAGTTCGGCGACGAAGGATCCCCGCAGTTCGTTGAAACGCCAATTGCTAAGATTCTTCGCGTCGCTCAGAATGACAGTGATCAGGCGTTTTTCCGCAGCCTATAAAGCCCCAATTTGAGTACTTCCTATGCCCTGTTAGATGCTTCGTCCTTGGCGCGGGGCGAAGCCTTCACTTAGATGCAGACTCGCCCTCGCTCGCACCCGCCCCCGCCATCTTGGTCTCGGCCCGCTCTTTCACGCGGCTCAAGGTGTGCCGCCAGAACCGCTCGAATTCGCCGGCCCATTCGTGCAGCGGACGAATCGCCGCGGCATTCGTCCGGTAAAGCTTACGCCGCCCTACCCGCCGCATCCGCACCAGACCCACCTCGCGCAGCACCCGCAAGTGCTTCGACACCGAGGGTTGCTCCATTTCCAGCGCCGCCACGATGTTGGCCACGGGCCGCTCCCGGGCCGCTAGAAACATCAGGATGTCGCGGCGCCGTGGCTCGGCCACCGCGTTGAACGCATCCGAGTTGGTCGCCGCCCTCGCCATGACCGCATGATATATTCCCATATAAGCATGTGTCAAGCAGAAAATCCTGCAGCCAGGCAGCACGGAAGCGGGCGCAGTTCGCCCTCCTCTCGTCGCTTTTCTTGAAAATCCCTGTACCGAAGGTACCTTGGAGTGCGGCGGCTTGACGCCGCCTTGGAATCGCCACGGGCGGGGAGTACATGAGGCGCAATGTATGAAGGCGGCGTCAAGCCGCCGCACTCCAAGGCGCTCCGCGCGTTCTCATGGTTCCTGGGTGCCAGCAGCCGAAGGACATGCGCCCCCACTTTTTTCGCATTTTCCGCTTGACAAACCCGGGGACCTATGATAGCCTATTATAGTGGTCACTTTCGGGACATTTTGTTGCAGTTGGGCGCCGGGGCGCGCCGATGCTCACGGGAACGCAGCAGGGTCCTGGCGAGCGGGGGAACAAGGGAACGGAAAACACAAAAAGTAATACGATCGAAGCCAGTATGTTATTGAAAACAAAATATGGCAAACAGCAGTTGTCGAAACGAAGCTAAGAAGTATTTGAAAACAAAGCGGTTATGTGAGAACAAGCGGAACGAAGCTGAGAAGTTGCTGAAAACAGGTGACATAGCTTCTACCGAAGGCGCCAATTATGCGGTCTTGCGCGCGAGTTAGCGCAAAATAGAGCTCTGATGGAGCAAAAACAGCGCATTCTTCGAGAACGAAGCTATGATTCCGTAGCGGAAGGCCAGGCCAGGCGAGCGACGCAAGGTCGGCTACAAGGCGGCGCCATGGAAGACTGGGTTGTCCCTTCAAATTCGCGGAACAAAGCGAGAATGTTGTTGAAAATAAAGAGTCGAGAAGTCCAGAGTCAAGTAGTTGAGAAGTTGGGAAGCCGAAGCGAGCGGCTGGAGGTCGGACGCCGAGGGTTTGTCACCTTTAGACTCTCAACTCTGGACTTCTCGACTCGAATTTGCCGGAACAAAGCGAGAATGTCTATGAAAACAAAGGACCGCTGAACAAGGAATCTCGTGGCCAACCAATTCTTCCGGAAGAAGAGCATCGACAAGCTCCTGGCGGACGCGGACGCGCCCGGCCATCAACTGCGCAAGACTCTCGGGCCCTGGTCGCTGACGGCCCTGGGCATTGGCGCCATTATCGGGACAGGGATCTTCATCCTGACCGGAACGGCCGCAGCGGGAGAGGTGCTGGAAGTCCGGTCGATCCTCAAAGCTCCGCTGCTGGACGTGCTGCTGCACGGGACAAAGGCTCTGGGAATGGCGGGGCGGCCGGGGGCGGGGCCGGCGATAGCTCTCTCGTTTCTGATGGTGGCCTTTGTCTGCGCTTTGGCGGGACTGTGCTACGCCGAGTTGGCCTCCATGATACCCATCGCCGGGAGCGCCTATACTTATTCCTACGCAACTTTGGGCGAAGTTGTGGCCTGGATTATCGGCTGGGATCTCATCCTCGAATACGCCGTCAGCAACATGGCGGTGGCGGTGGGCTTCTCCGCCTATGTAGACAGCCTGCTGCGCGGCTTTGGCGTGAATCTGCCGCCCAAACTGATGCAGCCCATGATTATGGGCGGAAAAGTCACAGGAGCTTATTTCAACCTTCCGGGCTTTTTGATCGTGATGATCCTCACCGTGATTCTGGTGATCGGGATCCGGGAGAGCGCGGGCGCCAACAACCTGATGGTCGGGGTGAAAATCATTGCTATCCTGGTTTTCATCGCCGCCGCCTCGCGATTCATCCACGTCTCAAACTGGAAGCCCTTCATGCCCAACGGGTTTCAGGGAGTGCTCACGGGAGGGGCGATCGTCTTCTTCACCTATATCGGATTCGACTCGGTCTCGACAGCCGCGGAAGAGTGCCAGAACCCCCAGAAAGACGTTCCTAACGGGATCATCGCCTCGCTGGTGATCTGCGCGGTGCTCTATGTTTCGGTGGCGTTGGTCCTGACCGGAATCCAGCAGTGGCCGACCTTGCGCAACGCCGCGCCCGTGGCCAACGCCTTGATGGCCATCGGCCTTTCCAACGTCATGAAATGGGTGTCGATCGGCGCTCTGATGGGAATGCTCAGCTCGTTGCTGGTGTTCCAGTTGGGCCAGGCGCGGGTGTGGTTCGCCATGTCGCGCGACGGGTTGCTGCCGCGGGTTTTCTCGAAAGTACACCCGCGCTTCCGCACACCCCACGTCAGCACCTGGGTGGCCGGCTTCTTTGTGGCCATACCCGCCGGCATCTTTGACATCGGAACGCTGGCCGACCTCTCCAATATCGGAACTTTGTTCGCCTTCATCCTGGTGTCGCTGGGCGTGCTGGTGCTGCGCCGCACTCAACCCGAGCGCCGCCGGTCTTTCCGTACGCCATGGGTACCCGTGGTTCCGATTCTGGCCATCCTCTGTTGCCTGGTCCTCATGGCCAGCCTGCCGATCGAGACTTGGGTGCGCTTCGTCGTGTGGCTGATCATCGGACTCGTCATCTATTTCGCCTACAGCAGGCACCGCAGCGAGTTTGGGAGAAACCCGCGAGAGGCGGTTCCCATTGCGTAGGCGGCAGTTGGCGCTCCTTAGCTGTCGAGGGGGGTGCGTAGCGGGGTGAAAAGACGCTGCGGCGGCATGGACATTATGTCAGTTTCTCCGCCTCCCCCCAGCCCCTCTCTTCTTGCAACTCTTTTGCGATAAGTGGGTTTACTTCTCTTTAACGCCCTGCCTCTTTTGTTGCCGTTCTGGAACGCCTTTTGCCCTGTAATGCGGTACCATGTCACTTAGCGCGAACTTTGACTCACCCAGCCTTTACGATGCAGATCGGCAAGCCCAACTGAAAATCCTATCCATTCTAGGGAGTTGGGAGATCCGCCGCTCGTTCAATCAAATCGGCATCCATGCCGGCGACCGGATTCGGGTGGTCTGCCGGGCGCCCTTCGGCGGTCCGCTGGTTATCGACAACCGGGGGACGCAAGTTGCAGTCAGCAAGCAACTGGCTGAGAAGATCAAGGTGGAAGTCCTGCCGTGAAGGTCGCTCTCGTCGGCCAACCCAATTGTGGCAAAAGCACCCTGTTTAATGCCGTTGCTGGCTATCGCTCTCTCACGTCTAACTTTGCCGGCACCACCGTCGAGTACACCCACGGCCAAGCACGGGTAAACGGCACGGTCGTTGATCTGGTTGACCTGCCCGGCCTCTATTCCCTAACACCCACCAGTCCCGTTGAAGCCGTCGCCTGCCAATGCCTTTTGAGCGGCGAGTGGGATGCGATCATCAACGTCATCGACGCTTCGCAACTGGCGCGGAGCCTGGAACTGACGCTCGAACTGAAGGACCTTGAAGCGCCCATGATCGTCTGCCTCAATATGATGGACGAGGCGGCGCGCAAGGGCATCCTGATCGATTCCAGGGCACTCTCCGCCGCCCTCGGCGTTACCGTAGTCGAGACGATTGCGGCCCGCGGCCAGGGCATCCTCGATGCGTTCCGCACCGCGCTGAGACTGTCTCAGCAATCCTCGCAGGTAAGTTGGCAACCCTTCATCTATGCGCCGGAAGTCGAAGACACCGTCGCGCGCTTGGCGCACAAGATCAGCGTTTGTAGGACGAAAGGTGAGAGCCCTGATCGGGGGGACAACGCAGTCGATTCTGAACCGGCTGTCATTCCGAGCGGAGCTAGATATCTTGCCTTGGGTTCTCGGGGAACGACCCAGAGCGAGATTCCTCGCGGAGTTTACCCTGAGCGGACCGCTGAGATTCTTCGCTGCGCTCAGAATGACAAGCGAAGGGCCCGGAATGACACGGCATTTTCCGTAGCTGTTGCCACTGAAATGGCCCCGCCGGAATCAGTCGCGACGTTCCCCCCTGCACGTTTCGGGGCTCTGGAGCTGCTCCAGAGCGATCCCCAAGCGTTGGCGCAACTCCCCACCCCTGGCGTCGCAGCGGCCGTGCGGCAGGCACAGGACGAAATCACCCGCCTCCTGGGTCAGCCCGCGGATGCGGCGATCTCCTCAGCACGGCACGCCGCTTGTTTAAACCTGTTCGAGAGTGTGGCCCGCGTCGCGCATCCCCGCAAGGACTGGCGCGAACAAGTCGACCGTTTGGTGATGCATCCGGTCTGGGGATATGCGGTGCTGGTGCTGGTTTTCCTGGGGATCTTTCAGTTGATCTTCACGGCAGGCAAGTTCTCCGAGGACCGCATCCTGGGCGTGTTTAATGCCCTCGCCGCGGCAATGACCCGTCACATGGACCCGCACACTCTGATGATGGCGGCATCGAAAGGGGCGCTGCTGGGGACGGCCGGGGCCGTCGCCATTGTTTTGCCTTACTTGCTTCCCTTCCTGGTGTGCCTCGCAGTGCTCGAAGACCTCGGATACCTCTCTCGAGTGGGCTACCTCATGGACGTGCTCATGCACCGCCTGGGGCTGCATGGCACGGCGACCTTGCCCGTGCTCCTCGGATACGGGTGCAGCGTTCCGGCGGTGATGGCGACGCGCATCCTGAGTTCGCGGCGCGACCGGTTCATCGCCGCCATGCTCTGCGTGCTGGTCCCCTGCTCGGCGCGCATGACGGTGATCATGGCCCTGGTCGGTGTCTACCTTGGCCCTTACTACGCGCTCGGTATCTACGCTTTGAATCTCCTGGTGGTGGTCCTGGCCGGCCACATCCTGGCGCTGATCTGGCCGGAGATCTCCCCCGGGATGTTGATGGAAGTGCCGGCCTTTCGACTGCCCGCGGTGAAAGTGGTCCTGATGAAGACCTGGTGGCGGCTGCGCGAGTTTGTGCTGGTGGCTTTCCCACTGCTCGTCGCGGGCAGCGCGGTTTTAAGTCTGATCGAGTTCTACGGATGGCAACAGGTCATCAATGCTGCGCTCTCGCCCATGACCGCGCTGCTCGGTCTGCCACGCGCGGTCGGCCTGACGCTGATTTTCGGCGTGCTCAGAAAAGAACTCTCGCTCCTCATGCTCATGCAGGCGCTGGGAACCACCAACGTGGCTTCCGTTATGAGCGTGGCGCAAATCCTCATCTTCACCCTCTTCGTGACGTTCTACATTCCTTGCATGGCCACACTCGCCTCCATGTACCGCGAGCTGGGCTGGCGCCTCACCGCTGCCGCCGCCACGGCGTTGCTGGTGCTGGCGGCCGGCATCAGCCTCGCCGCGCGCGGCGTCCTGGCGGTTCTCTGATTACAATGGGATGTTTCCGTGTTTCTTGGGCGGGTTGGTGTCGCGCTTGGTTTCGAGCATGCGCAAGGCCGCGATCAGTTTGGGGCGGGTGTCGCGGGGCTGGATGACGTCATCCACCCAGCCGCGTTCGGCGGCGACGTACGGATTGGCGAAGCGCTCGCGAAACTCCGCGACGCTTTCGCGGCGCAAGGCTTCTGCGTCCTCGGCCTTCTGAAGCTCGCGCCGATAGACGATATTCACCGCGCCTTCCGGTCCCATGACGGCGATTTCGGCGGTGGGATAGGCCAGGTTGATATCCGTGCGGACATGCTTTGATCCCATCACGCAATAAGCCCCGCCGTAAGCCTTGCGAGTAATCACGGTAATCTTGGGAACAGTCGCCTCGCAGTAGGCGAAGAGCAGCTTCGCGCCGTGGCGAATGATGCCTCCGTATTCCTGCTGCGTGCCAGGCAGGAATCCCGGAACGTCCTCGAAAGTGACGATGGGGATATTGAAGGCATCGCAGAAGCGGATGAAGCGGGCGCCCTTGTCCGAAGCATTGATGTCCAGACATCCGGCGAGCACGGCGGGTTGGTTGGCGACGATGCCCACGCTTTGCCCACCCAGCCGCGCGAAGCCCACCACCAGGTTTTTGGCGAAGTGCTCGTGCACCTCGAGGAGATAGCCGTCGTCCACGACGCAGTGGATGATTTCCTTGATGTCGTAGGGTTTCTCGGGCTCTACGGGCACCAGCGTGTCGAGAACGGCATCGCGGCGGTCGGCAGGATCCAGGGTTTCGACGCGAGGCGGATCTTCCTGGTTGTTCTGCGGCATGAATGAGAGCAACTCGCGGATCAGGGCCAGGCAGTCGGCGTCGTCGTGAGTTACGAAGTGCGCCACCCCGCTCACGGCATTGTGGGTCATGGGCCCGCCCAGGTCTTCCTTGCTGACGTCCTCATGCATGACGGTCTTGATGACGTCCGGGCCGGTCACGAACATGTAGCTCGAGTTCCGGACCATCAGGATGAAATCGGTGATGGCGGGGGAATAGACGGCGCCGCCCGCGCAGGGCCCCATGATGGCGGAAATCTGCGGGATCACTCCCGAAGCCAGCGTATTGCGCAGGAAAATGTCGGCATAACCCGCCAGCGACGCAACTCCTTCCTGAATGCGCGCGCCTCCGGAGTCATTCAGCCCGATGAACGGCGCGCCCACCTTCATGGCAAGGTCCATGAGCTTGCAAATCTTCTCGGCATTCGCTTCGCCGAGCGAGCCGCCGAAAACGGTAAAGTCCTGCGCGAAGGCAAACGCCAGCCGGCCGTTGATGCGCCCGTGTCCGCTCACCACTCCGTCGCCGGGTATGCGTTGCTGGTCCATCCCAAAATCGTGGCAGCGGTGCTCGACCAGCATGTCGATTTCTTCAAAGCTGGCGGGGTCAAAAAGCATCTCGAGCCGCTCTCGGGCCGAGAGCTTTCCCTCCGCATGTTGTCTGGCGCGGCGTTCCTCACCGCCGCCCGCCTCCGAGCAAGACCGGCGTCGGCGCAGTTCCTCGAGTTTCTCCTGAAAGGTCATGCTGCCCCCAGCCCGCTCCACTCCTCACAGGCTATAATGGAGTTCCCAGGTCGTTTGGGATCGTATTTCACGCTGGCCGTGCGTCCGGAGAAAACCCGGGCGCGCGCAGCAATCGCAGGCAGCGCCGATACCTCCTGAGCGGCCTCATAAGTTACTCCGGCAACCTCGTAAGAATAAACCACCCATGTGGATTTCGAGCCAGCCTTCTCGGCTTCCAAGAAATCCAGAACTTTGCCGGCGCTGATGCGGCCGTACTTGTTGACGTCCAGGCGCCGCAGCTTTTCGAGCTCGGCGGGGGTTTTGCGCCGCCAACGCAGGAACAGGGCATGCGCCGTCCTCTTTCCCAGTTCCCGCGCGCGCGGTGACCATTGTGCCCATGCGAGACGCCGGGAACGGGGCAAACCTTCCCGGTTGTCTCCCCCTTCAACTACGGGTGTGACGGGCGCTGTTTTTTCAGCAGAATGTTCGAACAACAGTTGCGCCTTTCAGCAAGGGATTCGAAAGGCTCGCTCCGAAATTATAACATCTTCGCATCCCCACGGGTGCCCGCCCGACTCTGTTCACTTTTCGATCACCGGGCCGATGCGAGTTTCCACCTCAAACATCTTGTAGCCAGAGTACCTGTGGACATTCTGGAAATGCCGTTGGTGAATCCACACGTCATCGACAACTTCGGTGGGCAGCCACAATTCAGTGGTGGCCTGGTGAAGCTGAATTTCGCTGAACTCCACTCGCGTCGTCGCGCGTTCCGGTTCGACCTCGGGAGGCGGCGCCAACAAAAAGGTTTCGATGCGCACAATCTGATACGTTGTCGCGTCGATCCACGCCAGGCCCTGTAAGCACAGCGGCACCACAACAGTTCCACGGCGCGACTCAGTGGGCCAGGGGTACTTCCCCGGGATTTCGACGAAGCCCACCACCTCAGTTTCCTGCCCACCGACCGTCTGATTCCCGAAGTCTCGGAACCGGCAGGCGATTTGATTCTGCGGATGGAAGTGCGCGAGAGGCATCGTAACGAAACCGTTGCTGAGAAAGACCCGCCCTCGGCCGAGGTTTCGATAATCAATAGGACGGCCTTTCAAATCGGTGCGGTACTCGTCCGTCAACAGTTCGCCCTCTCTCCGCCTAACCACCAGATAATTGAACTTGCCTCTGTAGGTTGCACGACATTTCTTGCGCAGGCCTTCGTCACAAGGCCCGGAGCGGACCTCTTCCACGGAAGCCATGTTGGGAAATTGATCGAATAGCGGGGACACGCGCTGGCCCACGGAGCTGAGGAATGCTGGAAGAGCCTGCTGGCTTTCGGCTGGTTGTAAACCCTTAAGTTCGGGAAGGTCTTGAATCTGTTCGGGCGTCCAATCGATCAGGGTTTTCGCCTCATCGTAGTGCCGAATCTCCTGCGGAGTCATGCGCGGCGGCGATTCTTCAGCTTGCGCGCGCACATTGCCGGAATCCGCAGGAGCCGTCTGCTGCGGTTGGGAGCCCTGGCTCGTGGCCACCTTCGATCCGAGCACGATAAGGGTCACCAGCGTCCATGCCCCGATTCCAGGCCTTCGGCGGCAAGTGCGGCGGCGCAGGAGGTTCATTGTTCTCCAGCAAAAGAGCCCGTCCGAAAGAATCAATTCTTATCATACACCGGGCGGCCCGGCTTTAGTGGTAGCACATGCACTCTTGCCTGTGCCCCGTTGCACTGACTTAGACTTGGCCGCAGGCAAGAGTGCCTGTGTTACCCCCAAATTCCGCTTGACACTCTCAACTTATTAGTACTATTTTCATAGTATGAGACCCAGAAGCCGCACCTTGACCGAGCAGGAACTCGAAATCATGAAGGTGGTGTGGGGGTTGGAGCGCGCCACCGTGCGCGACGTCTACGAAAACCTCCGCGAGCGTCGCAAGATCGCCTACACCACTGTCCTGACCATGATGAACATTCTGGAAGCAAAGAAATATCTGAAAAAGCAGGCCCGGGACCGCGCCTACGTCTACCAGGCCACCCGGCCGCGCAGTGAAGTCATCAAAGCCATGGTGCGCGAATTCGTGAATCGGGTATTCAACGGCTCCGCCGAGCCTTTGCTGGTCCACCTCATCAAGGACCGGCGATTGTCACAAAAAGACCTGGAAAAGATCGCGCGAACAATCGAGGAGGTCGAATGAACGCCGCGTGGTGGCTGGGGAATCTCGCGGCATATAGCGTCCAGGTGGCGCTGGTGGTTGCCGTGGGCGGCTTGACTGCGGCACTGCTGCGCCTGAGGCAGCCGCGCGTGATGCTCGTCTACTGGCAGGCATTGCTCGCAGCCTGCCTGCTTTTGCCGCTGGTCGAACCCTGGCGGCCGGCGGGCTTGTTTCCGGCGGCAGGCGCCGCGACAGCCGTCAGTGCAGCGATCGGCGGTGTGCAATCACTGGTCTCGTTAGTACCGCTTCAGGACTGGGTATGGCTGCTGGTTTTGGCGGGGATTGGTGTGGGAGGTCTCCGGTTACTGCTCGGCCTCTGGCGGCTCAACCATTATCGGCGCACGGCCGTGCGGATCGCGCCTTTGTCCGCCGCACTCCGCGAGGCTCAGGCCCTGGTCGCCGTCGCGCCCACGTTCTATTTCTCTGAGCGAGTAGGATCGCCAGTCACCTTCGGGTGGCTCGATCCCGCCGTCATTTTTCCAAAGCAGTTTGAGCGGCTGGACGAGAGCCATCAGCGTGCCATTGCCTGCCACGAATTGCTGCACGTCGCACGGCGCGATTGGCTGATGAACCTTGGGGAAGAACTTGTCCTGACGTTCTTCTGGTTTCATCCGGCGGTTTGGTGGGTGGTGCGAAGCATCCGCTTGAGTCGCGAGCAGGTGGTGGACCGCGAGGTGGTGGTTTTGACCGGGGACCGCAAGCCCTATCTCCACGCCCTGCTCGAAATCGCGGTGATGCCACGAGCGATGACCCTGCCCGCGCCCCTGTTCCTGGTCGAAAACCAACTGGCGCGGCGAGTTGCGATGCTGGTGAAGGAGGTGCGTATGTCGAAACCGAGACTTATTGGATCGTTGGTGATTGCCTTAGCCGTGGTTGTTGGGACGGGCTGGTGGGGCGTCAAGACTTTCTGGCTTAGCGCGCCGGCGTGGAGCACGCTCGCGGCCAACGTCGTTCCCACACCTGGACGTGACCTCGGAAAAGTCTACAAGGTGGGAAACGGTGTTACCGCGCCGATACCTACTTATAAGCCCGAGCCCCCTTATACAAAGGACGCCAAAGCTGCCAAACTGCAGGGTACGGGCGTCTACTCAGCTGTGATTGATGACAGCGGCAACGTTGCGGACGTCCAGGTGGTGCGACCCGTGGATAGAGGGTTGGATGAAAGCGCAGCGCAGACCCTGCGCACCTGGAAATTCAAACCTGCTACAAAAGATGGCAAACCCGTGGCTGTGAAAGTCGTGGTGGAGGTATCCTTCAAGCTGTTCTAGCGTCCCAACCTAACCAATAACCCGCTTGTAGGGGGACGGCTTGCCGTCCCCTTAATTCTGCCGGTCCGGACGGGTGTAGGGCAAACCCTACCCCTACAGGTTTTCTGAGCATTTATCATAGAATTACAAATGGCATGGACCACGACGACGAACCGTTGCGTATTCCCGTCACTGACGTCTTTGACCTGCACACGGTGCGACCTCAGGAAGTCAAAGAGGTGGTCGAGGCGTATCTCGAGGAGGCCAACCGGCTGGGGCTGAAGGCACTCCGCATCATCCATGGGCGGGGAATCGGAGTGCAACGTGAAATCGTGCGCGCCGTGCTGGCCCGCACGCCTTTTGTTCTCTCCTTCCAGGACGCTCCCTCCGAAGCCGGCGGCTGGGGAGCCACCGTCGTAACCCTGCGCTGAAATCCTGTTAACAACTCGCCTTTACGCTCGTTATAGCAGATGAAGGGGTAGCGCAGAGGTAGCCGCAGTTTGGCTTCCTCTGCGGCCTTTCCTCGACGGTCCGGCGAAGGGCCGCAGAGGAGGGCAGAAAGCGCCCACCTCTGCGCTACCCCGGCGTCGAATTCAGGAATGAGGGAGGTTGGCAGTCATGAATGGAACATTCAAGCGGCGAATCTTGCAGGTCGCACTTTTCGTATCAGCTTTAGGCGTTGTGGGGGTCATGTCGCTGGGCGCCGCGCCCGCGCCACAGGATACTGCGGGACAAGGTGAGGCGGCAGTAGGCTCGGCTAACCAACAAGAGCTGATCTCCTTCCTGGCGGCGCACATTGATGTTTACAGTGAACTCCTGAAACAGCCCAAGTTGATCCGGGACAAAGCCTATCTCCAGCGGCATCCCGAACTCGCGGCATTTCTAAAGGACCATCCCGAGGTTGCACAGAGGGCCTCCTTCGCGGAGGTATGGCCTGTTCCTGTCGAGATGGGGCAGGAAGCTGTTCCGTTTCTTGGAAAAGAGACGCTTGCCGGACCCTGCGGCCCGGCGCTGAAGATCCAGGCGCTCCAATACGAGGTTGAGAAAGCCCGCAGCGGCAGGTTTGCCGACCGGTACGATTTTGGGGATATAGGTCCTTTCCTGGTTTTCGTCATCATCCTGAGTGCTCTCCTCTGGGTGTTCAAAGTCATTCTGGATAACCGGCGATGGGGCAAGGTGGCGAAGGTCCAGGCGGAGGTCCACTCGAAGCTGCTCGAGAAGTTCGGCAACAGCCAGGAATTGCTCACGTACATGGGGACAGAACCCGGCAAACGTTTTCTAGAATCGCAGCCCTTCCAGCTTGAAGCCGAAGGTGCGCGGCCAACCCCGTACCCCCTCGGACGGATGCTCTTCTCCATGCAACTGGGAGTGGTGCTGCTGCTCGTGGGTTTGGGGTTGCTTTTCTTGCGGAGCCACGTAACCGAAGGAGCGCAAGGGTGTCTGGTGTTGGGCACGCTGGCAAGCACCGTGGGAATCGGATTCCTGCTCTCGACCGCAGCCTCCTACGGGCTTTCTCAACACCTCGGACTGCTGGAAGGTGTAACATCGAAGCGTCAGTAAACACGGGCGACTGGGCCTCGTATGAACAAGACCGGAGACAGCCGCCCCGACCAGGATGAGCGCTGCGCCGCCATGCGGGAATTGACTTTTACAGAACTCGCACAAGCCGAGGACGCCCTGCAAATCGAAGCTGCCATGCAGATGGATGAGGCGGGTTTTCGGGCCTTCTACAACCGCACGGCCCGAGGACTCTGGGCCTATCTTGCCAAGGCAACGGGAGACTCGGCGGCGGCGGATGACCTGATGCAGGAATCCTACTACCGCTTTTTGCGCGCCCGCCACGCCTCAATGAGTGACGAGGCGGCGAAACAGTACCTCTTTCGGACCGCTATCAACCTCCTCCGCGACCGCTGGCGGAGCAGCAAAGGCAAGGTGAATGTCCCGCTTGACGACATCGCGGAAGTGCCCGCGGCTGAGCGGACGGCGGAGAGCGTGCAAGCGCGGTCAGATCTGAATGGAGCCCTGCGCAAGCTGACACCGCGCGAACTGCAATTGCTTTGGCTGGCTTACGTCGAGGGATCGAGCCACAAGGAGATTTCCGACGTGGTAGGATTAAGGACGGTCAGCGTGCGCCCAATGCTCTTCCGTGCGCGGCAAAAGCTATTGGGCATCCTAAGGAAAGCAGGCATCACGGGAGGAAGGTAGCGCGGACCTGCTCTTAAGGTCCGCGGCTCTTTCGGTGATCACAATGGCGGGCGCAGCGGTATTCGGGGCGAATTTATGAGAGTGCCTCAGTGTGAAAAAGAACAAGCCGTTACTGAATTGCTCCAGACCGGGCGCTGGCCCGACGCGTGCGACGCGGCCGTGCGCAGCCACGTGGAGAGTTGCGCCGTCTGCTCGGAAGTCGTTCTGGTGGCCGGGTTGTTGCAGGAAGCAAACTCCTCTCTGCTCGCCGAGGTGAAGTTGCCTGACGCCGGACTGGTCTGGTGGAAGGCACAGCTTCGTGCGCGGCGAGAAGCGGCTGAGCTCGCGACACGCCCGATTGCTCTTGCCGAGAAATTCGCCTTGGCCTGCGGCATGGCTGTCTTGCTGGTGTTCATGGTCTGGAAGCGGGCTGATCTCCACGCCTGGCTGGGACAACTGGCGAACTTCGGCCATTCCGATGCTCACTGGCTCCAACGTGTTCTGCTCAACTCTTTGAACCAGCCTTTCTCCATCTTCTTTGTGGTCTCCGCAAGTTTACTGGTGCTTTTCATGGCCTGCCTGGTTTATGGCATCTGGGCTGAAAAGTAGATTCGACCCAAACACCAGGGAACATTCTCAGGCGTTCGGCGTATGATTACAGTGGAGCGTTTTACGGAGGCCGCTTATGGTCAAGTTTCTCCTCTGGTGCATACTCTTGGTTCTTTGCTGGCCACTGGCATTGCTGGCACTGATTCTCTATCCGTTTATCTGGTTGCTGCTTCTGCCTTTTCGCCTCGTGGGCATCGCGGTGGGAGGAGTGTTTGATTTGCTGGGAGCCATCATCACCTTTCCCGCGCGCGTATTGCGCGGGCCACGCCACGCCTGACAAGTTCAGAGGGGACGGGCGTACGATTCGGGCAAGTGCGGGACGCTCGTCTGCCGCAGGGCGGCCACAAGGGCCGCCCCTATAACGTGAATCGCATCACACAGCTTTTCCCTGGCTCGCATCCCAGATAACTTTCTTCCCGCGCTTCAAGGCGATATTCCCGATCCAGGAAGTGCGCGCCGCCTCGAAGGCGATGTGGATGTTTGCGTTGGGAGTCTTACGAGAGCGCGTGCAATCAAGGAAATTCTTGACGTTGTCAATGGCGCCATCGCGCTCGGAGCGCACCAGGATTTCGGGGTCAGGAGTGAGCGTGCCGGGCACCGACCTTGCGCCCTCGGGATAAACCGCCATGTGGGAGCGGTCGATTTTGAGCGTCGCCTCGCTGCCGCGGAACTCGATGCCGCCGTCATCCACGCTGCTGTTGATCGCCCCCGTGAACGTAACCATGAAATTCCCCGGATACTCGTAAGCCGCCGTCAGCGTGTCCGGAGCTTGCCATGGCATGCGGTAGACGTCTCCTGTCGTGGTTGCGGAATGAGGCGCGGGCTGACCCATATACCATTGGATAACGTCAATCCAGTGCGTAAGAAGATCAGTTAAGATTCCACCGCCAAAGTCCCAGAACCAGCGCCACCAGTAGAATTTCTCCGGCGTAAAGGGTTGATCCGGGGCATTGCCTAGGAAGCGTTTCCAATCGAGTTGCGACTGGTCCACGGGCTCGAGGCCGGTGGAACCCAGGAGGTAGTCCTGATACCAGTAAGTATGGACGAAAGTGATTTTGCCCAGCATGCCGGAATCGACAATCTGCTTTCCCATGATATAGTGCGGCCAACTCCTCTGCTGCGTGCCCGTCTGGACAACACGGTTGGTTTCTTCGACGGCCCGCACCATCTCGACCCCTTCCTCTATGGAGTGCATGATGGGTTTTTCCACGTAGGCGTCTTTGCCGGCATGCACAGCATCAACCAGCATCTGCTTGTGCCAATGATCGGGGCTGCCAATGATCACGGCGTCGATTTCTTTGTTATCGAGCAACTCGTGGTAATCGAGGTAGGACTTGGCCTGCGGCCCGGCAATCTGCAAGGCGGCCTCGCGCCGCGGTCCGTAGACGTCGCAGACGGCCGCGAACTCAACCGAGGGGTTGCCCTTGAACAGCCGCATCAGGTATTGGCAACGCTCGCCGGTGCCGATAGCGCCCACGCGAATCTTGTCGTTTGCGCCCAGCACGCGCGCCGGGGCCAGACCTCCGAGCACCGCAGCCGTTGCGCCAGCCACGGCAGTCTCTTTCAGGAAATCCCTGCGGGTAATTCCGGTCTCGCTAGTCATGTTGGTAGCTCCTCTTTGCAAGCTCTGTCATTCTGAGCGAAGCAAGGAATCTCAAAGTCGTCAAGCTCCCGAACCGCGGAGATTCTTCGCTTCGCTCAGAATGACAGGCCAACGATCCAGTTTCCAAACCGATTTTCCGTTTTCCAGTTTCTATTTTCTTACTTTGGGTGTCATGCGCCAAACGAAAGGCCCAACTGTCGTGCGACTCCTTGAATGTAGTTTCGCCCCTCAGCGTACTCCTCTGCGGTCTTCAGGTGCTCAAGCATCAACGGAGCGTCTACCGGAAGCTTTGCGAGTTCGCTCAGATAGGCTCTGTAATCAATCTGTCCGCGGCCGGGGATTACTTCCCGCAGGCACACCTGCACGTAGTCCTCCCAGGCCAAGTCTTTGGCATGGCAGGAGGCGATCCAAGGCCCCAGCTTCCGAAAGCACTCGCGGATGACGTCCCCGTTATGATACATGCGTTCCGGGCTGTTCATCACATTGCAGACGTCGAGGTGCACCGCAAAAGCCTTCCGATCCACCCCCCTGATCAGCTTAAGGTATTCGTCCGGACCGCTGGGGAAGCTGAAGGGCATCATCTCGATGGTGAATTTGGTTCGTGTCGGCTTTACCGCATCGATGAGCTTGCGGCAGTTCTCGACCGTCGCATCAATGAATTCCTGGCTGAGGTTCTTGGGGTCAGGGCCGTCCCAAGCCTTCGGGTTATAGGAGCCTGCGATATCGACGCAACAACGTGTGCCCAGCTCCTCGGCAAGCGCTAACCGATCCTGGACGTAAGCCATATTCTTGCGCCGCTTTTCAGCGTCGGAGTCGAGCATGTTCACCCAGGCGCCTACCTCCGCCAAGGCCACGTCCTGGGCGGCAAATTCCTTGATAATGGCTTTGATCCTGTCCTTGTCATTCGGCTCGACCTTGGGAGCGTAGGCGGCGCGATATCCCAGCCGCCGATGTTCTCGAGCCTGCTCGGCGGGATCATCCGATTTGAGAAAGATGGGACCGCCCAGCCGCATCGGCCGGGCGTTGGCGGTTGCGGCGGTGCGCGGAAACGCGGGCATGGCCGCGGCGGCCGCCATGGTGCCGGTTTGTGCGAGAAAAGTGCGCCTCGAAATCTGCTTTCGCATGATGAGCTTCCCTCTACAAGGCTCGATTTCCTCTCCCCCTTGGGGGAGAGGGTGACACGAGGCCGGCGTTTTTTCACCAGTCCGTCAGCTGACGGAGCCCGGCTTGGGCCTCGCTACTGGGACCATGAAGAGGGCTTCCGGTCCCAGCGGTGGGCGCGCAACTTCGTGAAAAGCTCATCCGGAAGCGGGCCCGCATTACAGGCGGCGGCGTTAGCCTCCACGTTCTTGACCTTCCTCATTCCCGGAATGATGGTACTGACGATCGGATTGTTTAGAATAAACCGCATCGCCATCTCGGGCATCGTCATCCCGTCAGGAATCAGCGGCCTGAGCGCGTCCGCCCGCGCTACACTCGCCTTGAGGTTTTCCGGCACGAAGTAGGTATTGCGCCAATCGCCCTCCGGCCATTTGCTGTCCACGGTGAGTGTCCCGGTGAGCGTTCCTTCATCAAAAGGAACGCGCGCGATCACGGCAACGTCCTTCGCCTGGCAAGCCGGAAAGAGTTCATCCTCGGGATTCTGGTCGAAAATGTTATAGATCACCTGCACAGCATCGATGAGGCCGGACTGGACTGTCTTTACGCCGTTCCAAGGTTCCCAACGGTTAATGCTGATGCCGATGGCTTCGAACAGCCCGTCGCGGCGCAGATCATCTACCTTCTTCACCCAGCGATCGTCGTTCAGCCAAGAATCTTCCCACACGTGAAACTGCACCAAGTCGAAGTTCTCGAGATCGGCGTTCTTAAGGCTTCGCAGGACGTAATCCTCGATGTGATCGGGCGGAAAGCAATCGTCCAATTTGAATTCACGGCGGCTTGGCCACTCGAAATTCTTGGGAGGTATCTTAGTGGCGGTGTAGAGCCTCTTGCCGGGATTGTTGCGGACCAACCATCCCAGCAACGCTTCGCTGCGGCCGTCCCCATAAGCCCACGCTGTGTCAAAAAAGTTACAGCCCAGGTCAACAGAGCGTTGCAGGGCTTGCTTGGATTCCTCATCACTCGATCCTGTCCAGCCTGCCATTCCCCACATGCCGTAACCGAGTTCGCTGACCATCCGCCCCGTACGCCCAAACTTTCGGTATTTCATTGATCCCCCCTCTGAGGCTCGCTGTCATGCTGAGCGCAGCGAAGCATCCCTGCAGTTGAATTCTGATTTACAGCCGAGCAAGGCGAACTGCAGAGATGCTTCGCTACGCTCAGCATGACAGGGTTAATTCCGTATGCCGAGGCCTTGCATCAAGCGGTTCGTCTCCCGATAAGCTTCCGTCACCCAATCAACGATC
>Ga0181535_10002709_pt1 | contig 21305 bp, 17 predicted proteins | sample PEATcosm2014_Bin_44_FD_119774 | JGI IMG/M metagenome (GOLD analysis project Ga0181535, IMG submission 119774) | Peatland microbial communities from MTU Mesocosm Facility, Houghton, MI, USA - PEATcosm2014_Bin17_30_metaG | ecosystem: Environmental > Terrestrial > Soil > Wetlands > Peat | place... | reverse complement strand
GGCGCTCATCTCGGTGGCCCGGGTGGCGTACGAGGTGCAACCTGCGAGATCGTTCTGGGCCTCGATGCCGACCTCACCGACGATCAGCGGCTTGCCGGAGGCGGCGGCCGCCGAGAGGGTGGTCGCGAGGTCGGTGGGGACCGGCGACGAGTCCGAGCCGTAGTCGTGGTAGCTGGCGACGTCGACGCCCGCGCTGTCCATGACGTAGCTGTAGTCGCTGCCCTGGGTGCCGCACTGCCCCACCCCCTGCAGACCGGACTCGATCAGGTGGTTGGGATCGAGGCTGTGGGCCTCCACGCCCTCGGTGTCGAAGAAGGAGCGCAGCGCCTGGGCGGCCGCGGCCTCGTTGACGCAGACGTAGCCCGACTCGGTGGGCGACGGCTCGCTGACCAGCTCGATCATCGCGATCGTCGGGTTGTCCTTGTACCGGGCCAGGAATGCCTGCATGTAGGCCGAGTAGGAGAGTGGGGTGCTGTTCGGCCACGCGCTGCTGTCGTAGACGTCGTTGTAGCCGCCGTCGTACCAGCCGGCGTCCTTCCACTCGTTGTCGTCGCAGCCGCCGCTCTCGCCGGTGAGCGCGGGGATCACCTTGATCCCGTACTCGGAGGCGGCGTCGATGACCCGGTCGATGCCGGCCCAGTCGAGCTGCTTGGTGGTGTAGTTGGTGGCCAGGGCCTGGAAGGCCCAGAACCGGACCACGTCATTGGGGGCCAGCGAGGCGAAGAGCGCATCCAGCTGGCTGTCCGTGAGGTCGGCCCCGCAGCCGGCGTTGACCCCCCAATCGGTGGCCGCCTCGTAGGCGTTGACCCCGGTGAACGTCCAGGGGCTGCCGTCCAGGCAGAGCTGGTTGCCGCAGCGGCTGACGAATCCCGAGGAACCACCGCCCGGGGGCCGGCTCGTCGGCGTGGGCGTGGGGGTCGGCGTCGGGGTCGGGGTGGAGCTGGGGGTGGGCGGGTCGGTCGGCGCGGGACTGGCGCTTCCGAGCGCGGGCGGCGAGGACGTGAAGCTGCCGCCGCCGACGGTGCGTGCCGTGCCGCTGCCGGCCCCGGTGATCCGGGGACTGCCGGCCGCGGTGGAGGTCGAGCTTCCCGAGGGGGCCCCGAGGATGGCGCCCACGGCGCCGGCGGCGCGGGAACCGGTTCGGGTGAGCAGGGCCTGCTCCGACCTGGGAACGCCGCTGGCTCCGGCCACCAGGCCCGAGGCGGCGGTGAGCCCCATGGCCGCCAGGAGGACGGCCACGCCGAGAGCTCGGGATGGATGCAAGACGGCCCGCCAGCGCATCGGACTCCTCCACCGAGCGCCCTGGGTAGGTCGGCGGGACTCCGTCGGCAAACCGGTCGGCGGCCCGGCTGACTGGTGTTACCAGCCCCGTGGCTTTGCGCCCCCGCCTCGCAGCGGGTTTGCCCTTGACGACACACCGATGCTATGCGCGCGGCGCATGGGCTCCTCAGACATCGGCGTGACGTGGTCGTGACGGTCGAGTGGTCACAGCCTACATGGCGCCCGGCGTGATGGAAAGCCCCTGGCCGTGCAGGCCCGGCGCCGGGTGCGCCCAGAGCCGCGATCGTGTCAGCAGCTCCGGGCCGCGAACGTCTGCAGCCGCCGTGGAGGGCTCACGACGGTGTCCGGAAGCACTGCGCCGCCTTTCGTCGAGGGCTCCGGAGGGTGGCCGGAAGCACTACGCTCCTTGTCGTCGACGCGGGGGGCTGCGCGGCGGAGCTCGCGGATCCTCATGAACACGGCCAACCTGATCCGATGGCCCAGCCCGGACCGGCCATCCAGCCGGGGCGAGCGGGGGACGTTGATGTCGCCCAGCCGGCTGGGACGTCTCGCCATCGGAGCCGGCGCACTGCTGCTCAGCGCGTGCGGCGCCGCGACCACGGCGGGCACCCCGATGCCGGGGTCGACCCCCCTGCTGCCCGCCACCGCCCCGGTGGCAACTCCCTCCCTGGCTCCCACCCCCGCGCCGTCGCCGGTGCCCCTGCCGGCCTACCAGGCGGGCGTCGACCTCCTCTTCTACGCCGACGCCGGCTACAAGTCGGGGCTCTCCCAGCTGCTCGCCGAGCTGCGCAGGGACGGGGTCAACAGCGTCGCCATCACCTTCCCGTTCTACCAGGCGAGCCTCACCGCGAACTCGGTGGGCAGCGGCTCCGGCACCCCCCCGGACAGCCAGCTGGAGGGCCTCATCGACAGCGTCGAGGCGGCCGGCTTCAGCGTGATGCTGCGACCCCTGGAGGACCAGACGTCGCTCGCACCGGAGTGGCGGGGGGCGATCGCGCCGGCATCGGTCGGCGCGTGGTTCTCCAGCTACACGACCCTGATCTCCCACTACGCCACGATCGCTGCGAACACCCACGTCCAGGTCTTGGACGTGGGCTCCGAGCTGTACTCCCTGGAGGGGTACACCAGCGACTGGCAGAACCTGATCAGCGCCGTGCGGCTGGCCTACCGGGGGGCTGTGACCTACTCGGTCAACGGCACCTCCGAGACCTCGGGCTCGCTCCGCGACGGCTTCTGGAAGGCGCTGGACTTCGTGAGCGTCGACGCGTACTGGGACCTCGGGGTGGCCAACGGTACCGGCGTGGCCGGCATGGCCCAGGCGTGGCAGCCGTACCTTGCGGCCATCGACCAGGCCGCCGCGGGAGCGCGGGTGGTGATCAGCGAGGTCGGGGTGGCCCCGCAGCAGGGGGAGCAGGACCACCCCTGGGACAGCCAGGCGCCCGGCCCGACCGACGAGGCCTTCCAGGCCCAGTACTACCAGGCGGCCTGCCAGGCCGCCACCGCGGCGTCGGTCAGAGGCATCTACTGGTGGGAGGTCAACCTGGGGACCAAGGGGGACTTCGACCCGCTGGGCAATCCGGCGGAGGTGTCGATGGCCGCCTGCTTCCTGACCGCGGCCGAGCCCGCCGCCTGAGCCGGGCCTCAGACCTCGGTGACCACCGGGACGATCAGCGGTCTGCGGTTGGTCCGCTTGAAGAGGACCCGGCCGAGGGTCTCGTGCACGGCCCCCTTCCAGACCACCCACCCGGCGTCCGGGGAGAGGTGGACGATGCTCAGGCCGTCCTCGGCGAGCTGGCGCCGGTGGCTGATCGCCTCGGCCATCGAGCGGCGTCAGCCGGGTCCGGGCTCGCACCCCAGAGGGAGGCTCGCCACGCACCTGATGGATGCCGGCCCGGTGGTGGCCGAACCCACCGCCGGGCCAGGCATCGATGGTTCAGCTCGCGTTGAACTCCACTGCCGGGATGTACCAGGGCGCCTCATCGGAGGTGCTCACGCCCCAGCACGGGTCGCCCGGTGAATCGAGGCGGAAGACGCCCGTGCCACCGGTGCCGCCATCGCAGTACTCGCCGGTGAGCGGCGAGTTCTGGAAGATGGTGCCGGGGTTGGGGTCGCTTCCCCGGCTCACGTTGGTCGGGTCCTGAGAGAGGCCGATGTTCAACGAGTCATACGGGCAGCCCTCGGCCGTGCTGTGGCACGCCGTGCTGTCGCCGTATGGCGCGTAGCCGTAGTCGCTCGTGTTGTAGGCGATCCCGAAGACGAGGTTCTTGGGGAGGCTGAGGCGGAGCGAGGTGAGGTTGAAGGTGATGTTGGTGGCGAGCCCGTTGAAGCAGGAGCCGAGAGAGCTGTCATACCACGCACCGGCGCTCGAGCCCGTGCACTTGGTGGCGTTCGCCGACGGCCGATAGGGAATGGAGAAGGTCTTGGTGACCGAAAGGATGCGGGCACCGGGGACCACCGTGGGCGGGGTCGTGGACGTTGGCGCGTCGTAGACGTTGAGGGTGATCGGCTCCGTGAACTTCGCACCCGCCGCGGTGACGCAGTCGTCGCTGAACCAGGTCCCCGCCTGGCACCCCCACGAGCTGAGGGTGATGACGACGGTGCCGGCCCTGGCCGAGCGGGTCAGCGTGATCTGATTGCCGAACTCGGCGAACGCGTAGGCCTCGCCGCCGACGCTCGGCAGGTTGCCCACCCGGCTGACGGTGACCGTGCTGTTGTACAGGACGCTCGCCGCCGCCGGTGCGGCGCCCCCTGAAGCGACTGGTGCAGCCGCCACCGTCGCAACCGGCACGACAGCAGCCAACGTTGCAATCAGCACTGCGAGTGGTCTTCCAAATGTGCTCATGCAGCCCGTTCCTCCACAGCCTTCTGGACCAATTGGAGGATAGGCTGTCGGGCCCGGCATAACAAACGCCGCAATTGGCGCCGGCGGCCTCAGACCTCGGTGACCACCGGGAGGATCAGCGGCCTGCGGTTGGTCCGCTTGAAGAGGAACCGGCTGAGGGCCTCGTGCACGGCCCCCTTCCAGACCGCCCAACCGGCGTCCGGGGAGAGGTGCTCCAGGGTCTGGCGGACCCGCTGCTGGGCCTCCTCGAAGAGGGCGGCGCCGTCGCCGTCCTCGACGAACCCCCGCGCGATCAGCTCGGGCCCCCCCACCACCGCGCCGGTGGAGCGTTCGACCGCCAGGTGGACGATGATCAGGCCGTCCTCGGCGAGCTGGCGCCGGTCCCGGAAGACCACGTCGGTGGCGTTCTCCAGGCTCAGCCCGTCGACGTAGACGTAGCCGGCCGGGACCCGGGCGTCGAGCACGCGGAGGCCGTCGGCGTCGATCTCCACCACCTTCCCGTTGTCGACCGCCGCGACGTTGGCGGGGGTCACCCCGGAGGCGATCGCCAGCCCGCGATGGGCGGCCAGGTGGCGGTACTCACCGTGGACCGGCAGGAAGTACCGGGGCCGGCAGAGGGTGAGCAGCAGGAGCAGCTCCTCGCGGGCCGCGTGCCCCGAGGCGTGGAGGCCGTGGGCGCTGCCCCGGTAGGTGTGGGCCCCGAGCCGGTCGAGGTTGTTGACGGTGAGATGGACGGCCTCCTCGTTGCCCGGGATCGGGTTGGCGCTCAGCACCACGGTGTCACCGGGGTGGAGGGAGACCAGCGGGTGTTCGCCGCCGGCGATCCGGCTCAGCGCCGAGAGCGGCTCGCCCTGGGCGCCGGTGCAGAGGACGCAGAGGTCCCGGTCGGGGAGGCGGTCGGCCTGGCGGGGGGAGACCACGGTGCCCCGGACGACCTCGAGGAAGCCGAGCTCCTGGGCCACCCTCACGTTGTTGAGCATCGAGCGTCCGATGAAGAGGCAGTGACGGCCGGCGTCCTCGGCCGCCCGGATCACCTGCTGGAGCCGTGAGATGTTGGAGGCGAAGGTGGCGACCAGGACCCGCCCCTCCGCTCCGCTGATCAGGGTGGCGAGCGCCGGCCCCACCGAGCTCTCGCTGGGGGTCATCCCCTCCACCTCGGCATTGGTGCTGTCACTGAGCAGGAGGAGGACGCCGGCGTCACCCAGGCGGGCCAGGCGGGCCAGGTCGGGTGGCTCCCCGTGGACCGGGGATTGATCCACCTTGAAGTCACCGGTGTGGACGATCACCCCGAGCGGGGTGTGGATCGCCAGCGCGCAGGAGTCGGGCACCGAGTGGGTGGTGTGGATCCACTCGACGCTGAGCGCGCCCAGCTGCACCGTGTCCCCGGGCGTGACCGTGGTCAGCCGGGTGCTGCTGAGCAGCCGGTGCTCGCGCAGCTTGTTGCGCAGGATCCCGAGGGTGAGCGCGGTGCCGAAGACGGGAACGTCGAGACGGGGAAGGACGTAGGGAAGGGCGCCGATGTGGTCCTCGTGGCCGTGGGTCAGCACGATCCCGCGCACCCGGTCGCGGCGCTCCACCAGCCAGCCGACGTCGGGGATCACCAGGTCGACCCCGAGCATCTCGGTCTCCGGGAACATCAGCCCGGAGTCGACGACCACGATGTCGTCGCCGCATTCGATCGCCAGGAGGTTCCGGCCGATCTCGCCGAGCCCGCCCAGGGCCACCAGGCGGAGGCGGTCGACCCCGGCCGGCATGGGGGTCGCGGGTGGGAGGGGTGCGCTCGAGAGTGTCAAAACAGGCTGAGCTGGTCGCGGGCCGGGGGCTCCGCCGGGGGCCCCGGTTCCGAGGGCTCGGGTGAGGCGGCGGCGGGGACCTGGCGGCGGTGCGCCTCCGCCTCGTCCAGGTAACCGCGCACCTTGAGCATGTCCTCCTCCAGGGTGCGCATCAGCGAGGCCTGATAGAGGGCGGCGGCGGGATGGTAGAGGGGGACGTAGAGGCGGTCGCCCCGGACCACCCTGCGCCCGTGCAGGCCGGTGATGCCCGCCGAGCCCGGGAGCAGCCGGGCCAGGGCGTGGCGGCCCAGGATCAGGATGACGTCGGGCCGGATGATCTCGATCTGGGCGTCGAGGAAGGCGGAGCACGCCTCCATCTCGGCGGGTTCCGGGTCCCGGTTGCCGGGCGGCCGGCACTTGACGACGTTGGTGATGTAGATCTCGTCCCGGCGCAGCCCGATGCTCTCCAGGAGCTTGGTCAGCACGTTCCCGGCGGCGCCCACGAAGGGCTTGCCGACCCGGTCCTCGTTCTCCCCGGGCCCCTCCCCCACCGCCATGATCCTGGCGGTGGCCGGTCCGACCCCGGGGACGGCCTGGGTGCGGCGGGCGTGGAGCGGGCACGCGGTGCAGACCAGGATGTGCTCGTGAACGACGGCCAGGGCATCCGCGGCGCCACTCTGCATCGTTCGCGATTGTACGTTCGGAGCGTCCCGGGGCATTCTGGGACGGCCCGCCGGGGGGCAGTGGATCTCCGGGCGGCGGATCGCGAACCCCGGAACTGTCCGGCTGCTCGCCGGGAGCTATCGAGGGGCCTGGTCCGGCCGGCGCCCCTCGTCCAGGTACGACTCCAGGGCCTCGACGATCAGCCGGTGGTCCTCGGCGGAGGGCAGTCCGGAGACGGTGATGGCCCCGACCACGGGACCGTCGGGGCTGAGGCGGATCGGGAACGACCCTCCGTGGGCCGCGTAGTGGTCGGGGTCGAGCCGCGACGATTCCTCGAAGGCGGTGCCGCGCCCGCGAAACCGCGCCCCGACCAGGTAGGAGCTGGCGCCGTAGCGCTCGACCACGCGCCGCTTGCGGTCGATCCAGGCGTCGTTGTCGGCGCTCGAGCCCGGCAGCGCGCAGTGGAACAGCTGCTGGGCTCCCAGGCGGATGTCGATCGCCACCGGCGCCTGGCGCTCGCGGGCCAGGTCGACCAGGCGGGTGCCGAGACGCCAGGCATCGCCGTAGCCGAAGCTCGGGAAGATCAGCCGGCGCTCCTGCTCCTCGAGGTCGCCCAGCTCGTCCGGGCTCTGCGTCTCCGTCACCCGGCCCCCCCGTCGGGCCCGACCGGGGCCGCGACACGTGGCCCCGCGAGCCCGGTCGCCGTCTCCACCCTCCGCTGCGGGGTGACGCCGTTCACCGGATTCCGCTTCACCGGCCAACTATATGGCGGCGGTTGGAGAGGATGATCGCTCGGCTGGTCAGGGGTTCGGGAGGTGGAGCCGGTGAGCAAGGAGTGGGACGCCCGCGCGGATCAATGGCGGGCCTGGGCGCGCGGCCCCGACCTGGAGGTCTACCGGTGGTACCGGGATCACTTCTTCGACCGGATCGTCCCGGCCCCGGGGCGGGCGACGCTCGAGATCGGGTGCGGCGAGGGCCGGGTCGCCCGGGACCTGGTGGCCCGCGGCCACGCGGTGACCGCGGTCGACGTCTCCCCCGCACTCGTGGCGGCTGCGGCTGACGCCGACCCGGCGAGTCGCTATCTGACCGCGGCCGCCGAGGCCCTCCCCTTCGAGGCCGGCGCCTTCGATCTGGCGGTCGCCCACAACTCGCTGATGGACGTCGACGACATGCCGGCAGCGGTCCGCGAGGCGGCGCGGGTGCTGGAGCCAGGCGGGCGGCTCGCGGTCTGCGTGACCCATCCCCTCGAGAACGCCGGACGCTTCGCGGCGGATGAGGACGGCGCGCCCTTCGTCATCGAGGGTTCGTATCTCGGCACGCGGCGGTTCGAGGTGGTCGCCGAGCGGGATGGGCTGTCGATGGAGTTCGGTGGCCGTGCGTACGACCTCGAGACGTACTTCTCCGCCCTCGAGTCGGCCGGGTTCGTCGTAGAGAGGCTGATCGAGCCCGCCCCCTCCTCCCCACGGGAGAGGCGCTGGAACCGGGTGCCGATGTTCCTGATGCTGCGCTGCCGCCTGCCGGCCTGAGATCGTCGGAGGCAGTCCGAGCCGCCCCGCTCCCCCTCGGGGGATGCGCCAGACGAGCCGGTTCGCGTCGGGCGGCCGCCCCGCGTCAGGGTCACGGGACCCCGCTCCGGCCGGCGGCCCAGGCCTGAGGGAGGGCCCGGCGGTCGGCGCGGGCACCTGCCCGCGTATTCAGGGCGGCCCCGCGGAGGTCGATCAAGGGACCATGGGAGAGGTGAACCACTGCGCCATCGACCCCACGCCGGGGCGGAACCGGCTCCCGGATGGCCGCGGCAGGGTGCGGTCCGCGAGCCGGCGGGCCCGCGGGCGAATCGCGGTCGTCATCCCCCCGCTCCTCCTGCTCCTGGCGTCCTGCGGCCAGGGCTCACCGCCGGGGGCCACCTCGGGTGGGCCGTCGGCGACATCCAGAGCCGCGGCTCGAGAGATCGGGACGGCCGTTCCCGCGACCGCCACGCCGTTGCCGACACCGACATCCACGCCGACGCCGAGCCCGACGGTTCAGCTCGCCGTCAGGCTCGTCCTGGAACCGAATGACTATGCGCATCGCAACTACTGCGCCGAGGGTGCGATCGCCGTCCTCCTCTCCACCTGGACCAGCGCCGTCCCCTCCCTCGATGCCATCGGTGTCGCCGCGCACGTGGTCGAGTCGTCGGGCACGCTCGGAGTCAACGCGGTGGCGGCGATCAACGGATACCTGGACCAGATCACGGGGACGGCCGCCTACGCGTACACCGGAACCCACGTCACCTCGCTGGCGGTCTTCCAATCCCAGCTCCAGGCCGATCTCTCCGGGCAGGGACGGCTCGCCGCCACGGGCCACGGGAGCCCGGTTCTCGTTCATGTCATGACCGCCACCCTGCCGGGGTGGGACGGATATCAGGCGCAGCACATGATCGCGGTCTTCGGCTACAACTTCGCCGCGGGCACGGCCGCCTCCGACACCGTGACCTATGCGGAGAGCGCGGGCTCCGTCGCAGGCTACAACGGGCCCCAGGCGGAGACCATCTCTCTGGCCGCGCTCTGGGCCGCGATGCAGAACTACAACACCGACATCACGACCGATCCGGTGACCGTCATCTCCTGATGCCACGGGGCCTCGGCCGGCCATCCGCCGCAGCTCGCGGTGCGACCAGCCAGCGGCGTGGGACGAGGGGGCCGGTGAACCGTCACCCGGCCGGCTTTCCTCCGCGACACCGGGGTCACCGGGATCGGTGGGCGCCCCCCTACCCTGGATCTCGAATGGTGTCGATGGCCAGGTGGGGGCACCGACCGCTGCTCCGCCCCGCCGCGGCTCTCCTCCTCGCGCTGCTCGCGTCGCTGTGGTTCGGAATGGACTGGGGAGGCGTCCACCTCACCCTGGTCGCCGACGACCTTCTCCAGTTCGCCGTGCCGGGGGTGGCGGCGGTGAGCTGCGCGGTGGCGGCGACCCGGTCCCGCGACCAGCGGCGGCTCACCTGGGGACTGGTGGCCGCCTCCTGTGGTTGCGCGGCTGCCGGCGACCTCATCTGGTTCGTCATCGAGGTGGTCATGGGCCACCCGGTGCCCTTCCCGTCCCTGGCCGACGTCGGGTACCTGACCGCCATCCCCTTCGCCTTCGCGGCGGTGCTGAGCTGGCGCGGACCGTGGGCGAAGCTGCGCAGCCTCAGCGTCCTCCAGGGGCTGGTGCTGGCCGGCTCCCTCCTGATGGTCAGCTGGGCGTTCGTCCTCCGACCCCTGATCGCCTCCAGCGGCCTCGACTCACTGGGCGACGTCCTCGACATCGTCTACCCGGTCACCGACGTGCTCCTGCTCAGCCTCATCGCCTTCGCCCTCGTCTACCGGATGCGGCCGGTGCCATACGGCCTGGTGCTGCTCGGCCTCGGGTTCGTGGCCATCACGGTGGCGGACAGCACCTTCACCTACATGACCCTGCGGGGCACCTTCGGTGTGACCAACTGGATCGATGCCGGCTGGTTGCTGGGCTACGCGTGGATCGGCTGTGCCCCGCTGTCGGCGGCCGACGAGGCCGGGGCGGCGCCGGAGCCGGCCCGGAGCGGGATTCTGCTGCTGGTGCTTCCCTACATCGGGCTGGCCGGCGCGATCACCGCCGCCGTCTACGAGCTCGTCTCCGGATTCCCGGTGGACCCCGTGCTCACCGCGCTGGCCTTCGTGGTCGTGCTCCTGCTGCTGACCCTGCAGCTGGTGGCGCTGCTCGAGAACCGGACCTGGGCGCGCGCGGTCAAGAAGCTGAACCAGGAGAAGGCGGCGGTCCTCGACTCGGCCGGCGAGGGAATCTGCGTCGTGGACATGGAGGGGAGGTGCCGCCTCGTCAACCGCGCCGCCAGCGAGATGCTGGGCCGGACGGAGGCCGAGCTGCTGGGAGCGGATTGGCATGCCACCGTCCATCACACCCTCCCGTCGGGGGCACCGTACCCCGAGGGGTCGTGCCCCATCCACAGCTCACTCACGGAAGGGGCGCGGCTACAGGGGCGCGACGAGTTCTGGAGGGCGGACGGGACGCCGCTCGAGGTCGAGTACTCCGTGGTCCCCCTGATCGAGGAGCAGCGCGCCACTGGCGCGCTGGTGATCTTCCAGGATGTCTCCGAGCGCACCAACCGAGAGGCTCGACTGACAGCGTACGCGGCCCAGGAGAGCGGGCTGGCCGGCATCGCTCGCCGGGGTCTGACCACCGACCCGCCCGACGTCATCCTGACCAGCGCCACCTCGGTCGCGGCACGCACCCTGAACGCAGATCTGGCCGCCGTCTACCGCTACGAGGGCGACCGGATGGTCCGAATGACCTCCTTCGGCTCGCCGTCTCTGCCACGCGAATGGAGGGTCAGCGACTCGCCCCTCACCGAGAGACTGCTCACCGCCACGGTCCCCCTCGCCGTACCTGACTATGCGAGGAGCGACGTCACGCTGAGCGAGCCGCTGCGTGAACGCGGCATCCGGAGCTCGGTGATGGTGGCCATCCGGGGCAGCGAGTCCCCCTACGGCGCCCTCTTCCTGCACTCGTTCGTCCCTCGCTCGCACTCGGAGAGCGACCTCAAGTGGCTCCAGTCGATCGCCGACGTGGTCTCGGTGGTCATCGAGAGGGCAAGGGCCAACGAGGAGCTGCAGGCGACCGTGATCGAGCTGACCAGGGTGGACGACCAGCGTCGCTCCCTCCTGGAGCATCTGGTCAAGGCCCAGGAGGAGGAGCGGCACCGGATCGCCGCCGACCTCCACGACGACGTCGTCCAGCTGATGACAGCCATCAACCTCCGGCTGGAGGTGGTCAGGAAGCGGGACGGCTCGGCCGGCGACGGGAACGTCGACGCCCTCCAGCAGCTGGTCGCCCAATCGGTCAGGCGCCTGCGCGAGCTGCTCTTCGAGCTTCACCCCCCCACCCTCGACGAGTACGGGCTGGCCGCCGCACTCCGGGTTCAGCTCGATCAGTTCACCGCCAGCACGGGGATCACCGCGCAGCTTCGCACCGACATCACCCAGGAGCCGGAGGCCAACGCCCGCACGGTCCTGTACCGGATCGCTCAGGAGGCGCTCCAGAACGTGCGCAAGCACGCCGAGGCGAGAAGCGTGGCCCTCGAGCTGACCACGGTCTCGGGCGGAACGCAGGTGCTTGTCCGCGACGACGGTCGGGGGCTCCCATCCGGCTTCAGTTCGCAGTCGCCCAGCGGGCACCTCGGCCTCAGCGCCATGGAGGAGAGGGCGCGATTGGCGGGGGGCTGGTGGCGGATCTCCGGGGCGGATGAGGGTGGCACGGCGGTCGAGTTCTGGGTGCCCGGCCTGCTGCCGCCGCCCCCGGCGACGGCGCTCGACCCGGAGCGCCCGGTCAGGCCACCGGAGCCTCAGGGCGCCGAGACATTGATCTGAATCACCCCGGGGGGCCCGCCGGCCGGCGCCGTCTCCGGCTTCGACCCGGGCGCTGACTGGCTACCCGCAGGCGCGCTCCACCACGCTCAGCACGTTCTTCCAGGTGAGCCTGGCCAGCTCGGCACCCGTCCAGCCGCGCCCGGCGAGCTCGGCAAGGAGCCGAGGGTACCCGGTCACGTCCTCCAGGCCCTGAGGCAGGACGTCGGTGCCGTCGAAGTCCCCGCCGAGCCCCACGTGATCCAGGCCGGCGACCCGGCGCACGTGCTCGACATGGTCGGCAACCTCCGCGAGGGTGGCCGCCGGCTGGGGGTGCTCGAGCTCGAAGCCGGAGAGGAAGCGGGCCCGCTCGTCCTGGTCCTCGGGGTCCAGGCCGCGGTCGATCATCGTCCGCTCCGCCATCCGGGTCCACACCCGGCAGGCCTCGGAGACGAAGGAGGGCACGAAGGTCACCTGGCAGACGCCGCCATTGGCCGGAAGGCGGCGCAGCACGTCGTCGGGGACGTTCCGGGGATGGTCGACCAGTGCCCGGCTCGAGGAGTGGGAGAAGAGCACCGGTCGTGAGCTCGCGTCGAGCGCCGCGTGCATCGTCGTCACGGAGACATGCGAGAGGTCGACGATCATCCCGATGCGGTTCATCTCGGCGACGACCTCCCGGCCGAACTCGCTCAGCCCCCCGACCCGGGGCTCGTCGGTTGCCGAGTCCGCCCAGCCGCTGCTCTGGTTGTGGGTCAGGGTCAGGTAGCGGACCCCCAGCCGGTGGAGGTCGCGCAGGACCGCCAGCGACGAGGCGATGCAGTGGCCGCCCTCCGCGCCCAGCAGCGAGGCGATGCGACCGCCGGCCACCGCCCGGCGGCAGTCGTCGGCCCCGGTGGCCAGCACCAGGCGGTCGGGATGGAGCGCGATCATCCGGTGGACCAGGTCGACCTGCTCCAGGGTCACCGCGAGCGCCTCGGCCTCGGGGAGGGTCGATGGCGCGTACACCGACCAGAACTGGGCGCCGACCCCGCCCGCCCTCAGCCGTGCCAGGTCGGTGTGGGTCCGGCCGGCCAGCGAGGTGCCCGGGTCGAGGGCGCGGAGGTCACCCCCGGCCAGCCGCCGGATCTCCCAGGGAAGGTCGTTGTGGCCGTCGAAGACGGGCGCCTCGGCGAGCACGGCCCGCGCGGCGGCGATCCCCCCGGCTGCCCGCGCCTCGGACGCGCCCGGCTGATCCATGGCCGGGATGCTGCCATGTCGCGGCCCCGGCCGGCTGGTCAGTGGGCCGTGCTTCCTCCCCGGGCGGCCTGGGGACGCGCCCGCGGCAGCGCCAGCGACAGCAGTGCGGTCAGTCCCCAGAACCCGACGTTGAAGAAGAGGAGCACCTCCATGGCGCTGACGAAGTCCCTGGCGAGGGCCGACGAGGCCGCACCCGAGAAGGCCGAGGTTGCCGGGCTCGATGCGGCGCCGGCGGTCGACGAGCACCCCGGGGCTGCCTGCTGCGGGTTGCTGGAGGACGCCTGCGCCTCGAAGCAGCTGGTGAAGGTCGCCACCGCCCCGTTCACCGCCGCCGGGGCGAGGTGCGCCTGGGTGAGCTGTGCCCGCAACGCCGGGGTCGCTGCCGAGGCCGCGGGAGCGGCGCCTCCGGTGAGGAGCGAGAAGAACACGACGCCGACCACCGCCACCCCGATGGCTCCGCCCAGCTGCTGGAAGGTCGTGAGCACTCCGGAGGCCGAGCCGGCATGGCGCGGGGGGACGCCGGCGAGGACGACGTTGAGCAGGGGCGCCACCACCGTGCCCATGCCCAGGCCGCTGATCACGAAGCTGGGGATGAGGTCCCAGCCGGTCAGACCGGTGCCGGCCAGGTGCAGGGTGATCATCACGGCGACGATCCCCACCACCATCGTGGAGGCGCCCACGGTGATCGTCCACTTGCCGAACCGCGGCGCCAGCCGGGCCGACATGATGGAGGCGACGGCGGTCCCGAGGCTCCAGGGGATGGTGGTGAGCCCCGCGTTGAGAGCGCTGAAACCGAGGCCCACCTGGACCATGAGGCTGAAGGTGAAGAAGAACGCCGGGATGCCCGCGAGCAGGGTCAGGGAGATGAGCAGCCCGATGCGGAAGGAGGAGATCCCGAAGAGCGAGAGCTGCACCAGGGGGAAGGCGCTGGCCGGCAGGGATCGCTCGTAGAGGACGAAGAGGAGGAGGACGAACGGGCTGGCGGCCATGCAGATGAAGGTCCAGAGGGGCCAGCCGGCCACCTGCCCCTCGACCAGGGGGTAGACGAGGAGCACCAGACCCGCGGTGGCGATGGCGGCGCCGACCAGGTCGAGCCGGGTCGCGTTGGGGGCACGGGACTCGGTGACCACCCGGCCGGCGGCGATCAGGGCCACGATCCCGATCGGCAGGTTGACCAGGAAGATCCAGCGCCACGACCCGCCGGTGATGTCGTCGCGGATGATCAGACCCCCGACCAGAGGGCCGGCGATGGTGGCGATCCCGATGACGGCACCCAGGAAGCCGAAGACGCGCCCCCGCTCGCTCGGAGGGAATGTGACCTGCACGATGCTGAGCACCTGCGGGTACATCAGCGCAGCCATGACGCCCTGGAGGATCCGTGAGAGGTCGAGCATCAGCGCGCTCTGGGCCAGCCCGCAGAGCGCCGATGCCAGCACGAACCCACCCATGCCGAACATGAGCAGGCGCTTGCGGCCGAAGATGTCACCCAGGCGTCCGCCGGTGATCAGGGTCACCGCGTAGGCGAGCCCGTAGCCGGCGATGACGAACTGGATGTCGGCGTTGTTGGCGGCAAGATTGGCCCGGATGGCGGGAATGGCCACGCTCACGATGGAGACGTCGAGCAGGGCCATGAAGAGGGTGGTCAGCACCGCGGCGAGCGCGATCCAGCGGCGCGGATCGGGGGCGCCGTGCCAGGCCTGCGCGCCCTCGGCGGGCGCCGGTACCTCGAGTGGGGCGGCTTCGGAGGCCGGGAGCGCACTCATGCTCCACCGCCATCGAGTAGGTGCATTAGCTGACTCTAAGGGGACCCCGTCCGCGACGTCAAACCGCCCGAGGCCGCTGGGGCGCTCTCCATTGGTCCGCGGTCGGGTTCGGGCGTGAGCGCCGGCCGCGTCGACCGTCCTCAGGCACCTCCCCCACCCGAGCCTCGATGCTCCCTGGCGTTCGGGGGATTCCGGGGCCCGAGGCCGGCGGCTCGGACGCCCGTTCCGCTCTCATCCCGGCTCAGCCGTTGGTGGTCCTGGCCACCTCCACCCAGTGATCCCCGCCGCTCGCGGTGTGGTAGACGACCATGCCGTGGAACCCTGAGGCGGCCTCGTCGATGCTGACCCAGCCGTCGGCGGGGTTGTCGAAGACCATGCCCTCCACCTGGTCGGTCAGCGCCCCGAGCAGGAGCGTGCCCTGCCGGGCCCAGCTGGCACCGCCATCGTCGGTGCTCCAGGTCTGGACCACGACGGCGCCCACCGGATCCTGAGGGACGGTGAGCGCGATCGCCGATTGCGCGCCGAGGTAGGCCACCGCCAGCACCCGCCCGAGGGTGGGCGGAGTGGCCGCCGTCCAGTCCACCCCATTGGTGGTGTGAAGGATCGTCCCGTCCCCCGGCTGCTGGCTCCAGCCGCCGTCCTGGCCGAACATCCGGATGGCGCCCACCGTCTGTCCGGGCGAGCCCGCCGCCCCGATTGCCGCGGGGCTCCCGCCGGCGGTGGGGACGGCAGCCGCGGACGGGAGGCCCGCGATGCCGGCGGCCGGCGCCGGGGTGGCGGGTTGCGCCTGCTTGAGCCATCCGGGCAGGGCGACCAACACGGGCACCAGGGCGAGGGTCAGGAGGGCTCCCACCCATGGCCAGCGGCGCCCGCGCGCCTGGAGCGGACGCTCGGCGGCCGAGGGTCCCGGGTCGGTCGATGCGGCCGCGTCGAACCGCGGACCCGGACGCGGCGGCTCGCGGCCCAGCGCCTCGCGCAGGTGACGGGCGGGATGCAGGGCGTCCTCACCGTCCTCTGGCATGGCCCGATCGTCGCAGGCGGAAGTGGGAAGTTCAACAGGCGGGTCGCGTCCTGCCGGGACGCGGAGCCGGTCTGTCGCGCGCCCGGCGGGCTCGGTCGAGGCTCCCCAGGCGTCCTTCCCGCCGCCGCCGGTCCTCGCTCGAACGCGAGGATCTCTCACCCACCCGCCCGGCCGCGCCGGAAACGGTCCCCTACCCGGCCACGCCTCCCATCGCGTGCGCCATCTGCACCGTGGTCGGCTGATGGGCGAAGAAGCCCCCGTCCACGGGGATCACCTGGCCGGTGATGAAGGCGCTGGCGTCGCTCGCCAGGAAGCGAACGAACTCGGAGATCTCCTCGGGTCGCCCCATCCTCCCGATCGCGTGGTGCTCCCGGTAGATGGTCGCAAAGGGTTCGGGAATGGTGGCCTCGTTGACCGCCGTGCGCACCAGCCCGATGGCCAGGGTGTTGCAGCGAATCCCCTGCCGCCCGTACTGGGTTGCGATGTAGTAGGTGAGGGTGTGGATCGCCGCCTTCGAGCACGCGTAGGCCGTGTACCGCATATCCCCGGCGGAGGCCGTCCCCGAGCTGTAGTTGATGATCGACCCGCCACCGGCCTCGAGCATGAGCGGGATGGCGTACTTGCAGGCGAGCATCGTCCCCCGCGCATTCACGGCAAACGACTGATCCCACGCCGCCACGCTCAGGTGGGCGACGTCCAGATCCTCGGGGTGGGCGGTCGTGGCCGCCGTGTTCACGAGGATGTCGAGCCTGCCGAACCTCTCGGCGGCGAATCCGACCATCCGCCTCACCTGGTCCTCGTCGGCCACGTCGGCCAGGACGCAGTCCACGTCCAGCCCCTGACCCTTCAGGCCCTCGGTCAGATGGACCAGTTCCTGCTCCCGCCGGCCGTGAAGGACCACCTTCGCGCCGGCCCCGGCGAGGACCGGCACGCACGCGTAGCCGAGGTTCCTGGCCGCACCCGATCCCGTGACCAGGGCAACCTTGCCCGCCAGGTCTCTGCTCCGGTCGCTCATGCCGGCTTCCCCACCTGAGAGTGACCGGCTGGGTGTCGATGGGTCCGCCAGGCCCCCCGAACGAACAGCACCGGAAGCCTGCGCCACACGCTCCACGTCAGGAACCTCCTCGATTCCCAGATGTCCTCGGCGGTCACGTGCACCGTGATCGGCATGCTCCCGAGGGCCTCACCCTTGATGACCAGAATCTCCCCCTCGGCCTTCACCGAGCTGATCTCGATCGCCACCTTGCCGTAGGGGTTCTTGAGCTTCATGGTCAGCGGCTCACTTCATGACGGCATCGAAGTCGATGCCCATGTACTTCATGATCAGCGGCACCGCAGCCCGGGCCCCACCGCCCACCCCGCCACCCGGAGGGGTGCTCGCTCCCACCATGTAGAGGTTCCCGATCGGCGCCCGGTATTTGCTCCAGCCCGGCAGCGGACGGTTGCCGTAGAACTGGGTCGTCTGCGACCCGATGTGCATGATGTCGCCCCAGCGCATGGCGTTGTCATATTCCTGGATGTCGAGGGGGGTCATGAAGAACTTGCCCAGGATGTTGTCGTCGTCCAGGTTCAGGGCATGCTGCTGGGCGAACTCCAGCATCGCATCGGCACACTCCTGGCCGATGTCCTTCCAGCGCTGCACTCCGCCCTTCAGCCGGGTCGGCTCGAAGTGGTAGATCTCTCCAACCGCCGCGCCCTCTGGGCAGCGCGTGCCCGGATCAGCGAGGGTGAAGGTGGCCCAGGCGAACATGTTGGTGACGGGGTTGCCCAGCATGTACTCCAGGTACTGGTGCATATGGGCGTCCCAGGGGCCGTCGTAGTCGACGAGCACGCACTTGTCGACATCGGGGTTGCTCTGCGCGGCCTTCCACCGGGGTGGCTCCTTGAGGGCGAAGTGGTACTTGAAGGCGCCGAGCACGCTCGGCTCGAGCTCTGCGATGCGCCTCTGGAACCCCTCCGGCAGCGCCGGCTCCTCTGGATCCAGGAACTCGTTGAACAACTGCTGAACGCTGCAGGCGTTGATCACGGCCCGCCTCGCCGTGATCTCCTCGCCCGAGGCCAGCACGACGCCCGTCGCCTTGCCTCCCGCGATCCTGACCCGCGCCACCGGCGACGAGGTTCGGATGGTCCCGCCGAAATCGGCCAGCGCGTTCGCCAGGGCCGCGGGGAGGCGCCCGGAGCCGCCCTTGGGGACGGCCATCCCGTAGTTGTGAGTCGAGGGGATCATCATGTTGAGGTAGGTCCCCGTTCCCTTCTCGAACGGAATGACCATGGCCTCTGATGTGTAACGCGCCAGGTAGGTCTTGATGTAGGGACTCTCGAAGGTCCGGTTGAGAATCGAGTTGGCGTCGTCGAACAGCATCTTCAGGGTGTCCTGCCCCTCGACGGTGTCATCGAGGAAGGAGACGAACTCCCCGAAGGCGGGGGATGGGGAGGTGGCGCCTGCCTTGAGCATCTCGAAGTGCTTGGACGACACCTCGTACCACTTCCGATAGGTGTCGGCGTCCTTCGGCGAGAACTGCTCCATCTGCGCGCAGGTGGCGTCGATGTCCTTGTGCACGACCAGGGATCGGCCGTCCTCGAAGAGGATGGCCATCTGCGGGCCCTCGTAGATGATGTACTCGAGCCCGTACTTGGACTTGAGCCCCAATTCGTCGTCCATGAGCATGGGATTGAACTGGAGGAATTGATGGGCCATGGAGGCGAGGTCGTGCTTCCACCCCTTCACCGGTCCATCGACGGTCACGGTGCCGCCACCGATCTTGTCGTTCTTCTCGACGACGCAGACGTCAAGGCCGGCCTTGGCCAGGTAGGCCGCTGCGATGAGGCCGTTGTGCCCCGAGCCGATGACCACCACATCGTGAGTTGCCATGAGATGCTCCTGACCAGGCAGGGACGTCCTGGATGCACGGGTACCTGCCCCTAGTATCCGGTCGAACGGTCGGCGCCCATAGCCCCGAACGGATAGATTCAAGTATCCGAGTGGGTATTGGAAGCCGGGTTCAGCCGCACAGCGTTCCCAAGGTCACCGCCTAGGCCGGGTCGATCAGCCCCTTGCGGACGGTATAAACGGCCGCCTGCACGCGGTTCTTGACCTGGAGCTTGTCCATCACCCGCCCCAGGTCCTTCTTGATGGTCTGCTCGCTGAGGTTCAAGGCATGACCGATCTCCGTGTTGGACATCCCCTCCACCAGAAGCCGCAGGACGTCGGCCTCGCGCGGTGTCAGGGCGAGATCGGGGCCCGACGGACGGCCACCCGTGCCCTGGGTTGGGCGCTCGTCGAACTCGGCCAGCACCAGCGCCGCCATCGACCCCGAGAAGGCGGCCTCACCCTCCATGACCCCCGTGAGGAACTCACGCAGCCGCGCCCAGCCGACATCCTTCAGCACATAGCCGCGCGCCCCGTTGTGAAGAGCCGCGAAGAGGTCGTCCTGATCGTTGGACATGGTGAGCATGACCACCCGGATCCCCGGGTGGGCCTCGGTGATGCGCTTGGTCGCCTCGACTCCACCCATATGCGGCATCCGAACGTCCATGAGGACGAGGTCCGGCTCCAGGCGCTCGCAGAGGCTGACGGCTTCCTCGCCGCTGGCGGCGCTGCCGACGACGCTGAAACCCTCCCATCGACCGATCAGCGACAGCAGGCCGTCGCGGAACAGGGTGTGGTCGTCAGCAATGAGGACCCTGATCTCCCTCACAACCGAACCATCTCCTATGCGGGAAGCGGGACTTCGGCGCGCACACGGGTGCCACGGCCTTCCGCCGACGAGATCTCGAGCTTACCGCCGACCTGCTCGATGCGCTCTTGCATGATCCGCAGCCCGAGCCGGGAGGTCGGTACCTGGTCGCGATCGAAGCCGGACCCGTCGTCCTCCAGCTCGAGCTCCAGCCGCCCGCGTCGCCGGCCCAGCCGGACGGTGATCGCGGTCGCGCCGGCGTGGAGCCGGGTGTTCGAGAGGGCCTCCTGGACGATCCGGAGCAGCTGAACGCCGGTGCGCGATGGGATCAGCCCCAGGCTCTCGGCCGATTTGATGTCGAAGCGCACTGGAAGGAACCACTGTGCCTGGAAGTGATCCAGGTAAGCCCTCATCTGGGCGGCCAGATCCAGCTGCTCGCCCTCTGACGGAGCCCGCAAGCCGAGCATCTCGTCTCGCACCTCCTGCTGAACCTGCAGGGAGATGTCAACGATGTGCGCCAGGTCGGTCCCCAGCTCCTCCATGCGACCCGCCGTCAGCGACTCGGTGGCCGCGGCGGCACGAAGCCGAAGGGCGGAGATGTCCTGGGATACGCCGTCGTGCAGCTCACGGCTGATCAGGTGGCGCTCCTCGAGCGCGGCGAGCTCCTGGAGCCGGGCCGCGGTCTGGGCGTGGTAGACGGCGCTGCCCAGAATCCGCCCGACCGCGGCGAGGAACCCGATGCGCTGCTCCGTCCACGGCCGCTTGCGGCGGAAGCTGAGGCAGAGGATGCCGAGAAGGCGACGATCCGCCACCAGGGGCACGACGGCCCCGTTGGTCATCCAGCCTCTGATCTCGTCCTCGACGTCCTCGGGCAGGAAGTCGTCGGTGTGGTGGTGGAGCAGGTCGGCGATGACGACGGGCTGCAGGGTCTCGCCGAGCAGGGGAAGCCGGGCATAGGTCGATGCGGGAAGGAGCTCGTACCGGGCGAGCAGGAGTCGCTCGGAGTCCACCGCGACCAGGCGCAGGAACTCCTGGCGTGCGTCGAGCAGGTAGACGGGTGCCAGGTCCGCCCCCGTCGCCGCCTTCACCAGCGCGACGTTCTGCAGGATGGCCTGGTCGAGACCGTCGGTCCACACCATTCCGTCCGTCAGCTGCACCAGGGCCGCAAGATAGCCGGCGGCACGGTCGACACTCATGGAAGAGGAGCCCGGCAGAGTCCCCGCTGGCTGACGAGCCCCGGGCGCGCACGGGCGCGGGGCCGGACGGGCCGCCAGGCACCAGGGCAGCAGGGCCGGCGCAGCCTCCGCGGGAGATCCTCCCCGGCGGGTTGCCGCTCGGTCGCGCCATCGCCCGTTGCCACGATCGCCAAGTTTGGCAGGGTCACCATGACCGGGCCTGAAACGCCCCCGGAGCCCTGCCCCCGCCGAGGTTGGAAGCACCTCTGTGGCCGGATGTCCGGAAGGCACACTCGACCGCCGGCTTGGTTGACTTGGCGTGTGGAGATCGGAGCGGCGACCCGGGGACCGGCCATCGCGTCACCGCCCGCAACGGCACTGCGCGCCGGTCGCGGGGTGGCGCCCTGCTTCCTCGCCATCGCCTTCCTGGGCGGGCTGGGGCTCGCCACCTACGCCCTCTGGAGCCGGAGCGATCTCGACCTCTTCCGCTGGCCCATGGCCGAGCTCGCTCTCCACGGCCG
>Ga0181535_10002708_pt1 | contig 21305 bp, 16 predicted proteins | sample PEATcosm2014_Bin_44_FD_119774 | JGI IMG/M metagenome (GOLD analysis project Ga0181535, IMG submission 119774) | Peatland microbial communities from MTU Mesocosm Facility, Houghton, MI, USA - PEATcosm2014_Bin17_30_metaG | ecosystem: Environmental > Terrestrial > Soil > Wetlands > Peat | place... | reverse complement strand
GGCCGACGGGAAGCGCGCCGCTATCTCCATGGCGGGACAGTTGGAGGCAATGCATGGCTGATCTTTCCACTAACTTTGCCGGCATTCGCTGCCCCAATCCCTTCTGGTTGGCGTCCGGCCCTCCCACCAATTGCGGCGACCAGGTGATGCGCGCTTTCGACGCGGGCTGGGGCGGCGCCGTGTGGAAGACTATCGGCGAGCCCATTGTGAACACTACCTCTCGCTACTCTTCGGTGGATTGGAACGGCCAGCGCATGATGGGGCTCAACAACATCGAGCTCATCTCCGATCGCCCGATTGAAGTGAACCTGCGCGAGATCGCCGAGGTGAAAAAGCGTTATCCGCGAAACGCGGTGATCGCTTCGCTGATGGTAGAATCCAAGCGCGAAACGTGGCACGACATCGTGAAACGCGCGGAAGACGCCGGCGCCGACGGTCTGGAGTTGAATTTCGGCTGTCCCCACGGCATGAGCGAGCGCGGTATGGGCTCGGCGGTCGGCCAGGTTCCCAACTACGCCTGCATGATCACCGAATGGGTGGCAGAGGCTGCACGCACGCCGGTCCTGGTAAAACTCACGCCCAACATCACCGACATCCGCACCGTGGCGCGGGCCGCCAAGCGCGGCGGCGCGGATGCGCTTTCCGCCATTAACACCATCAACTCAATTACCGGCATCGACCTTGATACGTTCACTCCCCGGCCGGACGTTGGCGGTTATTCCTCCCACGGCGGCTACTGTGGCCCGGCGGTGAAGCCCATTGCTCTGCACCTGGTGCAGCAAATTGCCTCCGACCCGGAAGTGGGCATCCCTATTTCCGGAATCGGCGGCATCGCCGGATGGCGGGAGGCCGCGGAGTTTATCCTGCTGGGCTGCGGCACCGTGCAAGTGTGCACCGCCGCGATGCATTACGGCTATCGCATTGTCGAGGACATGATCGACGGCCTTTCGCATTGGATGGATGAGAAGGGCTTTGCCTCGCTCGATGATTTCCGCGGCCGGTCGCTGCCACACGTGACGGACTGGAAGCACCTGGATTTGAATTACCGCATCGTGGCGCGCATCCATGCCGAGAAGTGCATCGGTTGCGACCTCTGTTACATTGCCTGCTGGGATGGCGCGCACCAATGCATCCATCGCGACGGCTACCCCAACCCGGAAGCGGCGGAGGCGGCAACCCGCGCCCGCATCGCCGTAACGCCCATCGCCAAGCTCGATTCGCTGGTGGGGCCCGACGGCAAAACACCGCCGGAGAGAATCCCGCGAATAGATGAGGACGAATGCGTGGGCTGCAACCTGTGCTGGCTGGTGTGCCCCGCGCCGGGTTCAATCACCATGGAGAAAATCGAAACCGGACGGGAGTTTGAGTCGTGGGCGCAGAGAACAACCAAAATCGAGTGATCCGATGATCGGGAGATCGGTACATTTTACAATTTGGTTACTAGAGCATTTTCCACTTAGACACTTCTCCCATTATTCGGTGGTCCGATGGCTTGATGACCCGATTTTTTGCTCACCCGATCTCCCGATCATCGGATCACCCGATACCTGAAGGTTCACGATGACCACAATAATTAGCAATGGCACGGTCGTCACCGCAAAGGAAACGCGCAAGGCTGACGTGCTGATTGAGGGTGAACGCATCACAGGCGTGGGCTTAGGGCTTGAGGCGCCCGCAGATGTGCGGGTGATCGACGCCACGGGCATGTATGTCATTCCCGGCGGCATCGATGCGCACACGCATCTCGACATGCCGTTCGGCGGCACCATGTCGAGCGACGATTTTGAAACGGGCACGCGCGCCGCGGCGTTCGGCGGCACCACGTCCATCGTCGATTTCGCGATCCAGGCGCGCGGAAGCCGCATGAGGGACGCGCTCGACATCTGGATGAAGAAGGCCGAGGGCCGCGCGACCATTGACTACGGTCTGCACATGATCGTGACCGACCTCGCGGGCGCGGGGCTGGAGGACATGGACGACATGGTGCGCGAGGGCGTATCCAGCTTCAAGCTGTTCATGGCTTACCCCAACGTGCTGATGGTGGATGATGGCACGATTTTCAAGGCGCTTGCGCAAACCGCCAAGAACGGCGCCCTGATCTGCATGCACGCCGAAAACGGCAGCGTGATCGACGTGATTGTGGCGCGCGCGGTGGCGGAGGGCAAGACTGCGCCCATTTACCACGCGCTCACGCGGCCGGTGCGGGCGGAGGCCGAGGCGGTGCACCGCTCGATCGCCTTGGCGGAAATCGCCGGCGTGCCGGTTTACATTGTGCATCTGACCTCCGAGGACGCCTTGAACGAAGTGCGCGAGGCGCGCGACCGCGGCTTGCCCGCGTTTGCGGAAACCTGTCCGCAGTATCTGCTGCTCTCCATCGACGACCTGGCGCGCCCGGGGTTCGAAGGCGCAAAGTACGTCTTCACCCCGCCCCTGCGCCCCAAGGAGCATCAACCTAAACTCTGGGATGGCCTAAAGCACGACCACCTGCAAGTGGTTTCCACCGATCACTGCCCGTTCTGCTTTGAAGACCAGAAGATCCTTGGGAAGGACGATTTCACCAAGATTCCCAACGGCGGACCGGGAATCGAAAATAGGCTGCAACTGATTTACCACCACGGCGTGAACGCGGGGAAGATTTCGCTCAACCGCTTTGTGGAAATCACCTCCATCACGCCCGCGCGCATTTTTGGCATGTATCCGCGAAAGGGTGAAATCGCTCCGGGCAGCGACGCCGACGTAGTGATTTGGGACCCCGAAGCGACGCACACGCTCAGCGTCAAAACGCATCACATGCGTGTGGACTACTCGATGTTTGAGGGATTCCAAGTCCGCGGAAATGCTCGCACGGTGATCTCGCGCGGCGAGGTGATTGTGGACAACGGCCAGTTTTACGGCAAGCCCGGTCGCGGACAATACCTGAAGCGGGCCGCGCGCGGCGGGGCGTGGAAGTGAACGACCCCTCACTCTACAACCCGGATCTGGCCCCGATTCCGCAGGAGCGCCGCAGTTGGGGGCTTTACAACTACGCGTCGCTTTGGGTGGCAATGTCGGTGTGCATCCCCACCTACATGTTGGCTTCGGGATTGATCGCCGGCGGCATGAGTTGGTGGCAGGCCATCGGCACCATTCTGTTAGGGAACCTCATCGTCCTCGTGCCCATGCTGCTCAATGCGCATGCCGGCGCGAAGTATGGAATCCCCTTCCCGGTATTTGTGCGCGCTTCCTTCGGCGTGCGGGGCACAAACATTCCCGCAGTATTGCGCGCGCTGGTGGCTTGCGGCTGGTTCGGCATCCAGACGTGGATTGGCGGGCAGGCAATTTACTCCATGCTGCGGATTTTCTGGCCGGGCGCCGCGCATCTCGCGGGTGGCGTGTGGCTCTGCTTCTTCGCATTCTGGGCACTGAACATGGCGGTGATCTGGCGCGGCATCGAGACCATCAAGTTCCTGGAAGGCGTCGGTGCCCCCTTCATGCTCGGTATTGGACTGCTGCTCTTGTGGTGGATCACGCGACAAGCCGGCGGACTAGGACCAGTGCTCAGCACCCCAAGCAAGTTTCAGACGGCCAGGGAGTTTATGCGCTTCTTCATTCCCTCGCTCACCGGCATGGTGGGCTTCTGGGCCACGGTGGCGCTGAACATTCCGGATTTCACCCGCTACGCCAAATCGCAAAGGGCCCAGATGCTCGGCCAGGCCTTGGGACTGCCCACGGCAATGACCCTCTACGCGTTCATTGGCGTGGCCGTCACTTCCGCCTCGGTGGTGCTATTCGGAGAAGCAATTTGGGACCCAGTGCAACTGCTGGGGCGATTCAATCACCCCGCCGTGGCGCTCATCGCGCTGGTGGCGCTGGTGCTGGCGACACTAAACACCAATGTCGCGGCGAATGTGGTTTCGCCTTCGAATGATTTTTCCAACCTGCGACCTAGCCTGATTTCGTTTCGGACCGGCGGCCTGATCACCGGCGTCGTCGGCGTGTGCATGATGCCGTGGAAGCTGCTGAGTGACTTCAGCGCTTACATATTCGGTTGGCTGGTCGGATATTCCGGATTGCTCGGACCCGTGGCGGGAGTGATGATCGCAGACTACTTCATTCTGCGCCGGGCGCGACTGAAGTTGGATGACCTTTACCGCCGGAGAGGTGCATACGAGTACGATGGCGGAGTGAACTGGCGCGCGGTCATCGCTCTGGGAGTGGGAATCGCCGTGGCGTTGCTGGGCTTGGTGGTCGCGCCGTTGCGTTTTCTCTATGACTACGCCTGGTTTGTTGGGTTCGCGGTGGCGGGCGGCCTGTACCTGGCACTGATGCAACGAGCGCCTGAGCCCGTAGAAATGCCGGAACTGGAGGGAGAGGGATGACAATAGCAACTGAGTCCGCCGTGGGTCTGGTCGGTTTTTATATTAATGGCGCGTGGGAGAAGCCGCAGGGCCACAAAACGTTGGCGGTTACGAATCCGGCCACGGGTGGTGTGATCGCAGACGTCCCTTACGCGAGCGAAGCGGACGTTGACCGCGCCGTCCGCACCGCGCATGAGGCATTCCTGAAATGGCGTGACGTACCAGTGGTGGATCGCGTACAAGTGCTCTACCGCTTCAAGTCACTGCTGGAGGAGCATGCCGCGGAGGTGGCGGCTATCCTCACTCGCGAAAACGGCAAGACCTCCGAGGACTCGAGGATGGAGGTTCGCCGCGCTATCCAGATGGTAGAAGTAGCCTGCGGCATGCCGAGCCTAATGATGGGCGACTCGCTGAATGATGTGGCGCGGGAGATCGACTGCAAGACCATCCGCCAGCCCATCGGCGTGTGCGTCGGCATCACACCCTTCAATTTTCCCGCGATGGTGCCGCTGTGGATGTATCCGTTCGCGATTGCTTGCGGGAACACCTTTGTGCTAAAGCCGTCGGAAAAAGTTCCACTTACGCCCACGCGGGTTATCGAGCTGCTGGCTGCGGTGGGTCTACCGGCGGGAGTTCTGAACCTGATCCACGGCGGCAAGGAAACAGTGGACGCGCTCTTACACCATCCTATGGTGAAGGCTGTGTCGTTCGTCGGTTCAACGCCTGTCGCCAAGTACATCTACTCCACCTCGGCCGCAGGAGGGAAGCGCGTGCAGGCATTGGGCGGCGCGAAGAATCACCTGGTGGTTATGCCCGACGCAGATATGCCCAAGACCGTGGATGCCATCATCGGCTCGGCCTTCGGCGCCGCGGGTGAGCGATGTCTCGCGGGCAGCGTGCTGGTGGCGGTGGGCGAGGCCGCTGGTCCGCTGCTCGAACTGCTCGCCAAGCGTTCCGAAGCGCTGGCAGTCGGCGACGGTTCGCAGGCAGGAATCGATATGGGGCCGCTCGTTACCTTCGAGCACGCGAAGCGCGTGGCGGGCTATATCGAAAAGGGCGTCGCCGAGGGGGCCACGCCACTCTGCGACGGTCGCCGTTACAAATCCGCAAGCGGCGGATTTTTCCTCGGACCCACTGTTTTCGACCATGTCACGCCCGAGATGACGATCGCCAAGGAAGAGATTTTCGGACCTGTGCTCTCCGTGATTCGAGTCAAAACCCTGGACGGGGCCATCCAATTAGTGAACCGCTCGCCATTCGGCAACGCGACATCGATTTTCACCAGCAACGGCAAGTCCGCGCGCGAGTACTCTTCGCGAATTGAGGTGGGGATGGTGGGGATCAACGTCGGCGTTGCCGCCCCTATGGCCTTCTTCCCCTTTGCCGGATGGAAGAACTCCTTCTTCGGAGACCTGCACGCCCACGGCAAGGACGCCGTCGCGTTTTACACCGAGCAAAAGGTCATCATGAGCCGGTGGTTTTGAAGTCAGTCGTTCCTACCACGAAATCTGGGGTGGGAAATACTCCGCGATCAGCTCTTCGTAAAAGGGCCGAAGCTCCTGCACATTGGGTCGCTCCAGGCTCTTCGAGTAAAGGTCATAGTTTTGGAATTCGCGCACCCACTTGAACATCGTCTTGTCCCGATCACTCATCAGGTACTCGTAGTCACCTTCCTTGTGGGCGGGGTAGAAGGAGTGATAGCGAATCATATAGCGAGCTTCTTCCGGCAGGTAATCCTTCGCGACGTGATACATGTACTCATCGTGACCCCACGACATATCCACCTTGTCCAGCCCGCAGTTCTCCTCATAGACGCCGAGTTTGGTTTGGTACTCAGGCACCTTCGAATCCGGATTGGAGGCGAAGTATTCGGGGAAAACAATCTTGGGAGAATAGGCGCAGCCGACAGGGAACGTGTCGCCGACGACAGCCCATTGCGGTTCACCCCAAAGGCATAGGATCTTTCCGAGATCATGAACCAGACCGGTGAGGATGAACCAGCGTGGGTGGCCGTCGCGCCGGCAGGACTCAGCAGTCTGGAGAAGATGCTCGATCTGTGGGACGTCGGTGTCCGGGTCACTGTCATCAATGAGGGTGTTGAGGTACTCCATGGCCTCCCAAATTCCCATTCGCCTTTTTCCCCGATTCACGAACTCGCGCTGTTTGGCGAGGACGAAGTCGCGCGTCTGGTACGTATGGTTGAGACGGTAGAACTCCTTCACCGTGGCGCGTGCGTCAGCACCGTGGTCGCGGAATTCCTCCGGCTTCTTGTTGGGGTCAGTGCCCACCGACGGCTTCGCCGACGCCAACTTCCCGGCATCCGAGGGCGTCTCAGGGTACCTTTGCTTTAGAAAGTCTTCCCATTCATCGAGGCTTGCTAAAGGCGTGCGCGTTTCATCGGTCGAGTTCATGGACGCTCCTCCGTATCCGAGGCGTTGCAACTCACAGTTATCGAGCGGTCAGCCCTGATCGCTTTCTGAACTTTACCACGGGAGCGCGGCGCAGTAAAGAATCGGATTTTAGGCGACTCGCGAGTGCCGGGCGCATAGGGGTGGTGGATGAATCTGTAAGAAACCTGCTTGCGCCGCGACTACCTTAGATGTGAAAGGAATTGGGTTCATGCTGGCTCAGCCGTCCACACAGGACGACCTATACCGGGACGCCGCGGATCTTTATGCCGCGGCTCTGGAACGCCTGGCACATGCCTACGAAGCCGACGCGGAAGTCCGCCGCGACCTTTTGCAAGACATCCACATCGCGTTGTGGCGGAGTTTCGCAGGATTCGACGGGCGCTGTTCGGTGCGGACGTGGGTCTACCGCGTGGCCCATAACATTGCTGTCTCACACGTGATTTCGCAGCGGCGGAAAAAATCGCAGGCGCTCGTCGGGTTGGAAGAATTAGAGAGCGTCTCCGATCACCGTGAAGCCGAACTCGCGGCAGACCGGCGTCACAGCCTGGAGCGGCTTCTTGAGCTTATTCAACGCCTCAAACCGCTCGACCGGCAGGTGATGCTGGCATACTTCGAAGGCCTGGACGCCGCGTCGATCGGAGAGATTGTCGGGATTTCAGCCGGGAATGTGGCGACCAAGATCCACCGGATCAAGCGCATCCTGGCTCGACAATTTCAGGAGGGGGGCCGCCGTGACGAATGAATCTCCCCCAAACGATCGGCTGAAAAACATTTGGCAGAACCAGCCAACGGAGGGTATACACCTGTCCATTGACGAAATCCGTCGTCGCGCGGGGAAGCTTCAAACGAAGGTCTACTGGCGGAATGCACGTGAGTATGCTGCGGCCCTTATCGTGTTAGGTTTCTTCGGGCTCGGGTTTTGGCACGCTACTGACGCGCTGGTGCGATTTGCAGAGGGGTTGATTATCGCTGGGACTCTCTATGTGATGTGGCAACTGCATGGGAGGGGCGCAGCGAAGAGCGTGCCCACCGAAATGGGGGTTGCCAGTGGTCTCGAGTACTACCGGCGGGAGCTCGAAAGGCAGCGCGACCTACTCCGGAGCGTCTGGTCGTGGTACCTGGGGCCGATGGTTCCCGGGCTCGTTGTTCTGATGGTGGCGAGGGCTCGAATTGCCCCAGGCCACCTCGGGCGAGTCGCTCTGAGTTCTGCGGTGATCGCACTGGTCTTTGTTTCCGTCTGGTGGCTGAACCATTGGGCCGCACGCAAGCTGCAATCCCGGATCGACGAATTGAATGCCCTGGAGGCGCAGCGCTAACGGAGCGCACGGAGGTGTTGAACCATGAGAGAAGCAGTCAGTTTTGCCTTTGCGATGGTGATCATGATGGCCGCTGGTGCCGGAGCGCAGTCCTCACCAAATCCCCTCGTGCCGCCGGATTCCGAAATTCGGAAAATCCTTGTCGAGCGGATTGATACCTTCCACATGGGGGTCGGATTTGTGGTCGGAGTGATCGAGCCACAAGGGCGCCGGGTGGTGTCCTACGGAAACCTCAATCAGGGCGATCCGCGGCCGCTCAACGGCGATACCATTTTCGAAATCGGTTCTGTGACCAAAGTGTTCACCTCATTGCTCCTTTCCGACATGGTTCAGCGGGGCGAGGTTGCGCTAACCGACCCCGTCGCGAAGTATCTTCCCCCCGAGGTGAAAGTCCCAGAGCGCGGGGGCCGCGTCATCACCTTTGTGGACCTCTCCACCCACACCTCGGGCCTTCCGCGGCTGCCTACTAACCTTAAGCCTAAGGATCCGGCCAATCCGTACGCGGATTACTCGGTTGAACAACTCTATCAATTCCTGTCCTCCTATCAACTCACGCGGGACATCGGCTCGCAGTTTGAGTATTCCAACTTGGGAGGCGGGCTTCTGGGACACGCCTTGGCCCGGCGGGCCGGCATGGACTACGAGGCGCTGGTACGATCGCGCATCACGGGTCCGCTGGGAATGAGCAGCACCGGTATCGCCCTGACGCCGGAAATGAAGGCGCGGCTCGCCACTGGCCACGACGACAAGTTGGCGGCAGTCGCCAATTGGGACTTGCCCACACTGGTGGGCGCCGGGGCATTGCGTTCGACCGCGAACGATATGCTGACGTTCCTCGCCGCAAACCTGGGTTATGTGAAATCGCCGCTTGCTTCGCCCATGGCCGCGATGCTGACGGTCCGCCGGCCGCTGGGAGGTCCCAAAGGGGGCGAGATCGGCCTCGGCTGGCTCATTACCAAACCCGCGGATGACGAAATCGTGTGGCACAACGGTGGTACGGGCGGGTATCGGTCCTTCGTTGGCTTTAACCCGAAGACTCGCGTTGGAATCGTTGTGCTTTCGAATACCTCCACGGCTACCGGCGGTGACGACATCGGAATGCATCTGCTGGATTCGCATGCCCCCTTGATGCCCGCTCCCAAGGAGCAGAGGGAAATCACTCTCGATCCCAAGATTTTCGACGGATACGTAGGCCAATATCAACTGGCGCCAAACTTCATCCTGACGATCACCCGCGAGGGTGACCAACTCTTCGCCCAGGCCACCGGCCAATCCAAGTTTCAAATCTTTCCCGAGGGCCAGCGCGATTTCTTCCTGAAGGTTGTTGATGCGCAGATTACTTTCGAGACCGATGCCAGCGGTCGCGCCACCAGTCTGACTCTCCACCAGAATGGCGCCAACATGCCGGGGAAACGCATTCCGTAAGGCTCTGATCGCGCCCGGGCGGACGGCGGGGTGGAAACCCGTAAGCTCAAGAAGAATTGACAATACTTTTCGACGCAGGTAGAAATATAGATCGCCTTTGCGCGCGGGTTTGAGTACCCATCGTGCTAAGGTGAGGTTCACTTTTGTTTTCTGCACGAACGGCTGTACCCGCCACCTCAGATCGCGTGTTTCAGCGGGGGAGTGCTTCAGGTTTCGTCGCCATTTCAGGTTAACTGATCGCACCGCGCGGCCGGTGGGGCGGCTAATGTTGCCGAGGTAACCCCGGCTGAATGGCACCCCAGCCGATTTTAACGAGGCTGGAGGCAGCGTTTGGAAGGGTTCTATCATCTTTCCCATGAGGCTTTGAGTCATTGACCTCGCTCCGGGATTGCAGCGACAGGTGCAGAGCGGGATATACACAAAGGCGTGACGGATGTGCTACGGTAAAGGGAAGGCATAAATAATAATGAAGAAGCTCGGACTGGCGATGTCGATCCTGGTGTTCATGTGCGGCTGCGGCCGACCGCCGTCTTCGCTCATTGTCGTGACGGTCAGCCCCTCCTACCCGCTCGGCATCGATCAAGGCCAGACCATACAGGTTACCGCGAGCTTGGCTGACAACGCTTCCACCACTTTCAACTCTGCCGTGACGTGGACTGCCACTGGGCCAGGATGCGCGGGCACTTCGTGCGGGACCTTTACGAATGTCACCGCCAACTCCGCAACCTACAACGCCCCGCCCTCGGTTACAGCTCCCTTAGTCGTTACGGTGACGGCCACCTCTGTGGCCCAACCAACGCAATCCGGTTGGACGAATTTCACCGTCACGCCGCCGCCAAGCATCATTACCACCAATCTGCCCACCGTCACACCCAATCAGGTTTACAAAACCACGATTACAGCGACCGGCGGGATAGCGCCCCTGAAGTGGAGCCTGGCGAGTGGAACACTCCCCGCTGGCATGAGTCTGAACAGCGCGGGAATGATTTATGGACAACCGACTACCCAAAGCAATACCACAAGTGTTTCCACGATTACCATCAAAGTGACGGATTCATCCCCATCGCCGAGTGGCGGTGCCTCAACGCAACAAACCTTCAGCCTCACCGTCGTGGGTATCCTTACCATCCCCGCGGCGACGCTGCCGTCCGGCAATGTGGGCGCGGCCTACGGCGCCACCCTTACCTCCATGGGTGGCCTGGTGCCACTGACCTGGAAGATCTACACCGGCACTCTTCCGGCGGGACTGGTGTTGCAGGCGAACACAGGGGTTATTTCGGGCACGCCGACGGTGCAGGGAACATCTTCCTTTGTCGTCGAGGTGGTCGATTCCAGCCCCATCGAACAGTATTTCATTAGTCCAACCTTCACCATCACCGTCAATCCCTCGGGACCGCTGACCATCAGGACGAGTTCCCTGCTCGACGGAACAGTTGACACGGCGTATCAGGCGCAACTGGTGGCGACAGGCGGTTCGCCTCCCCTCGTTTGGTCGATCACCTCGGGGCAGTTGCCGTCGGGGTTGACGCTCAACCCAACGACCGGGGCAATTTCGGGCGTTCCCACGGCGACGCCGGGCGCATATTCGTTCTCCGTGGAAGTGGGGGATACGAGCTCGCCGCAGCAAACCTCCACCCAACCCTTGAGCATCACCATCAATCCCGCGCCGGCGGCCTGCACGAATGCGGGTAACAATTCCGTCCTCGTTGGACAATACGCCTTCACCCTGCGCGGATTCAATGAAGCGGGCTATCTTGCCGTAGTGGGATCCTTCACCGCCGACGGGAGTGGCAATGTTACGGCCGGCGAGGCCGACACCAACGGCGTTCTCGGCGCCATAAACGGCAACCTTATCACCAGTGGCAGTTCCTACTCGGTGGGGCCTGACAACCGCGGCTGCGCCACCCTCGCCACTCCCTTTGGCACGTTCAACACGCGTTTCGCGGTGGGGGATGTTTCCGCCGGGGTCGCGACCGCGGGCCGCATCATCGAGTTTGACAACCCCGGCGCCACCGCCTACGTCGCCTCCGGCCAGATCGTTCAACAAACCGCTACCGACTTTGTCGTTCCCCTCGCGGGAAGTTACACGGTAAAAACGTCGGGCTGGGATCCCTCCGCACCCGGACGGATCGCCTGCGTGGGAACCGTGACCGGATCCAAGTATAAGTTCAGTTCCCAAGAACAAGACTGCAACGATAACGGAACGGTCTCCAACACGAACAACACCTACGTCCCGACCAACACTTTGATCAACACCTATACCATTGCGGATCAGAATGGGAGGAGCACCGGGATCATTACCATCGGTCAAAACGTAGCGGATTACACGTTTTACTGGGCAACGGCCTCGCACCTGTTCATGATCAACGCCGATCCCGGCATAACCTTCAGTGGGGATTGGCTGCTGGAAAACGTACCTTCCGGCGCCTCGGGTTTCAATCAGCAATCCTTCAACAGTAACGTTGCCGCCTATTCCAGTGGGCTGGGGTCATCTGGAGCAAGCGGCGACGTGTCGATTGCCACCGAAACCGGCAATGGAAACAGCTCCGTCGCGCAACAACTCGATCTGGACTCGGCGGGGGCTTGGCAGGATTCAAGCACGACATGTGCCTATTCCGTCACCGCCAATGGCCGGCTCACACTCACCGGCAGCAGTTGCGAAGCCAATCCGCCCATTTCCTATCTGAACGCCCTTAATTCCGCATTCGTCCTTGGCACCGACCCGACGGTTGAGCTGGGGGTTTTTGTACCCCAAACGACGGGCCTCACGACCAGCTCCTTGGCAGGGACTTACTATCTCGGGACCTCGGAGGTCGTAAGCCAATCCTCCCAAGCAGAAGTGGGCACTCTCACTCTGACGAGCAATGGCATTCTTACCAGCACCACCGACTCCGCTTCCATCCTTAGCCAGAACGTAGACGTTGCCGCCTCAGACACCCTGTCTTTGAATCCTGACGGCACTTTCAGCACCGGTTCGTCCGGCGGAGTCACGGTGGGCATCGCCATATCCGGAACCAACTTTGTCATCGTCGGCAACCCGACATTAACGTTTCCGACCCTGCTGATCGGACAGCAATAGCGGTCGACCTCGCACGCAGCCCGCCCTTCCGTTTGGCGATTTCCCTCATCCTGCTCTCAGCACCAGCCGATAACCATTCATGAAGGAATTCTAAAGGAGCTGGTGCCACCATGAAGAAACTCGTGCTCGCAATATGCGGCGTGCTGTTCACCTGCGCGTGCGGCGGGGGTGGAGGGGGGACGTCTGCGCCTGCTACTCCTCTCAGCATCTCCGTTTCAATTACTCCCTGGCCCCAGGCCACTCTGGATGAGGGGCAGGAGGTGAACTTCACCGCCACCGTAGCCAATGACACGAGCGCCAAAGGAGTCACGTGGAGCGCATCCGGGACGGGAGTTACGGGCACTGGGTGCGGGGCCTTCAGCAACATCACAACAACTACGGCAACGTACACTGCCCCCTCCACGGTTACCGCCAACCTCAGCATCACCATCACAGCAACCTCTGTAGCAGATACCGCCGCGAGCGCTTCCGGAACGGTTATCGTCACTCCGCCACCGGCCATCACCACCAAGACACTCAGCGAAGCCAGTCCTAACGCGAACTACAGCGCGACCCTACAAGCCACCGGGGGCGCGGGAACGCTGACGTGGAGCCTTGCCGGCGGCACTCTGCCAACAGGTTTGTCGCTCGGCATCTCCGGAGCAATCACGGGAGACCCTACCGCCTCGGGAACCTCGACCTTCACCGTTCAGGTAGCCGATTCCTCCGCCGCGTCGTGCGGTCCGGCGACGGCGCAAGCGCAGCTCAGCCTAACGGTGGTTACGGCCGTGAGTATCACCACCACAGCGCTTCCGGCTGGGTCCGAGGGGATCACCTATCTTGCAGGAGTTGAAGCCACCGGCGGCACTCCCCCTTACACCTGGAGCCTCGCGACCGGCACTCTACCGCCAGGATTGACGATGCCGCCCGGGTCCGGGGTGATTTCCGGAATGCCGACGTCGCAGGGTACCTTTACCTTTACGGTCGCTGTGCAGGACTCGAGCCCCACGAAGCAAACTCAAACTCAATTCCTCTCAATCCCCATTGGCGCGCCCGGACCGCTGGCCATCACTACTTCCTCGCTGATCGACGGAACGGTGAATGCGCCCTATTCCGCCAAAGTGGCGGCGATGGGTGGCACACCACCCTACAACTGGAGCATTACCACTGGAGCGCTGCCCACGGGTCTATCCCTCAACTCATTGACGGGCGCCATTTCCGGGACGCCCTCATCCACTGGAACGTCGGCATTCACGGTCGCGGTGGCGGATTCGAGTTCGCCGCCCGAGACCGAGTCGCAAGCACTGAGCGTGACCATCGCGAACCCCGCGGAAGTTTGCGCGAGTTCCGGCAACAACGCCGTCCTCAGCGGGCTGTACGCCTTCAGCCTGAGTGGATTCAACGACGTGGGCTTTATCACCGTGATGGGTTCTTTCACTGCTGACGGAACCGGCAAGATCACCGCGGGCGAGGCTGACACCAACGGCGTGCTGGGCCCCCAAAACGGCAACCTCATCCCGAGCGCCAGTTCCTATTCGGTGGGATCGGACACTCGCGGCTGTGCCACGCTGGCGACGCCGTTCGGGACCTTCCTCACCCACTTCGCTCTCGGGTCGATGTCGTCCAGCCACGCCACCTGCGGCCGCATCATCGAATGGGACGCCCCCAGCGCCAGCGCCTACATTGCCGCAGGCCAACTTCTCGCTCAAACCTCCTCCGCCTTTTCCGGCGGACTGACCGGCAGCTACGTTTTCCGCACCACTGGGTGGGATCCCTCTTCCCTGGGCGGGCGTGACGTCTGCGTGGGCGCGCTCAGCGCGAACGAAAACGCGTTCAACGCTCTCGAGCAGGATTGTAACGACGCCTGGACGCTCTCCACTTCGTCGGCTCCAGATCTCGCCGGAGCATACACCGCCTTCGATTCGAACGGTCGCGCTACAGGAATCAACTCCCTCGGCGACAGCAACTTCAACATTACCCTCTACATGGTCTCGAGTTCACGATTGCTCGTGATGAATGCCGACCCCGGCCCGTTCGCGAGCGGAGAGTGGGACCAACAGAGCGTACCCGAGGGTGGGGCCGGCTTTAGCCAAACTTCGCTCGATGGCAACATGGTTCTCTACCTCAGCGGGCTGAGCCTGAGCGGCACCGCAACCACCGTCTCCATGGAGACGGCCACCGCCGACGGGACCAGTTCCATGGCTATCACGTTCTATGAGGATCGCGCCGGCACGATGCAGGTCCCCGCCACGGACACCTGCACGTACACGGTCCAACCAAACGGCCGTGTCACCCTGAGCAGCGCCACCCAGAGTTGCGGCAGCAATCTTCCCGTATTCTATCTGGCGGGTTTGAACACCGGCTTCATCGTGGACACCGCTCCAGGCGTGGATACGGGATCGTTCGAGCCGCAATCGGCGGGCCCTTTCAACAATGCTTCTCTTTCGGGCAGCTTCTTCGGCGGGACGGCAGAGGCCGCGACGCAAACCGAACCGGCGGAGGTGGACCCCGTCGCAATCGACGGCGTCGCCGACCTCACCGGGTCGGCAGATATCACTTCGATGAGCGCTCAAGACGCGGGGTCCTGCTTCCTCGCCACCACCTATGCGGTCAATTCCGATGGGACCTTCAGCGTCAGTAGCTCCGATGGCGCGGTGGCCGGCATTATCATCTCGAGCTCGAAGCTTGTGATGTTCAGCCCCGCGACTTTCCTGACCTCGTACCCGAGCCTCTTGGTGATGCAGAAATAGCCGCCGCATCACCGCGCGTGGTGGATCGCTCGCCGCGCGGCCTCCATTCGAGGGTGTAGAGGGAATACGTCGAACCTCGGCGGGACGGCTATCCGCCGCGCTTTCTGGCCCTCGCCAGGAAGGTTAGGCGCCCGCCGCCTGCCAATTCGAACGTTGTCGGAGGCCGGATATGTGGGCAACGTGATGCTTCCCGTGCCAGGCGTAGAGGGCCAACTGCTTCTCCAGCGTCAGCCGGCCCATCTCCGGATGTTTCAGCACGCGGGCGAAATCCTCCGGCTTGAGCGAGCGGAGCAACATCACCCAGCGCTCGTGCAAGCTTGTCAGAAGGGTTAAGGAAATTTCGGGAGAGGCCGCGCGCGCATCGCTCAAGTTCGCCCACTGTTCCTGCTCGTAGGGCTTGATGGTGGGCTCGTCCTCGGTCAGCGCCAGGCGGAAGCGCACATAGGAATTCATGTGGCTGTCAGCGAGGTGGTGCACCAATTGGCGGACGGTCCAGCCGCCCGGCCGGTAAGGCGTGTCGAGCTGCTCTTCCGTGAGCCCGCGGACCGCCTCGCGTAGCCGCGCCGGGACTTCTGCGATGTCGGCGATCCACTGGTGGCGCTCCGACTCACTAGCCAACAGGCCTTCCCCTTCACGGTTCCAAGTAAATTTCCCGATCGGATACTGTAGGTCCATTTCGACCCTCCCTTACAAGGCGCATGCCAAGTCGATGCTCAGCCGCGCCCGCTGCGAGGAACAGACTCACCACGGAGGCACAGAGGTCACGGAGAAAACCTCCACGCAGGCGCCACAGCGTACGACATTTCCTGCTTTTGTTGCACCGCAGGCTCCTCTGTTTCCGTCCTGCGTGCCCTCTGTGCCTCCGTGGTGAAGCCCTTTCTGGTTTGCGATCCAACCGCAATCGGAGTCAACGCATTATTTCTTGCGCGCAACGAGGAGCTGCGCGCCGTCGTCTCCCCGGAAGAGCGCCAAATGTTCCTCGGGCACTCCTGCCTCCCGCGCCAGAGGCTCAAAGTCAATGTGCTCGAAGTGGGCTTCGGCAAAGCCGGCCTTGCGCGCCAGTTCTTCCAGTTCATTGTCCTCGTAGAAATACAGGCGCGAGGCCACGGGCTCCGGCGCAGCGGGCGTTCCCAGCAGTTTCTTGGTTCCGGTGAAGAGTACAAACCGACCGCCCGGCGCGAGAACGCGTCGAATTTCCGAGAGCACTGCGACGGGATTCGAAATGAAACCGAAAACCCCGGTCATTATGGCGCATGTAAAAGTGTCATCCGGGTAGGGCAGGGAACCGGCGTCGCCCTCGCGTATCTCGAGCCGGTTTTCCTGGATAGCTATTTGGTTAGCTTCGCGAGCCACTCGCACCATGTCGGCGCTATGATCGATGGCCGCCGCTTTGCAGCCGCTGGCGAGAGCATCGTGCAGCAACGCCCCTCCCCCGCAACCGACTTCGACCAAGTAGTCATCAGGTTTGAGGCGAAGCACGGCCAGGATCGCTTTGAAGTTGGGGCGATGGTAAAGAGGGTCGCGATAGGTGGCGCGCGATTGAGGGCCGGATGGACGCCGCGCCCGGCGGTCGGTGATCCAGTCGCCCAAGCGGCGAGGCGCCATCGCGCTGAGAAGTGGCGCGGCAACCTCTCCTGCGAACCAGCCGGCCAGTTCGTTCCCCTGATCCCCCAATTGATTTCCCCATCCAGGGTTCTCCATGATGACACGCGTGCCATTCTCGATCGGTTCGAATCGCAGCACTACGGAAGTGAGACCCGCGGGATCCCAAGTCGCCGCATGCCATTCGAGTGCAATCTCGTCGGGCGGTTGCCAGCGCACGACCCGTCCCACCTGGACGTCGCCTTCCATGATTCGGCCGTCGCCGCCGGCTTCGAACTTCATGCCCAGCCGCAATAGCGCGGCGGACAATTCCTCAAGAATCGCGTCGAAGGCCGAGGATCGATTAAGCGTCAAATCGATGCTGGTGCGGATGTCCATCTTCGCTTCCCTCACCTAGGAAAAGTATTCGGCCCCGCAAATTGATGATGGACTCATCATATTCCGCCCAGCGTGGAAAACGCAAACCGCCGCAGGTCGCTCAAGCCGAGACGGAAAGCGGTTCAATGCGTTCGGAAGCCAACAGTTGACCCGCCGCCCTGACACCCGGAACCTGACACAGTCAAAATGGCCGGTAACCCACAGTGCCAACGGCTGGCGGCGTGAGAAACGGTTAGGAACGCCCGGGAACAATCAACTTGGACTTACCTTGCGGATTTAAGGGAGAATTGCCTGCTCACAAACTTTTTGACTCTCGCCAACGAATATGAGGGCAGGAGTGGTTGATGCGCGAAGATGATGAGTGGTGGGCGCAGGTCCTGGGCCACAACGCAGAGGCTTTTGAGGAGTTCTATCAGAACCACTATCCTCGTGTGCGCAGGTTCCTGAGGATGTGTTTGGGCAACGTTCCAGCGGTTGATGACGTAGCACAGGATACTTTCCTTCAATTGTGGCGCCGTCCGCAGGGTTTCGATCCGTCGCGATCGAGCCTGAAGGCGTATCTGTTCGGTATCGCTCGCAAAAAGGCTGCCGACTGGTGGCGCCATCGACCACGGCCTGAAATTCCACCCGCGGCCGTGGCTTCCGGGGTTATCGGCTCCAGTTTGCTCCTGAAAGACGCGTTCGAGCAGCTTCGCCCGGAATCGCAGAGTGTATTGTGGCTGCGAGAAGTCGAAGGCTACTCGTATGACGAACTGGCCCTCATACTCGATATCCCACTCGGCACTGTCAAATGGCGCCTGTTCGCGGCGCGCGAGGAATTGCGCCGCGTATGGAAGACCGGCGAATGAGGAGGGTTATGAATTGCAGTCAAGCGGAACCCTTTGTTTCTGTCCTGTACGATGGTGAGCCATTACCTGTGGAAATCACTGACCACATGGATGGCTGCCCGAGTTGTCGTGCGCGCCTGCGCTCGTATTGCGAAATGGGTGCGGAGTTGCGGTTAATGGCCAGCAAAGTTCCGCATCCCACTCCCCCATTTGCCTTCCGCGACGAGCTTCGCCCTCCGTATCGGCCGGCCAGGCTCGCATTCTTGCGGGCCTGCGTGCTTGTGCCCAGATTTGCCTTAGCGCTGCTGGCGACTGCTCTGGTGGCGACATCTGCCAGTATCGTAGTTTTGCGCGCGCAGAGCGGAACCCGGCCTCTTTGGTTCCAATTTGGTGTGAATGATGTGGGTTTACCTCCCAGGGTCATGAGTCAAGTGGCGCACGAGGGATCCAACGATGGGTGGGTGATCTGGAGGGTCGGCAACCAGATCGGCGTGCATATTGCAGTAACTGCCATCAAAGAAAAGAGCGTCCAACTCGGGATTAGAGCACGAAAGCTCAGCCCAGGGGAGGCTGACAAGGGTTATTCGCCCGAAAAAGAGCTTGGGGATCTGCAGGATCATGAGTTCACGTACACAGTGGGAGATAAACTCGACGTTCCAATCGAGGGTGGCGGCGTGCTGGCACTACGGGGGCAGGTCGTAGACCACCAGCCGAAGATCGCTTGGGGCATGCCTGGGGAGCCAGACCCTGATCAGATTGTGCTCACTAGCCCGATGGTAATCTCGGGTGAGACGCTGCTCGCGAACCTTCAGGGCGCCAACTCTCTTGCTGAAGACCGGAATTGGGGGGGGCGGATCTACGTTCCGGGAACGGGACAAATTGTCATTGCGCTGTGGGCTTCACCGGGCGCGGTTCAGGGCGAAGCGAATTGGGGCGATCTGAAGTTCACATGGCGGGGGCGAAGCTATGTGGTGCGAACGGCATCGCCAATTACAGGAGGGGATCAACCGCGCCCCGTCTGGGTGACGCTCGATTCGGACCACCCATGGGCGCAGGGGAAAGTCTGGATGTTAGGTACCGCGCCGCTCACCCCTGCCGCAGTGCAGGCCGTCCAACATCCATAAAAAACGGGCGGCACCGCTCAGAACTCGGTGAAAGACAACCCTTACACAGGGTTTCGTGCGGGTAGCCGCTGAGGCCGTCGCGGTGGGGCGAAGGTTAACATTCTCTGCCGTCGGTTCAGGAGGCTTCGCCGCGGCCACCTTACACCCCTCCAAGACGGGTGTGCTACGCCCCGCCGCGTCTTAGGTCAGGCGAAATGGAGGCGGAAGCGTCAAAGTGCCCGAAAAGAAATAGGGTGTATCGCCCCTGCTTTCCCACGGAATGCATCGGCCCCGGGCAAGAGCGCCTGTGCCACCCAATACCGCCTACGCCCGGGTTTTGTCCTTATTTGAACGTAGCGCCGCCATCTTGGCGGCTCCGGTGCCGGCGTGAAGCCGGGGCGCTACGCCTCAGAACGAGCCGCAATGCCTCGGGGGGACGGCAATTTCTTTGCGCCACGAAGAGCCGCCCCGGTGGTTGCGAGGAACTTCGGGACATTCTTACCGCCGGCGGGATCATGGTCAAAATGTCTGTAGCCTATGGCAGTCAAATTGCTGGAGTAGGGGGCGTGGAGTTGTCTTTGGGTAAACTTGCGCACTCCTTTAATACGATCTGCGGCCGCAGACCAGATAGTAGAGTGAACTTGGCAGGCGTGGCGTCGGCTGCCCAGTATTCGCTTTCTGGCCGGAGTCGCTGACGGACGCCTCGCTGCGAACCACCCGACCATTGCTCCTCCTCGAACGCGACTATGTTCATGAAAAGACGTACTGTTACGGGTCGAATTGGGGGCAAAGCTAAGGGGAAGGCAGAAGGTCAAGCTATTGAAGTAAAGGCAGTTATTCGTAGCGCGGTGATTACGGACGCTTATTTAGCGAAACCGCTCCCGAAGCGACTATATTTATGAAAATATGAGTAGTTACGAGAAGTTTGTGAAAAAGCAGGGCAAAGTCAAATTACTGAAAATAAATGAGTTAAAGAGCCGCGGATCACCGGTTCGCCGCAAAAAGATGTTAAAAATGCAGGATGATCCGACTAAGTTCATGAAAACACAGGGTCGAGCGACAGAATGTCGATCGAGAAACCGCACTTTTTCGATCCGATTGGAGCGGTTTCGACGACATTATGGACGCTTTTCGAGCCTTGCGGGAGCGATCAATTGGGGAAGGACGGTCAAAGTGGAACTTTCGCCGCCGTCAGTCCGCGCCATTCTGCGGCGCCCTAAAGTAAGCGGGCACGAAGTTTCTATCCTTCGCCTTGAGCCATCTCGAAATCAGCAAGTCCGTTTTGCTGCGGTAATTTGCGCGGTGAACGTTCTCGCCCCAAAAGGTGCTTGCCCAGAAGCAAGCGCGCACCTGGTTTGGAGGCGGGGCTTCTTCGCTACGGGCAAGAAAAACTTCCGAGGGAGAGGCCGCGGACCGACAAAAGGTCCGCGCTACGGACGGTGTGCAGAAAAAAAGAATTCTTTTAAATACGTTCGAGGCCGGAATGTGCATGAAAACAAAGGATAACGAGACAAAATGCCTGAATAGAAACAGACATTTAGTTCTTAATGTTCGACATTTAGGTCGAACTGACACTCATTTTGCAGAGAATTGCTGTTTTTATACGACTGTTTGTCAGAGCAATCCGGTTTTTTGCGGATTCCGTCGCGCATGCTCAAACCCATACGCGAAGTATGAGCGGCGCCCGTTAATTCGCCTGCGGCTGGTTGACATCCCTATGGTTTTCCTGAAATCTGTCGAATTGACGGCTTTCCATCCGTCATACAGTTAGGCGCGAGCAATCGCGCCGAAAATCGACGTCAAAGGAGAGGACCATGCAATTCGCCCTGCTCATCTTCGAATCACCGGAAGCTTTTGCGGCACGGAATGCGGACGAAACCGATCCCTACCTCGGCGCCTGGCGGGCGTACCACAAGGCGATCGTCGAGGCCGGCATCTTCGTCGGGGGCAATCCCCTTCAGCCTCCGGAAACGGGGACCACGGTGCGGCTCAAGGAGGGAAAGCGGCACGTGCAGGATGGCCCCTTCGCGGATACCAAGGAGCAGTTGGGGGGATTCACCATTCTGGAGCTTCCCTCGCTTGATGCGGCACTGGAGTG
>Ga0181535_10002707_pt1 | contig 21308 bp, 16 predicted proteins | sample PEATcosm2014_Bin_44_FD_119774 | JGI IMG/M metagenome (GOLD analysis project Ga0181535, IMG submission 119774) | Peatland microbial communities from MTU Mesocosm Facility, Houghton, MI, USA - PEATcosm2014_Bin17_30_metaG | ecosystem: Environmental > Terrestrial > Soil > Wetlands > Peat | place... | reverse complement strand
TCCCATCCGAATCCCCCGATCCCACGAAAACCTCGTGCTACCCTGATGTCGGGAAACAACTTCCCCGCGCGCGCCGGCTCAGCTACTCCAGCGCAACAAATGCAACGCGATGCAACATGAAATCGAAAAAGACGCGCCGTGTAGCAGCCGCGCGAAGTCGCAGCCCTATCACACGCTCAAGGTCGGCAACCCACCACCGCGTTTTGCAAAGCGAACCCAATTTCCACTGGGCCAAATGGCAACCGAAGCTTTAGCTAAACTCAGCAACTATAACCAAATACATCGGGTATTCCGCCAATTTCTGATAATTGGGTGCGTTTGGTACATTTCGCTTTCACCCCACCCCAGATCGCGTTCGCGTTACTCCGATCTCAAGGCGGCCAGCAGCGGCGACCGCAGAGCCGCGCGCGTGGCGGCCAGCGATGCGCCAATTCCTGTGGCCAGCACCGCCGCCAGCAGCAAGCCCAGCGACGCGACGGGGAACTGGCCGCCGCGCAACGAAACAGCCGGCGCAATCGCCAGCAGCGCGCACACGGTTCCGGTGGCCAGACCGAGCAGCAGCAGGAGCAGGTTCTCCGCGAGCACCATGGCGGCCAGGTGCGAGGGCCGGTATCCGACTGCGCGCAACAGCGCCAACTCGCGGCGGCGCTCCAGCACGTTGCGCAGCAGGATGGCCGCGAGGCCGACCGTGCCCAGCACCAGGCCCAGCGCGCCCAGGCTGCGGAACGTCGAGAGGTAGGTGTTCTCGACCTTGTGGAAGCCGGCCAGCCGCGCGGCGGTGAATTGGATGTCGAACCCGTAATCCGACAGCGCTTCCTCCAGCGTTCCGGTAACCTGCTGCGCTCGTTGGGGCGGGGCATCGAGCAGGAAGAAGCGGTAGCCTTCGACGTCCGGAAATAGGCGCAGGAAGTTCCCCTCGGAGATCAGCAATTCGCTCTGGAAGAGGCTGTCCTGGAGGGCGGCGACGATGCGGGAGCGTGTCCCATTCAGCACGAAATCTTCGCCGAGCTTCAGGTGCAAGACGTAGGTCATGGAGTTGGCGTCGGCGATGGCGGGGATTGCGCCGCCCGAAGGCTGGGATTCAAGCAAGAGCCAGGGATTCGCGGCGTGCGGGACCGAATCCTGGAAGGCGAAGTGGGCGCTGCGCAGAAACGCGGCGGGCGGCGCCATGATGCGCGGATTACGCGGCTGGTAGAGATTCAGACAGCTTGCATCGTCGCCGGGCCGCAGGCGGAAGGGGATGAAGCGGACGCCTGGGAGCGGCGGAATGTTGAGCGCATCGCGGCCGGCGGCGGTGTTGGGGTCGTGAATCAGCGGCAGGACGGACTCGGCCATCAGCGGGTACCCGCCTGTCCCCGCGGAATCGCCGGCCTGGCGGAAAGCGTCCACGGAAACGATCAGGAAGGTGGCGCAGGCGATTTGCGCGATCGACAAGATGCTGCGGCCGGGCCGGTAGGCGGCGCTGCGGAGGGCCAGAGTTGTCAGGCCGCCGATGAACGCCGATGAACGCCGATTCAGCGCGGCGGATTGGAAAGCGAGAGCGGCGATCAGAAGGAGGGTTCCCGCGCCGAAAAAGGCGGCGGTCTGGTCGAGGGCGCGCAGCAGGGCCGAGGCGAGCAGGACGATCGCCAACAGGGCCGCGATGGTCCCGCCGATCAGGGGGCGCTTGGCGGAGTGGCGCTTCTGTTCGCCTGCGAGCAAGCCGCGCGGCGTGACGGGTTCCAGCTTGCGCAGAGTCCAGGCGATGGTGGCCAGGCCGGTGACGATTCCGGCCAGCGCTCCCGCGGCTAACGATGCGACGGATGGGTGCAGCGAGATCAGGCGGGTGCCGACCGCGCCGATCCACCAGGTGCGCAGGCCGAACACGATGATCTGGGCGTAGGCCAGCGCGCCCGCCAATCCCAGCAGCGATCCGGCGACGGACAGCGCAGCGCCTTCGAGCAGGAACACGGCGCGGATTTTTGAGATGGAGAAGCCGAGGGCGCGCAGGACTCCGATTTCGCGCAGGCGCTGCTCGATGCCCAGCTTGAAGAAAAGGCCGGTGAGCAGGAGGGCGGAGACCATCAGGAAGAAACTGAAGTAGACGAAGTATTCGCCGAAGTCGGTCGCACCTTCCGACGCCGCGAGGCTGCGGGCTTTCACCGGCGTGACGGTGAGGCCCATTTGGGCGGGGTCCAGCGCGGCGCGAAGCGCATCGGCAAAGGCGGGCGATGGCGGAGAGATGCGGATGGACGTCAGCTTGCCGAAGCGCGTGCCCCAGAGTTGTTGGCCTCGGGCGAGCGCGATGAAGGCTTTCGGCGTGGTGCGGTATTGCTTCCAATACTGCTCGTCGGCAGGGCGGACGCGGTGCAGGTCGAGGGGGAAGGGCGGGTTCCAATCGCGCAGGCTGTTGGATTCGGTGATGCCGGGATATTCCGGCGCATAGTTGTAATCGGAGACGGTCGGCACAATCTGCGCCAGCGGGAATTGCGCACTCTCGGTGTGCAGGCGACCGTCCGATTGCCAGACGTAGTAGTCCAGGGAGACGGCGTCGCCGAGCTTCGCGTTGAGGTCGTGCGCGGCCCATTGATTGAGGGTGATGCCGTCCTTGGTTCCAAGCGCCGTCACAACGGAGTAAGGGATTTCGCGGCCATTGGCGCGGATCGTGTTGGCGAGGTAGGTGAGAACCGGTTCTGTGGTCAATCCGAGAGACTTGGCCGTGGCGGTGGCGCGCTCGGCCAGGGCATCGGGGACGAGGGTGGTGTCGGTCTCAAGGGCGAGGGCGTTCGGCAATTGGCGTATTTTAATTCCAAGGTCTTCGAGCGTTACAGTGCTGCGACCACTTGTTACCGAGCCGCGACCGTCAGGGAGCGGTCCCACCAAAATCGTGTTGACCCTGCCGATCTCACCCAGTTCCTTCTGCAGCCGGGCGAGCGGCACGTATGCGGCGCGGACGTCACCCTGTTGCGGTTCAAGCGAGAACTCGCGCGGCGCGGTCGCCCCGATGGTGAGCCGGATCGTCTTGCCGGCGTCGTCTTTCCGGCCATGCAGCGATTCGAGCGGGATTGCGGAAGGCTTCTCCACGCGGGCCAGCAGCGCGTCACCGGGCTTGACGGCCAGTTCGCCGCCGAGCGCCGCGCTAAGCAGGATCTGCTGGCTTTCGGGCGCTGGGCCGAAACGCTGGTCTACTCCGTAGATCTGGACGGCGTATGCGCGACGCCCGCTGGCTGGGTGGGAGACCATGCCTTCGATTGAGATGATTGGGGTGGCGTCGCCGAATGCCGCAGCCAGATTCTCGCGGAAGAAACCGTTGCGGGAGACGACGTAATCGGTATTGCCGAGGCGCGTCAGCACCAGGTCGCGCAGGCTGGCGCGCACCGAATCGCCCACCAGCAGCGCGCCGCCCAAAACGCCCGCCGCGGTGGCGACGCCTAGCAGCACGGCCAGGTTTGTGCGCCAATACCACGCCAGGTTACGCGCTAACAGTGTAGAGGTTCGCATTTCGCAATTCGTACTGCAAGGGGAAGCGGGCGGCCAGTTCCGCGCTGTGGGTCACTACAATAAGGATGGTTTCCTGGCGCTGGTGCAATTCGAGCAGCAGGGAGGCCACCACGTCGGCGGATGCCTGGTCGAGGTTGCCGGTGGGCTCGTCGCACAGCAGCAGCAGGGGCTTGCAGATGAGGGCGCGGGCCAGGGCTACGCGCTGCTTCTCGCCGCCGGAAAGCTCGGCGGGGCGATGGTCGAGGCGGTCGCTCAGTCCGACCTGCGCGAGGAGATCGCGGGCGCGCTGCTCGGTGCCGACCCGCGAGGTACCGAGCCGCGACCGTGAGGGAGCGGACACCAGCGTTGGCACCAGGACGTTTTCGAGCACGGAGCACTGCGGCAGGAGGCAGTGATCCTGAAAGATGAAGCCGATCGACTGGTTGCGGAAAGCGGCTAGCTTTTTTTCGGATAGTGCGTAGGGATCGCGTCCGTCGAGCACCACCGTACCGGAGGTGGGCTGTTCCAGGCCGCCGAGGATGTAAAGGAGCGTGCTCTTGCCCGCGCCTGAAGGGCCCATGATGGCGGCCGCGTCGCCGCGATCGAGGCGGAAGGAAACGCCGGAGAGGATGGAGAGCGGCCCGCGGGGGGTTGGGTAAGTTTTGGCGATCTGGGAGACGTCCAACATAGGCGGCGCGCGTGGTGCGGGTGGCTCCGACGGAGCCCTGGACCATTGTCGCATGCGGTTGTGGATGTGTTTAGGATTCGCCTTACGAACCTACAGTGGCGACTCTGATCTCGAACGATTCCGGTGTGAAGGGCTTCGGGTTGGCTATAGGCGCACCGTTGCAGACCGGATCCCCCGGTTTCGAGCTCTGGCCATAGACCAGTTGTATGCCCTGTCTAAGCGCATCGAGGAGTAGCCGACCGTCGAGATCCAGGTCGGCGGCTATGACCGCCTCCGCCGGCGACCTGTGCATCCCTATGAGGCCGGCACAGGGATCCATTGCGACCGACCAACTGCTTCGGTCTTGCGTTCCCTGCATGCCAAAGATGTAGTATCTGCCGTGCTCAGTTGGGACGCTGGCTCGAAACTGGACAGCAAGTGAAGGGACCCGTTCAGTGGCCGGCCCAGCAAGACCGGACCCCAAGTTCAGCCGCAGCAGCTTGGATAGGCGCTGGGTGGCACAGTCGTCGAGCCTTACCAGCCCATCAACAATCGCCGCTTGGACCGCCTCGGACTTGGGTATGCACGGAAGGTCGTACTCGTAGCCGAGACTAAGAGTACGGTGCAGGTCCTGCACGTGAACACGCACCGGGCGCCCCCGGTCGTAGAAGTAAAAACACGAGGTCGGCCACTTTGTGTACGACCCGGGATTTTGAGTCTGCCAAGCGTCCAAGAAGCGATCGACATTTGCATGATGCGCATAGAAAACGGGGTCCAACGCAGCGCTAACAAAATCTCCCATGCAGCCGCCGAGCTGTTTGTGAACACATTGATGCAGGCTGCCAAATGCGGTACCGGGATAAGTGAGTCCCCCCACTACCGAATCGAAACAACTGCCGCCAAACCAGGCGGCTATCTGACCCTGGGTAACGGGGCAGATGTAATTCTGTTTGCGAGGACAGTCACAATGAATGTGCTTGACCCACGGCAGCGAGTTGTAAACCCAAGGTACGTTTGGATCTGTCTCCCAGTCCCAAACCGGGAGCCGGAAATCAGGGTCCCCCAATTCAGCTTGAATCAGACGCTCGTGAAGATAGAGGAAGGCGCGGTGCCAAAGCAGGAACGCCCAGGTATTGTGGATATCGCCGAAGAACGGATCGTTACCGCCACAATACCAGGCGTGCGTCCATGCCTGAAACAGGTAGCTCTTGCGGTTCGCGGACGGCCGGTTCATCATCCTGGTGTAGGCGCGCTTTAGTTCTTTAGCAAGGCTCCCTTTTTCGGGGTCGGACAGCTTCGACCACAGAGGCCTCTTAGGTGGGTTCGGATGAAATTGACCCAACTGGAAGTCGGGTACTGAGTCAAAACGAAACGCACCCGGAGGAAATTGCGGAAAGTCATTGCCGACGCAGGGAGGCGGCGCGCTTGCGTGCGAGCGGCCTGCCCCCGCTGCCCCGGCAAGAAACAGGAAGTCACGCCGGTCGATACTCATTCCCCGCCAGAGTCCTTGGCTGACCCGAGGTCCAGCATGTTCTGGGGACGGGACGGCCTGTACGATTGCGATAGCGGCGCCGGGATGAGGATCAACGCGTTGTAAACGTGGGTCTCATCGTTAAACACCGGATTGGTCTGATTCTTGGGACAGGGGCCATTTGGGTCGTACAAATTGTCCATCCCCAAAGCGGAGATTATGTTCCCCACGCTGGTGGTAACGAGGCCCGTCTTGGCGTCCCACAGGTACTGCCCGATCGCCTGCTGATCGAGCAAGTTGGCTATCGGCGTGGTGTAGTCCGCGTTCATCCAGTTTCGTTCCGTGGTTAGCAGGTAGGCGAGCTGGGTATACAACGCCGCGCCGCTCGCGTAAGGCGCCGACGCGTCCAGTTCGTACCGCAGGTTCGATCGCGATGAGAGCAACATGTAAAGCGCCATCGCTTCTCCGTGTGAAAGTGCCATAGTCGTCCTTTCCGTTCCTTAGTTGAATTTGGCGATACACTGCCGTAATGATCCCGCTGCCTTAAGATCAGCTTCCTCCATCTGGACCGATCCGCCGTTTGCAAGCGCAAAGGCGATAAAACCCGGGCCGATCATATCCGCTTGAAACCAATAGCGCCCAGGATTTCTCACGAGGGCGCTCACATAGTGGCGAGCGACCATTGTATCCGTTGCGGCCAGGGCAGCACGAACGATGTGCTCGGGCCATTCATTCGAGATACGCGACGGCGGGGCCGATTGCATCAGTTGCAATGCCTGGCGCGCGCTTCCCTTCGCCATCTCCAGTTCGCCTTTCAGCCGCTGGATCCAGTGACCGTAGATCGGCCAATTCGGCAAACCCCGGATCAGGCATTTCTCCGCGCGGCCTGGCTCGCCCGCCTGCGCGAGCAGGCACCCAATCGCCATGGTTTTCTCATATCCCGGCTTGGAGGCAAGCATCGCGACGCACAGCCGGACGGCTTCGGCAGTCCGGCGCCGCCGTAGAAATAACTGCACTAATAGGCGGTTCTTGGTGAACTGCGGCTGGGAGCCAAGGCCCATCCTGGAGTCGAATGCCAAGCCGTCGCGAATCAACTGTTCCGCCACGTCCCATCTGCCTTGCTCCGCGCGGAGACATGCCTCGAAGCCGTACGCCCGGCTTTGATATGCGAGCGACCCTTTAGAACGCATTCTTTCGATACTCCGCGAAACCCCAGCCAAGTCTAATCGACCCAGAGCCAGGCCGCCCCGCAATTGGTCGGTCCAATCCCTTTGATCGAGGTTCGCGGCCCGGTCACACTGGGCCTGCGCCTCGTCGAGGCGCCCAGCGTTGAGCAAGAAAATCGCGCGCTGCATCAGGATGCTATACGAACGCGGGGCAAGGGCTATGGCGGCCTGTGTCAGTTGAAGCGCTTCGTCGGCACGTCCCTGCCGGTCGATGGCAGTCGCTTTGTAAAATAGCGCGAGGCCATCATCCGGATATTCGATGGCATAGCGGTCGAAGGTCTGCTCCGCGGTTGCGTTTTGTCCCGTATCCAGTGCGGACAGGCCTCTGATTGTCAGCGACTCACGATCCGTCAGATTCCTCTCGCGGACGATTTCGGCTGCGAGGGCGTGATAGGGCAGTCCCTCGTCGGGACGGGACTGCGCGGTCAGAATGTCGGCCAGACGGGATGCCGCGCGCGCGAACTTGGGGTCCAGATCCAATGCGGTCTTCAAATGCAGGATCGCCTCATCGCTCTTCGACGCCTTCCACGCGTCATCGCCCTTTGTATACTCCTGCAGCGCCTGCCAGGAAGAAGTGGTCAACTCCTCGGGATGGCGGCTGCGCGTTTCGACGTCGCCCGCCGATTCGCCGGCCGTCCGGCGCACCCACGAAGCGCTGTCGTAGACCGCTGCCGGCAGGTCGCTCATGCGCCGCGCAGGAAAAGTACCGGGCCATTCCTTGCGCGCGTACGCGGGCTCGTTGCCCATCAACTGCAGGCGGACTTCCAGCACCTGCTCGTCGGCCACACGGCTGAGGTTGCTGAACAAGACGAACTGCGCGCCCTCGCGCATGGCGATGTCTCTGGCTTGTACGGGCGCCAGCCTGGGGGGCATAGGTACGGCCGCCCCGGCGATGAGATGCCATGCCGCTTGCACACGGTCTTTGGGCAGGATGCGGATGCGGGCGGATTGCTGGAGTTGGTCGGCTAGCAGCAGATCGATGGCGCCGGCCGCGGTCGGGCCGTCGAGGGAATCGATCGACTGTGTGGTGGTGGTCAGCATGACAAGCGGTTTCGCCGGAAGAGTTGGCGGCCACTCTATATAGCGCAAGAACGCGCCCAAAGAGGCCACACCGGCGGCAGCGGCTCCCGAGACGATCCAGGTACGGCGCGAGACACGCCGCAGGAGAGGGGGCTGCGGAGGGGCGGGACGCGGGGCGGGAAGGGTAGGAGGGACGGGGGCCACGCAGTCATCAAGCGCCCGGACCATGTCCGCGGCCGACGCGTAGCGGCTTGCCGGATCGGGCGCCAGAGCGCGGGCGAGCACCGCATCCCATGCCGCGGGCATGGCGGGCACGGTGCGGGAGAGCGGCTCAGGCGGCTCCGAAATGCGCCGCATCGCCAGGCGCACGACATTGTCCCCGGATGGCTGGCGGGCGCCGGACAACATCTCGTAAATAATCAAACCGAAAGAGAACACGTCGGTGGCGGGGGTCAAAGCGGCGCCCAGGAATTGTTCCGGGGCCATGTATTCCGGCGTTCCCGCGATTTGGCCGGGCAGCGTGTGGCCGGAAGGCGTCAGCCCGTCAAAGACCTTGGCCAGCCCGAAATCGGTAAGGACTGCGCGCCGGCCGCCGTCCTTGCCAGGAACGAGCAGGATATTGGCGGGCTTCAGATCGCGATGAATAATGCCGGCGTGGTGGACGGCATCCAAACCGGCGGCGATCTGACGGGCCAGCGCCAGCGCCGATTGAGGCTCCATGGGGCCCTTGGAGACGGCGCGGGCCAGCGTCTCGCCCTCCAGAAACTCCATGGTGAAGTACAAGACTTCATCGGCGCCGCAGGGCTCCACGAAGAGGTCGAAGATATGGCAGACGTTCGGATGGGAGATCTTGCGCGCCAGACGGATTTCGCCGCGGAAACGCGCGTCGATGTGTTCCTCTCCGCGAAAGCGGGAACGCAGGACCTTCAACGCGACGATGTCGGCAAGCTCGGTGTCTTCGGCGCGGTAGACTTCGCCCATGCCGCCGCGGCCCACCAGTTCGATCAGGCGAAAGCGTCCGTTGTTGAGGAGTTCACCGGGCCGGAACTCTCCGGGCAGCGGCTGGCTAGGCGCGAACGCAGGAGCTTCCAGGAAATCTCCCAGGCGCTCGTGCTGTTCGAGCAGATGGAGCACGGTGTCTGTCAGCGTGGGATCGTCGGCACAGCGCTCCCGCACGAACGCGGTTCTGTCGGTTGGCGGCAAGTCCAGAGCCGCCGCGAAGACGTCGTCCGCAAGCTGAATGCGGTCAGGCGGCTGGGGTTCCATCGATGGCGATCCGCAGGCGGGTTCTGGCGACCTGCCAATCGCGGCGCACGGTGCGCACCGAGATTCCCAGGCAGGCAGCCGATTCTTCCTCACTGAATCCGGCGAAGTAGCGAAGTTCCACGAGTTGGGCTTTGCGGGGGGAATGATGGGCAAGGTCGCGGAGGGCGAAATCCACGGCCAGGATCTGGTCCGCGTCCGAATCCCGCGAGACCAAGGCATCGGAGATCTCGATCGGGACGGCATCGCCGCCGCGCTTCTCGCTACGGCGGGCGCGGGCGCGGTCCACGACGATGCGGCGCATGACGCGGGCGGCGAGGGCCAGCAGGTGGCTGCTGTTCACGATTTCCAGGTCTTGCGCTTGACGGAAGCGCAAGTACGCCTCATGGACCAGGGAGGTGGCGCCCGGGGCCTGGTCGCGGCGCTCGCCTTGCAGGCATTGCAACGCAAGGCTGTGCAGCTTTTTATAGAGGGCGTCAAACAGGGCGCTTTCCGCGCCTGGAGCGCCACGCTGCCAGTCGGAAATCAAACGCGTGATCTCGCCAGCCGGTCCCATTACATTACTTTCCAGGTTTTGGCTAATGTGGAGAATTATACCGTATGCCGGCGCAAGGCTCCGCGCTCTACGCGCCATCCCGCTGCGCGGCGATCGTTTTGTAAACATCGAGAGCGCGCGCGGCCATACGCGCGGCGCTGTAATGCTCGCGGACGCCTGCCACGCCGCACTTCCCCAGCCGTTCCAGGAGAGCGGGGTCCTTCCAGAGCGAGAAGATGCCCTGGGACAGACTGGCCGTGTCGTCCGGTTCGACCAGAATACCGCCGCCGGTCTTCTCCACGATCTCCGTCAGGCCGCCGCGGCGGGGCTCGACCACGGGCACGCCGTTGGCCATGGCTTCCAGCAGGAACAAGCCTTTCGGCTCGTCGTAAGTGGCAGGGACCGACAGCACGTCGAGGTTGCGTAAGAAATCGATTTTGTGAGGGCGGTCGAGCACGCCACGATAGCGGAATTCGTGGTCGAGACCCGCCGTTTTGATACGCCGCTCGATGCCGTGCAGATAGGCGCGGTGCTCCGGCGCCAGATATCCGGCGACTTCCAGGGCGGTACCGCCGAAATCGGTCTCGCGCCGCAGCTTCACGTAGGCATCGGCGAGCAGGTGCAGGCCCTTCTCGGGCGCGACGCGCGCGAAGTATCCCACGGTGAAGCAATTGGTGTGAAGCTTCAGCGATGCGTCGTATCCTTTCAGATTGACGCCCAGCGGCACCACGTGCATCTTGCGCTCGGGGATGCCGAGGTAGCGGCACATGGGACCGGCATAGTACTCGCTGATCGCGGCGAAGCCATCCACGTGTTCGATGTTGGCGCGGATCAGATCGAGCGATTGTGCGCGGTAGGGTTCCGGGAGCTGGCTGAGGAACAGGTCTTCGCCCTGCAGCGTGCAGCAGATGGGGCGGCCGACGGCTTCGCGGATAGGCTGGGCGAGGCCGATCAGCAGCGAATTCGGCAGCGTTACGATGTCGGGGGGCGGCTCGCTGCGCAGCCAGGCCGCGAGTTTGTGGATCTCCTTGCTCTGGCGCCCGTCTTCACCGCGCAGCATGGAGACGGTCATTTCGCCCAGCAGGTGAGGATTCACTGGAATGGAGCGGCGCGCGGCGAGCTTCAGCGCCCACTCGGAATCCCAGAGGCGGTCGAGCAGCCACGGCGTGTTACGGAAAAGGCCGGAGTGCTGTTCGAGATACACGCTGATGCCGCCGAAGAACACTTTGTGCGCGGCCACGTTGGTCTCGTCGGTGAGGGTTGGGGTGTAGATGGGAAGCAGGATGATGTCGTGTCCCTGGCTTTTCAACTCGGCGGCCAGGGCGTTGTCGCGGATGCAGCTTCCGCAGTACATTTGCGCGGCGCCGGCGGTGAGGGCCAGGATCTTCATCGCTTGTGGGGCAGGCTCTCAGCCTGCGCGGGACTCTCAGTCCCGCTGTCTTCGCGCTGAAACGCGCGGCGGGCGTAGAGGTGGTCGAACAGATTGCCTTCGTGGGGCTGATCCCAACTGATGCGTTGCGTGGGGATCGCGCCTAGGTTCAGGCGGCCCACTTCGGGAGAAGCGAGCAAGCGCGCGATCAGCTTACGGTCGTGGGTGATGGCGGTGACGACCAGGCTTGGGCCGAGGGCGCGCGGGATGGCATGCTGGCTGACCGGCACAACGCTGGCAAAGGGGAAGAGGAATTCGCGGTTGGCCAGCGGATGGGCCGGCGAATCGCACAACACAATGGTGGGCAGCAGGTACGCGCAGCCTTGAAAGTTCGCCAGACGGGGACCTTGGCGCAACGACGCGGTGACGTCGCACGCCGAGTCGCCATCGAGTTCGCCATCGATGGTCTGCGAAATGCGCTCGGCCAGCGCTCGATTGGCGAAGGGCGCGATCTGCGCCTGATCGTCGGCTTCATCGCGCGGCACGACGGCGGCCAGACGCGCGGCGAGCGCCTCGGCGATCTGCGCGGCGTGCGACGGCGGCGCCCACACGCCGGACGCATTGATGCAGGAGCGCCCGGAGTTTTCGAGGATGGAGGAGACCATCACGTCGAGGTACAGCTCCCATTCGGCCGCGCAATCTTCACCGATCACGATTTTGCTGTAGCCCGGGCCGTGCACCTCGATGCGCGGGTCGCCCTGCCAGGGCCGCGTGGAGGTTACGTCGCCGAACACCATGCCGCGGCCGCAGCGGCGCAGGATCTCGGCTGCGCCCGCGTGATCGGCCGGGTAGTAGCCGAACGCTTCCGGCGGGGCACCCGCGTGGATCAGCGCCTGGATGATGCGGTACGGCGTCCAGGGCTCGGCTGCGCCGGGCTTCAGCACCAGCGGCGTTTTCAACGCGCAGGCCGGCGCCCACAGCGAATGCACGCCCGGAGAGTTGCTGGGCAGCACCACGCCGAGCGACTCGCCGCGCGGGAAGTAGCTCAAACCTTCGGCGTGGCCCGTATCGAGCACGCGCAAATCAAGGTTGCGCGTGAGGCCGTTGACCACCGCTTCCATCTCCGCCAGCACGGTGCGGATCTTGTGCATGTTGCGGCGCACCATCACGTGCGGCAGGCCGGTGGTGGTGGAAACCTGGCGGACGTAATCTTCGGGCGATTGGGTGGTGTCGCCGAGCGGGAGCGGGGACGCCGCGAACAGATCGGCGGCGCGGGCGCACATGCCGAACAGTTCCTGAGTGGTGAAGCCCGCCAGAAGCGCGCGCGGCATTTCTTGATCGAGCAGATCGCGGCGGATCAGTCCTACGTTCGCCTGGCTGATTTCGACGAAGGGCTCGCCGGTGCGGTAGTGGGGCGTGCGCACGGTATCGAGGCTGCGGTACGGCCGGCCGCGCCGCAACAGCGGGATGTGGACCACCGGCGGCATGGTTTGCTGCATCAGTAAACGCCCTCGACCACGGACTTCTGGAACCTGGAAAACGGTCGCACGTTGCGCACGCCGTCCCACGGGTACTCTGTATATGACGGTTCCCGCTCCGCCTCGTCTCGCTCCAAAAAGCGGGGCATGAAGAACTCGCGGGTCAGGGTGGTGAGGCGCACGCGGCCGGTCTCGCCGTAGCCGACCACGCGGGCCGGATTGTCCGGGTCGACTACTTCGATCATGGCGCGCGGCGCGGGCGGGTAATAAATGATGTCGTAGTTGTCTTCGGCGAGGCGTGGTTTGTGAACCGCCAGTCCCATGAGCGTGTTGCCGTAGGTGGGCGCGAAGTAGACGCCATCCAGCAATTCCTCGACGGCGAAGCGATGGAACTGCGGAGTCATCTCGGTGCCGCCGCAGAATACGCCGCGGATGCCCATTTTTTTGAGCGACACCTTTTCCGAGAGGGCTTCGAGCAGTTTGGGCGTGGTGAACATCGAGCGGATATTGTCGTGCGCGCGCAGCAGCGTGAGGCCTTGCTCTACGACGTGCTGTTTGTAAGCCTCCGCCTCTTCGATTTTTCCGCGCTTCAGCAGCTTGATGACCCAGCGCGGATCGAGATCGGTCATGAAGCAGATACCGCCGCGGAATTGCGCCAGGTGCTCGACGGCCAGGCGCAGGCGGCGCGGGCCGCTGGGACCAAGCATGAGCCAGTCGGAGCCTGGGGGGAATGCGTCGTCCGGCAGGGTGGCGCTGAAGGCTTCGTAGTCGATGCGGAAATCGTCGATCGAGATGCGCGACTTCGGCACGCCGGTGCTGCCGCCGGTCTCGAAGACGTAGACGGGCCGGCCGGCGTAGGCTTTGGGCACCCAGCGGCGAACGGGCCCGCCGCGCAGCCACTCGTCCTGAAAGAAGCCGAAGCGGTCCAGGTCGTCGTAGCCGCCGATTTCGGTCCGGGGATCCCAGTCGAGCTTGGCGGCATAGTCCAGCCAGAAGGGGCAACCGGTTTCGGGATTGAAGTGCCACTGGACGATCTCGCGCGTCCAGGCGTCGAGCGCGGCGCGTGCGGCTTTGGTTTTGGCCGGGAGGCCGGTTTCGATGAGAGTGCCCACGGTTTCTCTAGTTTAGTACGTGAGGCGGGTGCTGGGTGTAGCGCGGTATCGGAACGGCTATAGTGGCATCATGACGCTGTCCCGAGCGGAGACCAAGGCACTCTATGACAAAATCAGCAAGGTTTACGATCTATTGTCGGAGCACACCGAAGGACCCGTGTGCCAGGCCGGTTTGCGAATGCTCGCGCCGGCGGCGGGCGAGACGGTTCTCGAAATCGGATTTGGGACCGGGCACGCGCTGGTCTGGCTGGCTCACGCCGTGGGACCTTCCGGGATGGTCCATGGGATCGATCTCTCCGATGGGATGATGGCGGTTGCGGGAACCCTGGCCGGGCACGAAGGGGTCGCGGATCGCGTGGAACTGCGGACGGGAGACGCGACTGACTTACCGTATCCGGCAGACAGCATGGACGCCGTGTTCATGAGCTTCACCCTGGAGTTGTTCGACACGGCGGAAATCCCCGCCGTGCTCGCGCAGTGCAGGCGGGTGCTCAGGGCCGGCGGACGCATCGTGGTAGTCGGCATGTCCAAAGAGGGGGCGCACGGATTGGTTTACGAGGCTTATGAGTGGACGCATCGGCATTTTCCCAACTTTGTCGATTGCCGCCCGATTCTTGTAAGTCAGGTGCTGGCTGCGGCCGGCTTCCAAGTTACTGAGAAGCGGAACTTGCAGATTTGGGTGCCCATGGAGGTTGTGCGGGCCGAAAAGGCGGGCTGAGAGCCTGCCCCACAAATTACTCAGCCGGAAAGTCAGTCACGGTTTTAAGCTGGTTGGTATAATCGGACGATATGACCCAGAAGCGGGACGCCGTGCCGTTGATCCTGACGGCTGGTTTCATACTTTTGGTCCTGGCCTCCAACGTCTACATCTTCACGCAGCCCATCGCCGAGTTCGGAGATTACGGCGCCAATTCCCTGCTGGTGCAACAAGCAAAGCATTTCAAATTATTGACCGGACACTACTCTCGCTGGCATTTTCATCACCCCGGCCCTGCCTTTCTGTACTTATTCGCGCTTGGTGAGTTTGTATTCTATGACTTGCTTCACTTAGTCCCAGCCCCCTTTAACGGCCAACTTCTCATTGCCATCCTTTTCAATGGGTCCTTGCTCTGCGCCACCTTATATGTGTTCCAGCGGCACTCGAAGTTACCGGCTCCGCTGGCGCTACTCGCGGTTTACGTAGTAATCGCGGTTAGCGGCAAGCCTTCACTGCTGGCCTCCAACTGGATACCTGAAGTGATGATGTTCCCATTTCTGCTTTTCGCGGTAAGCGCCGCGTCGATACTGGCGGGCGCTACGCGCGACCTGCGGTTTATGGCCTTTTCGGCGATGCTTCTGATTCACGCCCACGTCGCTCAGTTCCTTTTCGTAGGGATCATCGGCGGTGGCACGGTCGCGTACATCCTGGCGCGCGCGCAGCGGCAAGGGCATTTGCGCGAGTTCCTTTCGGAGCACCGGCGCGATTTCACTTGGGCGGCTGCGATCATATTCGTTTTCGCGCTCCCTCCGTTGCTCGAAATCGCTTTGGACAAGCCCAACAACCTGGACGCCGTGTTGGCGTACCAACGTCAATTCGGCGACTTACGGAACAGCCTGGCGACGGCCATTGACTATTTTGCGTGTTTTCTGCTCTTCGTGGGCGCGCCGCAAGTTGCTATTCCGAAGGGACTGGCGGCGGTTCTGGGGATTGGTTTTTCGCGTCCTGCCGTCATCGTGTATTGGGTAGCGCTGGCGGCCCTTATGGTGACTGCCATGGTTGCCGGGCGCAGGGCGGCCGTGGGGCAGAGATCCGTATTCCTGAGACATCTGACATTGGTCGGGGCCCTGAGTGTGTTGCTGTTCCTGTATTGGTCTACCCGAATTACTGGTGGAATGTTAGTCATGAATGGGTACTTCATCTATTCCATACATCTACTGGCGTGGTTTGTCCTTTTGGCTGCGGTGACGCCATTCCTGGATTGGCGAGTAGCCCGGACACTGAACGTGGCGGCGGTCACTTTGCTGGTGGCAGGCGGCATTGCGGAACGAGCGTGGATGCGTTACACGGTTATTGGTTGGCCGGATGTTTCGCAGGCTGCCGCGGTTGTGCCGGATGCGCCCTTTGGGAAGGTGGCCGTCGGATTCGATAACGCCAACTGGCCCTCGGCGGTGGGACTGGCTAACTCCATGCAGAGGCTTGGCAAGCCATTTTGTGTGAGCGCGGAGTGGGGCTTTCTGTTTGCGAGAGAAAACGTTTGCCCGGAAATGGCGATGGCCGACAAGGTATGGCTGGCGAGAGAAGCAAGGTCTTGCGCGGCCCCGTGCCGGTATCTTTACCGCGGCGCGGCTTTTTCGCTTACCGTCTCTCCGGCTCAGCCTGTAACGCTGCCGGTGGAGGCCGGCTTGGGCGATTCAATGGATTTGGACAGATCGGGATTCAACGGGGCCGAGAAAACGCACCGATGGTCGGGCAAGCACGCCGCGATCCGATTCTGGCTGTCGGCGGAGCTGCCACCCGCGCCATGTTTCCGGATCGCACTCACAGGGTATGCTCTTCCGGGCCGGCCTGCACAGCTTGGCGTTAACGGGCGATTCCTTGGAACGCTGTCGAAAACCGAACTGGACACGGCGGTGTTCGTGGTTCCGCGGGAGGCGCTGGTTCCCGGCAAGGTGAATCGCATTTCGCTGGATACGGAAAACGCGGGGGTCGTGGGCACGGACCGGCGCGAGATCGGCTACGGCTTTGTGCGGATGATCCTGCGCGCGGCCACTGCGGAGGAGAGTTGCGTGGTCGCGCGCAGGTGATCCAATTACCGGGGCGAAGTGCCTTCCAGCTTTGTCAGGCGCTCTGCGAGGGAGCGGATCTGTTGTTGCTGATCTTCGATCTGCTCCTTTTGGGCGGCGATCGTGGCGCTCTGTTTTTGCAGTTCGTTGAGCAGCATGGAGTCCAGCACCTGGTACTTTACCGTTTCGATCTGCCCGTCGGCTGAGTGCGCCACCAGATCCGGGTACACCTCGGCCACTTCCTCGGCGATCAGCCCGTATTGGATGGGCTGCGAGCCATCGCTGTATGGCTTCTTGTAGCGGAAGGTGACCGGGCGCAGGTGCAGCCAGCCGCTGCTGGCGTCCGCCATGTCCTGGATATCTTCTTTGTAACGGCGGGAGGACGACATGACGCCGAGATTCCCGTTGGAATCGACCAGGACCGGCACGGCACCGCTGCTCTGGGTGGTGGCGCCCCAGATGCCCGCGATGAATGCGGAGGTCTGGGTGCCAGCGGTTCCGATGCGGATGACACCGCTGTCGGTGGCGGAGCCCAGGTTGCCGATCTCGATGTTGTTGCTGGTGTTGGTGACGTTGACCCCGGCGTCGTACCCGATGGCGATGTTGCCGTCCCCCGTCGTGTTGCCCAGTAGCGCGTACTCCCCGCTGGCCGTGTTGTCGTTCCCGCTAGTGTTGTTCCCTAGCGCGTAGACACCGCTGGCCGTGTTGTCCACGCCGGTGGTGTTGGAGGACAGTGCTTGCAAGCCGCTGGCCGTGTTTGCCCCCCCAGTGGTATTGGAGATCATCGCGTTCTCACCGACGGCCGTGTTCCCGCCCCCAGTGGTGTTGTGGTACAGCGCGCCGTCACCGCTGGCCGTGTTGTCGGTCCCGGTGGTATTGAAGTACAGCGCTCGGTAGCCGCTGGCCGTGTTGCCGCCACCGGTGGTGTTGGCGAACAGCGCTTGGTAACCGGTGGCCGTGTTGCCCGCCCCGGTGGTGTTGGACATCAGTGCGCTGGCACCGACGGCCGTGTTGGACAAGCCGGTTGTGTTGGCCTGAAGCGCACCGTCTCCGATCGCGGTGTCGCCGGTTCCGGTCGTGGCAGGCGGCAGTGCTCCCAAACCCGCGCTGAAGTTGCCCGACGCGCCCGTGGGAGCCTGAATGATTGGAACGCCCCCGCTTCCAGGCGACAGGATGCTGCCGGTCAGCGTCAGATTGCCATCCACCTGCGCATTGCCATTGACCTCCAGGGGCGCTACTGGTGTGGTGGTTCCGATCCCCACGTTGCCCGTCCCGCCTTTCACCGTAAGCCGCGCGATGAGCGGCTGGTTCCTCTGGTTCAGACTGCCGGCCGTGTAAAGCGTCTGGTCGGCAGTAAATCCACCAATGTCCTTCGCCTGCCACTGCGCCGAGGGGACCGTCTGGTTCGGATAGGTATAGAAGTTCACCGATCCGACCCCGAAGCCCGTGGGCGGTGTATTTCTCAAATCGAGTGCGGGGCCGGAGGTAGGTCCGCCGTCGACTTCGGCGGTGATGCTGCCGGCCACGTCCAGGACATCCAGGGTGGTGGTGGTGTTGATACCGATGCTGGTGGCGTTCTGGTACATCACGGAACTGCCCACGTCGCCGGTGGCGTCTGTGAACATGGCGATGTAATTGGCCGTTCCCGTGGCGGCGACGGCGGGCGCCACGGCCGCTGTGGTCGCGACTGCTACCGCGGCCACTGGCCGGGCCGGCTGCACGGCGCTGGATGAAGCTTCCGGCTGTACGACCATGGAAGAGCCGGCCAATGCGTAGGCCGAGGCGGGCTTGCCGCCCAGCGTGTCGGCGTCGCCCGCTTTCAGCGCATAGGGCACGCTAACCAGCAGCACCCGAGGCAGGTCCACTTCGCCCGGCACATAGAACTTCACTTGCAGCCAGCGCGATTCGCCGGCAGTGAACAGCTCCACCGGCACGCCTTCGTTGCTCGCCGATCCGAGCAGCACGGTGTAGTTGCCATTGGCATCCGGTTCGACGTTGCGATCTTCGGTCCACAAAGGCGTGCCGCCTTCCTGTTGGCCATATATCGCGAAAGTGGCGCCTACCGGCCCGGCGGGTTGATTCACCGGTGCGTGGAAGGATCCGGCGAAACGCACGAGTCTGGGAACGGCGGTGATGGCGGCGCTCTGGGTTTGCTGCGCACTGGCGACAGCAACGAGGCACAGGAAACAAGCAATGAGTAAGTGGGTCTTATAGAGTAGACGCATGTGACCTCCAGGTCGGGGTTAGTTTATCACATTACGCCGGTACCGGCTAATACTCCACGCCGACCAGAAACAGGCCTTTGGCGGGAGCGGTGGGGCCGGCTTTGCGCGCGCAGTTGGGGACGAGCAGCGCGCGCAGGCCGGATTCATCGAGGTTGCCGCGGCCGGCTTCCAGCAGCGATCCCACGATGTTGCGGACCATGTGCTTCAGAAAGCCGCTGCCGCGCACGCGGTAGATGAGGCGGTCCGGCTGGGCTTCGAGATGCGAGCGGAAGATGGTGCGCACTTTGGTCTTGCCTTCGTCGTCGTCGCGGCTGTCGCGGCTGTCGGACGCCGCGAAGGCGGTGAAGTCGTGCTCGCCCTCCAGGATGGGCGCGCAGTCGATCATGCGGTCGAGCGAGAGCGGATAGGGATACTGGTGGACGTAGCGCCACTCCCAGGGCGGGCAGACTTCGGCGCGCACGATGCGGTATTCGTAGGTCTTGGCCAGGGCCTGGAAGCGGGGATGAAAATCGGGCGCGGCCTCCGTGGTGGAGAGCACGCGGATGAAGGGCGGCAGCAAGCGGTTCATGGCCCTACGCAGGTTGGGCAGCGGGATGGGGTTTTCAAGGGTGAAGGCGGCCTCCTGGGCGAGGGCGTGCACGCCGGCATCGGTGCGGCCGGAGCCGGCCACGTGCACAGGTGCGCCTTCGATTTCGCCGACCACGGATTCGAGCGTGCCCTGAATGGTCGGCAGGCCGGGCTGCACTTGCCAGCCGTGGAAATCTGTACCGTCGTAGGCGAGTTGGATTCGGATGCGGCGCATTATCTCGTGGGGCAGGCCCTCGGCCTGCGGCGGCCTCCCAGGCCGCCTCTTTGTTTGCGGCTATGCTGCACCGCGACCCATGGCAGTGCCGGCCATGTTCTTCCAGGCGATAGCCGGGTATCGCGCTTTCATCTCGTCGGGAAGGCGACGGGACGCCTCCGGAATGATTTCAAGGCATCGCGTTACGGTATAAAGGCCCGCGACAAACTGAGTAGCGAGGTCGATATTGAGCTCTATGTCGCGCAAAGCGGTCGCGGCGTCAGAAGGCATAGATGGCTTCGGTTGTAGCCGCCGGTTTCACGTGAGGCTTCAGCCCGTCGCGGTTCAACACGTCCACACGTCCGTCGAACAATGCGGCGATCGAATCTTTCAAACCGGCATAATCGAAAACAGTGATGCGGGCGGCGGGATCGAATTCGATCATGATATCGGTGTCGCTTCCAGGCCGCTGGTCGCCCCGCGCCTGAGAACCGAACAATGCGGCATGAGCTACGCCCAACTGGCGCAGCACGGCTTCGTTTTCCCGCAGCCGGGCCATGATCTCTTCACGGTCCATATTCCTACATTCAGCTTAACCCGCCCAAATAATACGCGCTGGAGCGCGCCGCGAACGCGATGCCAGCCCGTTTTCGCCGACCGCACGCCAGGGTCTGCCAACACTCACGCCGGTCGCGATCCCGGTTTGACGGCCGGCAGGCCTTGCGTGCACAGCGGGCACTCGGCTGGATCGTAGGTAAGCACTTGCAAGGTGACCAATGCCACGCGCGGGACGCCTACATCGGCGTGGCCTCCGCTGCGGTCGACGATGGAGCCGGCAGCCAGCGGTCGCGCTCCGGCGGCGCGTAGCGCATCCACGACGTCACGCGTGCTGCCTCCGGTGGTGACCACGTCTTCGACCACCAGGGCCGGCTCGCCTGGCGTTACCGTGAAGCCGCGGCGCAAGGTCATCTTCTTGTTCTCGTCGCGCTCGGTGAAAATGAATCGGGCGCCTAGCGCGCGCGCGACCTCGTGGCCGATGATCAGGCCGCCCAACGCGGGCGACACCACCAATCCCACCGGTTCGGGTACGAGTCTGCGGAGCTCGTCGGCGAGCAGGCCGCCCAGTTCGGCCGCGTGCCGCGGATATTGCAGCACCAGCGCGCATTGCAGATATGCGGGGCTGTGCAGTCCGCTGGTGAGCCGGAAATGGCCGTTGAGATACGCGCCCGTGGTGCGGAACAGTTCCAGGATCGATTCGGCTTGCGGCGTCACAAAGGCCTACTATACCATTGAGGAAAGCTGCAAGCCGCCTGAAAGGCGGCTGCGGGCAAGATTGCCCGCCCTCCGAATAATAAGGCTAAAGCATGCATCGTCTTCAAAGCGCTATTTCTATTCTCTGCGTCCGGCTGTTGATTGCGCCGGCCTTTGCCCAGCAAACGCACTCGATCGTTGAGCCAGGCGGGTCATTCAGTTGGATCACAGGGCGGTACCGGACCAAGCAAGTGCCGCCTATCAACGTGGCGAACTCCGGCCGGCTGGAGTTGTTGCTGCGCGCCGGAAGGCTGTACCTCTCCATGCAGGATTCGATCGCGCTGGCGCTGGAGAATAACCTCGACATCGAGATCCAACGTTACGGGCCGGAGATTGCCGACGCGCAGGTTTTGCGCGCCAGGGCTGGCGGATTCGCGCAGGGCGTTTCGACGTCGGTGACCGCGGGACCCACCAGCGCGCAGTCCGGCGGTGTGGCGCAGAGCGGCGTGTCGGGGAATCCTTCGACGCAGGCCAGCGCAGCCAGCGCCACAGCGGTGGGCAACACCGTAATCACGCAATCCGGCCCGGCGATTCCCAGCTTCGATCCGGCCCTGGTGGGCAGCGCGAACTGGGCGCACCAGACGATTCCGGAAAGCAGCACGTTCATTGCCGGAGTCGATGAATTGAT
>Ga0181535_10002706_pt1 | contig 21316 bp, 13 predicted proteins | sample PEATcosm2014_Bin_44_FD_119774 | JGI IMG/M metagenome (GOLD analysis project Ga0181535, IMG submission 119774) | Peatland microbial communities from MTU Mesocosm Facility, Houghton, MI, USA - PEATcosm2014_Bin17_30_metaG | ecosystem: Environmental > Terrestrial > Soil > Wetlands > Peat | place... | reverse complement strand
GTCCCTCAGTCCCTCAGTCCCTCAGTCCCTCAGTCCCTCAGTCCCTCAGTCCCTCAGTCCCTCAGTCCCTCAGTCCCTCAGTCCCTCAGTCCCTCAGTCCCTCAGTCCCTCAGAACGTGAGGTGCATCGCGAGCTGTGCGCTGCGCGGTCCGCCGCCGCCCAGGTACGGGTTGCCGCTGGCCACGTCGGGTGTAGCCGTGGTGGGAACAAATTGCGCTCCGCTCACGGTCGGGTCGGCACCCGCCACCAGGCGATTCCCTGCAATGTGGCTGCTGCCAAAGGCATCGATGCCAAAACCCGGCAACAATGGATTGCTGAGATTCGGGTGATTGAGGATATTGAAGGTATCCACGCGAACCTCCATTGTGACTTTTTCGGTGAGGTGCGTGGTCTTGGTCAACGAGAAGTCCAAGTTCGAGTAGTTGGGGGCGTTGAAGGCGTTGCGGCCCTCGCTACCGGGATGACCGTTGATGCAATTGCCGTTACCGTCCTCTGTGCAAGGCGCGGCGAAGGCCGCCATGTTCAGTAGATTGGTGCCGCTGACGCCGGCATACGGATTGCCGATGATGTCGGGCCGGCCGAAGTACTCGCCGCTTCCGTTGTAGTCGCCTTCAAAGAGATAGCTGACGGTGTAAGGCTGGCCGGTGGCAAAGTTGTACATCCCATCGAGCGCCCATCCGTTGACCAGTCGCCGGGAGGACTTGAACGGGAGGTTGTAGGTCCAGTACCACTGCAGGCGCTGGCGCACATCGAAGTTGGAGTTGGCGCGTTCGGCATGGGGGTTGAAACTGTCGTCGGGCTGCGAAGCGTTGGGCACGAAGTCCAGACCATCGCTGGCCGTATCGATCGAGTGCGACCAGGTGTAATTCAGCGTGGAGGTCAGGTTGTGCCAGTTCTGCAACTTCAGGGTGGACTGCAGGGAGTTGTAGTTGGACAGAGCGCTGGTCTCGATCTGGTTGATGTAGTAAAGCGGGATGTCGACAAACGCGCCGCTGGTGTAGGTCGGGAAGCACTGCTCGCCATAGCCGATCGTCTGGCCGTTCCCGCAGTTGACGATTCTTCCGGCGACGTTGTTGAACTGGTTCAGGTCGCGGAAATGGAAGAGGTGACGGCCCTGAGACCCGATGTATCCAACCTGCAGGGCGACGTTCTTGGCCAGTTGCGACTCGATGTTGAAATTGTAGGAAGTGTAGGTGGACGTAGGCAGTTTCGGCGCGACCGTGAAGACGCTGCTGGGCGTATAGTCGCCGAAGACCGGAACTCCGGAGCTGATGGTGGAAACCACCGGGGACGCAAAGCCAATGCCGTTGAAGGCCGGTCCGGCCTCTCCTGCGTTGGTGTTATAGGCCTGGTTACCGACAAAGAAGTCCTGCGAGGGGCCGTCGTAGTAAATACCGGCACCGGTCCGGATGACCAGCTTGCCATTCCCGAACACGTCATCGGCGATGCTGAGGCGGGGCGCGAAGTTCGTCCAATTCTTGGGATAGAGCGTCGCAGGCGCGCCCGAGGCGCCCACCGTCTCTAGACCGCCCGATTGCACATTGAAGAGGCTGAAGGCGTTATTCTGTGCGCCGATGACGCCGTAATAATCCCAACGCACTCCATAGTTGACGGTCACCTTGGGGCTAAACCGCCAGGAGTCGAGGATGTAGGCTCCGCCACCGTTCTGATAGGAATAGCGGGTGCCGTCGCCGTCGGCAGACGAGCCGCCATCGATGGTTCCGGAAAGGAAATCGTCGAGGGAGTTGAAGATCAGCTTGCCGCGATGACCGGAGTTGATGAAGCTGTTGATGAACGTGCGCCGCCACTCGCTGCCGGCCTTGAAGCTGTGCTTGCCTTCGATGAGCGAGGCGTTTCCAAAGAGCTGGTAGTTGGTGTCGATGCGGCCACGCGCATCGCTGGCGGTGGAGCCGATGGGGCTGTAAGCGCCCACGTCAATGGTCGGCAATCCCAGGTCGCGCGAGGTGAAGCCGTCGGGCAGGGTATTCAAACCAAAGGCGGTGTTGGGATTGATGGTGTTGTCCTGCGGCAGGAACTGCTGCAGAAAGCGGTTGTAGCCGCCGCGCACTTCGACAATCAGGTTGGTGCGGGGAATCGAAGTGTAGGAAAGCGAAATAATATTCACGTGCGTCGGGGTGGTGGTGTTGTATCCCGGCGCGCTGCTGCCCGTGTAGAGCATGCCGAGCGGAAAGCTCTGCAGGCCGTGGCTGTAGAAGTACCGGCCGGTCAGAAGATCGCCGGGGCTGAACAGGGTTGCATGGTGATCGGCCTTCACAATCAGGTTATCGCTGACGTTGCTGAATGGCGTGGTGAAGGTCTCAGCTCCGTTCGACGTGGGCAGCGCGCCCCAAGGCTTGCTGTTGAGCAGGTTCTGGATGACCGGATTGATGGTGTTGCCGGCGGCGGTGTAAGCGTTGATGTCGTCGGTGACCGGGACCGTGCCCAACTGGGGCAGGCCGCCGTTTTCCCGCTGACCTTCGTAGGCCACGTAGAAGAAGGTCTTGTCCTTCCAGATGGGTCCGCCCACCGCTCCGCCGAACTGATTGTTCGTAAAGGAGTTCTTGGGCTGATCGTCGGTGTTGAAGAAGTTGCGCGCAGCCAGTCCCCCGTCGCGGAAGGACTCGAATGCGCTCCCATGGATAGTATTCGATCCGCTCTTGGTGACTACGTTCACCGTAGCCCCGGAACTGCGGCCAAACTCGGCCTCGGCGCTGCCGGTCACCGGGATCTCGGCCAGCGCGTCGACCGGGAGGATGGTCGAAGGGCAGCCCCAGACCCCGGCCTGGTTGATCGCCGGCAGGTTGCGGTAGCCGTCGTTCATGTCGGTGCCGTCGAGCAGATAATTATTGGACCGCCCCCGGTTTCCATTCAAACTGAACAAACCATAGGATCCGGCCGATTCGGTCGAGCCAACCGGGTCGCTGGAGGAGCCGGGAACCAGTTCCAGCAGTTTGGTAAAGTCGTGTCCATTCACCGGCAGTTCCGACGCCTCTTCAGCTTCGATCGTTCCGCCGGTGGTGTTGGTGGCCGTTTCAACCAGCGGCACTTCGGCGCTGACCTCAACATTCTCCTGGACCATGCCGGCTTCGAGTTTGGCATCGGCGCGGGCCGGCGCTCCCACGCTGACCGGAATCCCGGTGAGCGTCAGGGTGCGGAAGCCCTCCTTTTCGACCATTACGCTATACGTTCCCAGAGGAAGTTCCGTGGCCGAATAGCTACCCTGATCGTTGCTCGATAGCATGCGCGTCAGCCCCGTGCCAGGGCTATAGACCTTGACCTTGGCTCCGGTGACAACTGCTCCGCTACCGTCCGTTACAGTGCCTTGAATGCTTCCCCGGAAGGTCTGTGCTTGTGTTCCGATGGCGAAGAAAAAGACGAGAAGAAAATACAAAAATGCGACTGAACGGCTTCTCATTCAGGGATGCTCCTTGGGCTTACGATGTGGGAGGTGATGCGATTTGCTGCAGAATCGTCAGGCGATCCGCGACACTATTCCCGCAAGCTTACTTTAGATTCAAGCCATATTGATAAAGAAAGAATAAGGATCCGGCCCGAATCTCTTCCGCGACTGGGCCGAACCCTTAAACTGATTGCCGCTTCCGTTACTTCAGCTCACGAACCCAAATATTGCGGAAACTGACCGGTTCGCTGCGGTCCCCATGTGCCTGCAGCTTGATGGGCGCGCTGTCGAATGCCTTGTAGAACGGCTTGCCGATGTACAACGTCTCCCCCTTCAGTTCGAAGTGGTTCTGCACCAGCACGCCATTGAAGAACACCGTCACGTAGGCCGGAGTCTTCACCGATCCGTCGGCGCTGAACGCAGGCGCTGTCCACACCACGTCGTAGCTCTGCCACTCGCCCGGCTTGCGATTCGGATTCACCAATGGAATGCTCTGTTTGTAGATGCTCCCGGCCTGCCCGTTCACATAGGTCTTGTTGTTGTACGAATCCAGCACCTGCAACTCATATCCAGCGTCGCCCGGCCCAGTGGAAGCCAGAAAGACCCCGCTGTTGCCGCGCGCCTGGTCGCTTCCGGTGATGTTCGCCGGAATTTGCCATTCGATGTGCAACTGGTAGTCCCGGAAGCTGCGCCGGGTCTCGATGTTGCCGACTCCAGGCGCCTTGTTCACGGTTACCACGCCGTCATGGACGAACCATTTCGCGGGCGAATGGTCCTGCGCAGATACCCACTCGTCAAGATTCTTCCCGTCGAAGAGCACGATGGCATCGGAGGGCGGCGCTCCGCAGGTCGTTCCCGGCATCACCACTGCGGGGACCGGTTCCCAGACCTCCGTATCTTGGGGTTTCGGCGAAGCTTGCTGCGCGCAAACAGAGGTGGCCAGGGCAACGAGGACTGCACATGCAAGAGGTCTTGAGAACTGTAAATGTTTCATGATCATCCACTATAGTTCCTCCGCCAGGCGTCCCGCGCCTCGTCTCTTCCGCGCTTCGTGCGGAAAGGGTGGGAAGGCACGGTCGCGTACCCGGCAATCTTTTTTGTGCACTATACTGACGGACGAGGACAAACATCCATGAAGAATCCGCACCTGTTGCAAATCGCTTTACTCGCGGTTGCCGCTCTCCTTGCAGGCACCTCATCGAGGGCCCAGCAGATCGCCTTCACCTGGGACGATCTGCCCGCGCACAGCGCTTTGCCGCAGGGCGAAACCCGCGTGGAGATCGGCCACAAGTTGATCGCCGCCATGAAGGACGAGCACCTGCCCCCGGTTTACGGATTCGTCAATGCCGTGCAGATGGAGCGCGAACCCGCCTCGACACCGATGTTGAAGGACTGGCGCGATGCCGGTTATCTCCTCGGCAATCACACCTGGTCGCACATGAACCTCAACTCGAATTCACTGGCCGACTGGGAAGCCGACCTGCTGAGGGATGAGCCAGCGCTCCAGAAATACGCAGCCGGCACGGACTGGCACTGGCTGCGTTTCCCCTTCCTGGCCGAGGGAGATACTCCGGAGAAACGCGCCGATGTCCGCAAATTCCTCATCGCACATGGATACCGGATCGCCGGCGTCACCATGGGCTTTGGCGACTACCTGTGGAACGAGCCATACGCCCGCTGCGTGGCCAAAAACGATCTCGCCGCCATCGCGCAGTTGGAGTCCAGCTATCTGGCCGCTGCCGCCGCCGATGCGGATTTCCGGCGCGCAATGTCCAAGGCGCTCTACAACCGCGACATTCCCTATGTGCTGCTGATGCACGTGGGAGCCTTCGACGCCCGCATGCTGCCGCGCCTGCTCCAACTCTATCGCGACAAGGGCTTCACCTTCGTCAGTCTGGAACAGGCGGAAACGGATCCGTTCTACAAGGGCCTGCTCAATCTGTCTCTGGCGCAGGAGCCGGAAAACCTGGAAGGCGCCATGCAGGCGAAAGGATTGCCGTTCCCACCCTGGCCCAAGCCCGGCCTCGATGTGAACAGCCTCTGCAGGTAGCGCTGTTGCGCCTCGCGTGTGGACCTGCTGACAAAAGTCACAGGTCCAGCGCGAGCGGCTTTTCAGGCGCGGTTCCGCTGAACCTCGCTTTTCCGTTCACGATCAGCTTCACTTCACCTGACAGGTTCAAGCCGGTTTTGCCGAAGTTCACTTCGACCTTCTTCGCATCCCATGTGCGGAGACGAACCACATTCCCGTCGATCCAGCACTCGAATTTCACGCGCGGTTCGGCCTGTGGATAGGCATCGGGATACATTCGCGGGATCGTGACGCCCCATATGCCGCGATGCTGCGGCGTGTCCACAATAAATGCGAAGTGATGGGGCATTTGCCTCTTATGTTGCACCAGCCAGTCTTCCATTGCCGCCGCATCCTCCGGGCGATAGTTGTGCCCGGTTCCTGCCGCAACAACAGCCTTCGGCGGGTCATTGACTGCGATCAAGGAGTTGCGAAAGCTGTCGAACGAAGCCATTCGTTCCTTGTCGTTCTCCCCAACCCAAAGATAGAAGGGAAGGTGCTCGGCATTGCTCAGCAACCCCAACTCAGCTGGCGCACCAACCGGGTTGCCGGCCATGATGCCAACCGCCGCCCACAGGTCGGGAGTGCGCTGAACAATCGACCAGGCATCGTCGCCGCCCCATGAATGCCCGGAGAGATACTGCCGGTTCGGGTCGACCGATGCAAAGCTCGCAACATCCTCGAGTGCTTCCCAGATGTCAGGCTCGGAGCCGTTTTCATTCCTCCACTCGCCATTGCCCCGCAACCACGGAACCACCGTAATCAGATCGGTGTTCCGGTGATCACTTGGCGGCTGGGCGGTGAGGACAGCGCTGACCATCCCCAACGGCGTGTCCGGACCTCGTCCGTGCAACTGAACATGGAGCGCGTAAGGCTTCTTCGCATCCCAGTGCGGCGGCAGATAGAGCGCAAAAAACTGAAGCGTCCCATCGCTCTTCGAGAGTCGCGCCAGGATCAGCGCGCGTTTTCCCTCCGAGAGGTAGGTTGCGGCAAGCCCACCCTCACCCTCCAGTCCCGTCTCAATGTTTTGCAGGTTTCCCAGCATTTCCTTTTCTTGCGAATCGTTGCCCGCTCCGGCCAGCACGAAATTCACTACATCTTCCTCGGCCAGCGCGAGCAAAGACCTCAGATGGCGACGAAAGAGTTCCGGCTGATCGACCTTCAGTAAAGCATCAATGCGGAAATGAATGCGCGCAAGCGCCGCGTTCATCGATTCCGGACCCGGGCCGCTCTCCGCATGGGCGCCGGCACCGATGGCCATCCATACAATCACCACGAAGCTGAAGGACAAGAACTTCCTTGGCGTGAATCTCATGTTTTTCTCTCGCTTTGCCCGGCCTTTCTGGCGGCAAGGCTGCCAGTGTATCGCAATCCCATTACGACCCAATCCAACTCCCAAATTCAACCAAGGAGCGCCTGCTGGAAATAAAGCCCACAAAAACCACAAAGATGTGTATTCTGTGATTGTCGATCGGACGCCCGGGCCGTTTTCGTTCCGCTCCGGGTACCACCAAGGAGAGAAAAATGATTCGCAAGACGCGCTTGTTCACCCCCGGACCGACCCCGCTTCTCCCCGCCGCTCAGTTCGCCATGGCCGCCGCGGACATCCATCACCGCACCCCCGAGTTCAAGGTTCTGTTTTCCAAAGTCCTGGCCCAGTTGAAGGTGTTCGTCGGCACGCAGAACGACGTCCTGCTGCTCTCCAGCTCCGGCACCGGGGCCATGGAGGCCGCGGTCTCCAACATCGCCTCCGCAGGCGACAAGGTTCTGGTCCTCACCGCCGGCAAGTTCGGCGAGCGTTGGGTCGATCTGACCAAGGCATTCGGCTGCGCTGTCGACGTGGTGGAAGTTCCCTACGGACAGACCTTTGATCTCGAAGTCGTCAAAGCTGCTCTCAAGCCCGAGCACAAGGCCGTCTACATGCAGGCCTCCGAGACTTCCACTGCCGTCAGCCACGACGTGGAAGCGGTTGCCAAGATGCTCAAGGGCACGGAAACGCTGCTCATCGTCGACGGCATCACCGGCCTGGGCACGCAGACATTCGACGTCGACGGGTGGGGCATCGACATCCTCATCGGCGGCTCCCAGAAGGCGGTCATGATTCCTCCCGGCCTCGCCTATCTCAGCGTCAGCGAGCGGGCGTGGAAGGCGATGGAAACCTGCAAGAGCCCCCGCTTCTACTTCGATCTCCGCAAGGAGCGCAAGAACCAGGTCAAGGGCGAAACGGCTTTCACTCCCGCTGTGGCACTGGTCGCCGGTCTCGGCGCTGCGCTCGACTACATTGCCGGGCAGGCTGGCGGCGATCTGGAAAAGGGCCGCATCGCGCTCATCCACAACGCGCAGATCAACGCCAAGGCCACTCGCGCCGGCCTGGTCAAGTTGGGCTTCACGCTCTTTGCTCCGACTTCGTCCTCGGCCGCCGCTACCGCCGTGGCCGTGCCGGAAGGCATGAATTCCGGCGATGTGGTCAAGGCGCTCAAGGCCCGTTTCAGTCTGGTCACCGCCAACGGCCAGGGAACGATGCAGGGCAAGATCTTTCGTGTCGCCCACCTCGGCTTCTTTGACTACCTGGACACCATCGCCTTCCTCGGCGCCATGGAGCACATCGCCAAGGACGCCCTCGGCCTGCCCGTCGTCTACGGTTCTGCCGTGGCCGCCGCGCAGGAGATCTTTGCCGCCGAAGCGAACCAGTAGCAGGAAAGCGGGGTTGGGCACCAGGCTCAACTCCGCTGACTCGCTGTTTGGTTGATATTTGGCGATCTTGCAAATGCCAAGACGCCAAGGAAGAGGTAGCTCAGGGGCTGAAGCCCTCCGAGTTTTATTGGGCATTTTGCGGCACGGCTAAAGCCGTGCCCTTTCAAAGAAGGTTGATGAGATAACTACCAGTTCTCTCGCTAGCCCCGCTGGCTTTACCGGAAGGACCCCATGGCCGAACTGACCTTTGGAGAAAAGCTGCTCATTGCGCGGAAGCAGCTGGACCTCTATCAATACGAAATGGCCGAGCGCCTGGGCGTGCATCCCAATTCGATCACCAACTACGAAAAGGGCGAGGGCAAGCCGCATGCCGCCGTGCAGCGCATCTTCGATCTGCTCTGCGAACAGCACAAGATCAACTTCGATGAGTATCAAACCCCGCACCAAGCCAAGGGAGAAGCAATGAAAATCGTTCTCGCAGAGAAGGTTTCCCCGGCCACGCTGGCTGTCTTCGCCGCCGAGCCAGGATGGGAAGTACTCACCCACGACCAGCTTCCGGACGGTCTGCCCGCGGCTCTCGCCGACGCCGACGCCCTGGTGGTCCGTAGCGCCGTCCAGGCCGACGACGCCCTCATGGCTCATGCTCCCAAGCTGCGTGTCATCGGCCGCGCCGGAGTGGGTGTCGACAACATCGACGCCGCCGCCGCTACTCGCCGCGGCATTGTGGTGATGAACACCCCCGGCGCCAACGCCGTTGCCGTCGCCGAACTGGCCCTTGGCCTCATGATTTCTCTGGCCCGCAAGATTCCCCAGGCCACTTCCACCATGCACGCCGGCAGGTGGGAAAAGAAGAACCTGCAGGGCATGGAACTCCGCGGCAAAACGCTCGGAATTCTCGGCCTCGGCCGCATCGGCCTCGAAGTGGCCCGCCGCGCCAAAGGCTTCGGCATGGAACTGGCAGGCAGCGATCCCTTCGTCTCGCCAGCCGTGGCCCGCGAAAACGGCATCAAGCTGGTCACGGTCGAAGAGCTTTTTGCAACCGCCGACTATCTCACCCTCCATGTCGGCCTCACTCCCCAGACCGCCGGCATCGTCAATGCCCGCTCCATCGCCACCATGAAGAAGGGCGTCCGCATCATCAACTGCGCCCGCGGCGAGCTGATCGAAGACGCAGCCCTCGCCGAAGCCCTCAAGTCCGGCCACGTTGCCGGCGCTGCTCTGGACGTATTTTCGAGTGAGCCGGCCAAAGACACCCCTTATCACGGTCTCGACAACGTCATCTTGACCCCGCACATCGCCGGATCCACCGGCGAAGCGCAGGAGGCTGTCGGTATCCAGATCGCTCGCCAGGTGCGCGACTACCTCAAGCTCGGCGTCGTGCAGAACGCGGTCAATCTGCCCTCGCTCACCCACGAGGAGTACGTCCAGCTCGCTCCCTACATCGATCTCGCCGGCCGTCTCGGCGCGTTCCTCGCGCAGGCCGGCAAGGGCGGCATCGAGGCCATCGATCTCGTCTACGGCGGTATCCTCGCGGAGACCAAGATCGACCTGGTGCGCAACGCCGCCATCGAGGGCCTACTTCAGGGCTCCGAGAACGTCAACCGCATCAACGCCACTTCCGTTGCCCAGGAGCGCGGCATCCGCGTCCACGAGGAAAAGCAGGAAAGCCATCGCGGCGGCGCGGCCACGGTTCTGACCATCGAACTGCATTCCGCCAAAGGAAAGAGCCACGCCTCGGCCACCGTCATCCACGGCGAGCAGCCCCGCCTGCTGCAACTCGACGGCATCGATATCGAAACCCCTCTGGAAGGCAACCTGCTTGTCTGTCGCAACCTCGACGTCCCGGGAGTCATCGGCAAAATCGGTTCCATTCTTGGTGAAAAGGGCGTCAACATCGCCAACTTCGCTCTTGGCCGCCAACGCTCCGGTCCCAAGCCCGTCCAGGCTCTGGCCGTCGTCCAGGTCGATGCTCCGGTTTCCGCCGACGTCCTCCAAGCTTTGGGAACCATCGAGGCGCTTCTCGAAGCCCGCCCCGTCTCACTCCCCGAAGCCGGCTTCTAGTTTTCCCTCCAACAACGCAAAAGACCATCGCCCTCGCGGCGATGGTCTTTTTGTTGCAGCAGTAGCTACGCTCTGCAGGATTGCGCTACTCCGTTACTCTGCTCTTTTTCACCCAGTTCTTCACATACTCCACCTGTCCCACGTGCCCCGTCTCGTGATACGCCACAAAGAACACCGTCCCGCCCAGCGTCCCGTCGATGCTCGGGACTCTCTCTGGCCCCGGCGCAGCCAACGCTTCTTCGCTGGCCGCCTCCATCGCAGCGGTCAGTGCTCCGGTCGACTCCGCCAGCGCGGCCGTCACTTCTTCCGCTTTGGGATACTGCGCCGCATCGCCCAGCTTCGCGCCTATCGCAAAGAGCGGCAGCCAAGGCTTCGTCCATTCCACGCCCAGGAACCGCATCACTCCGCTGCGCGCCCACACAATATGGCCCGCCATCCACAACATGTGATTGGAGTTCTCGCCGGGCCGGCGCAGCCACTCTTCTTCGCTGAGCCCTTCAAAACATTTTCTCAGCACATTGTCGTTCCGTTCAAAACTGCTTGCGGCGGTCGAAATTCGTTGCGCAATCGGCATCGGAGAAGCCTCCACTCGGGGAATCCTGATTTGAGAGCAATCTCGGCAAGCAGCCGGATCGCCCTGACCTGAAACTATCACTCGCCCAGCCCGGCCCGCACGTCCCCCAGCCAGATTCAACACTCACAGCATTTCGCCTCGTCCAAACGCAAAAAGGCAGGGAAGGCAGTGTCGCTTTTGCCTCCCCTGAGAAATTGAATCCAACTTATCGCGCATCTGAGCAGAAAAACTACTCCACCGGCTTTGCCTTCCCATCCTTCAGGCTCTGCTCGATGATCTCCCGCACCTTGCGGTCGGCTTCCATGGCCATCTTGCCTTGTTTCTCGCCGAGCAGACCCTCCTTTTCCCCCAACTCGCCCTGTAACTCACCGAGTTTGCCCAGCTTCTCTCCCTTCAGTCCCTCGATCTCTCCCAATCTTCCCTGGATTTCGCCGAGCTTTCCTTGCAATGCGCCGATCTTCCCTTCCAGATTGGCCCACTCCTCGTTGCTCATTGTCTTGCTCTGGCTCGCCTGAAGCTTGGAGACCGCCGCATTCAGTTCCGCCATTTCTTTTGTTACGTCCGGGGTGGGAATGCTGGCCTTGGCCCATTCCTTGGCTAGCTCAGCCTCTGTCTTGGCAAATACCGCCTGCTGCTTGGCAAATTCCGCCTGTTCGTGCCCCAGCGATTCCATCGGTTGGTACATGGCTTCAATCTGTGCCACGGTCGCCGGGTCGCTCACCGTGTACGATTTCCCATTGTGCTGGAACCACAGGAACTTTCCGCCAGCCTGCTTGCGCGCCTTCTCGATCTCCTTGCTGGTGTCATCCGACCAGCTACCCGAGAAGGTCATTTTCTGGTCTTTCCCGGTAATCAGGGCGTAGCCGTCTCCGTCGTCCGACCAACGGTAGGAGTATCCCCGCTGTTTGGATGCCAGCGCCGAGGCCCGCGCTGCCAGTGCCATTGCCCGCGTCTCCGCACGATCCGCCTGGGCTCTGATCCTCTCCGAGTCCCTTGCAATCTGAGCTGCGGCTCGCGCTTCGATCTCGGCCGCGTTGATCAGCGGCGCTATTGGAGGCACGGTCACGTTCGCCGGCCCGATGGGCGGCACGGGCGCTACATCCGTCACTGGCGCCACAGCCGGCGAAGCGGAAGACTCTGGAGCCGGTACTTCAGCTGGAGCCGCAGCCTCTGCCGGAACAGCAGGCGAGGCCTCTGTTGGAGACGCCGGCGGCGCTTCGTCCGGATGCGAAACCCCGGTTGCCTGGGCTGCAGGGGCCATCGCGGTATCATGTCCACTCGCGGCCTCTACTCGAATCAGCACGGTTGCGGCCAGGATCGCCGGAACCAGAAGGACGGCCAGCAGGGCGCGCCGCCCGCCCGCAAAGGCCTGTTTGAAGCTGCTCTCGTTCAGCAGCCGCTCGATGCGAGCTGAAAGATTACTTGTATGTGCCATAGCCACTCCCGCGACGGTTGGGCGCGGCAGAGCCGCAAATTCCATGAGTATTTGGGCATATTGCGTTCCGCTCCGGGCTTCTTCCAATCCGGCCCGGTCGCTGATTGCCTCGCTTAATTCTGAAAGCTTGTGTTTCAACCACCAACCCAGCGGACTCACCCACACCAGCGCGGCATACCCGCCCGCCAGCAGTTGCAGATAGAAGTCTCCTTGCCGCACGTGCGAGGCTTCATGCGCCACCACCACACGCAGCTTCTCCTCGTCCCAATCTGTGTAACCCTCGGGCAGGAGCACTCCCCCTCCGATTGTCACAGGGGTTGCCACCGCATCGCTCCAACGCAGCTTCAGCCTCGCTCCAAAGCGCTCCGCCACCGCCTCCGGAACCTCCTCGGCCTTCTTCCAAATGCGCGCCGCAGTCGTCAGCCCGTGCAATAGCCGCGTCAGCAACAGTAGAGCGATGCCAAGGTAAACCGTCCATCCCAGATTACCCGCATTCTTGAGCCAACTGTCCTGCACGGCGGATCTCGCCAGCTCTGGTTTTGCCATCACATCCCTGAAGTTCATAACCGGGGCAGGGAAGCGATCCCCCACACCTGCGCCAACCTCTCCAACGTCCTTGGGTTCCGTCGTCCTTGCCGCCGTCTCGGTGGATCCAACCTGTAAAGACTGAAGGACCCGCGCCCCATCCATTGCGCGTTCTGTGCGTGAATGGTGGGAGAGCACCAATCCTCGAGTCTTCGAAACCGCGCCGTGTTCTCTTTCCTTTCCAGGCGCAGTCTCGTCTTTTGGCTTCGCAGCCGTTTCGGTTCCGCTCGTCGAAACCGCTTCGTTCGCCACTTTCACTGCCGTCTCCCGGCTCTTTGCCAGCCACGGCAGCATCGCCGCCAACTCCGCCGGGATCCTCACCGTTGCCCCCACCGGCAGCAGTTGCCAGCGCGTCGCCGCCACCGTCAACAAAGGCATCACAACCGCCGCCGCTAGCACCAGCCCCCACGCTGCTTTTTCCGCCAGCACGTTCCGCACCCGCAACAGCCGCAGACCTGCCCCCACAACTCCCGCCACCAGCAGGGCGCGCACAGCGCCTTCCATTAGCAAACCGATCATGGCTATGCCTCCGTACCCGGTGCTTTCATTCCCGGCTTGCCGGCACTCTTCTGCGCCTTGGCAATCAGCTCGGCCAGCCGCTGCAACTCGGCCCGGTCCAGCACCTTCGAGTCCACCATTCCCACCAGCAGCGCCTCCACCGACCCTTCGCAGAACCAGTCCACGATCCGCTTCACCGCCCTCCCGGCAACCTTCTGCCGCGACTCCGCCGGCCGGTAGAAGAACGTACGATTCTCCACCGCGTGAGCCAGATAGCCCTTCTCCTCCAGCCGTCGCAGCACCGTCCGGATGGTCGAGTCCTTCAGCGGACGCCCCAGCTCCTCGCGGGCCTGGTCGGCGGTCAGCCGCCCCATGCGCCACACAATCTGCAGAATGCTTCTCTCCAGTTCGCCCAACTCGGCAGGATCGTGACGGATCGTAGTGTTACTTGTCATAGTGTTACTGACTGTAGCACACAAGATTGGTAAGCAGGCAACCGTTTTTTTCGTCTGGTCCCGCCGCGCCGCCCGGACAGGGTCAAATCCGCTGCCTTGGTGTAAGCTGTGAAGTCGCTGCCGGTCGGCCTCACAGCCGTTCTGGATTGATATCGCTCCATCCCAGCACTGAGGGTCCCTACCGATGACCGCACGCAAGCCGTTTGCTCTTCTCCTGTCGCTGCCGCTCTTTTCCACCTATTTAGCTGCGCAAAGTCCTTCCAAGCCGGAGGCCGTCTTTGGGTTTGGCGACTTCACCGCGCAGGCCGCGATCGAAGCCAGGTTCCTCGCCGTCCCCGACGCCGCACTGGCTGGCCAGCACCTGAAAGCGCTGACCGCACAGCCCCATCTTGCGGCTTCGCCCGAGGACCACAAGACCGCCGAATTCGTCGCCCAGAAGTTTCGCGCCGCTGGGCTGGACACCGAGATTGTTCCCTACCGCGTGCTGATGAACCAGCCCAAGGTCGTCCGGGTGCAGGCTTACGATCCCGCCGGCAAGCTCCTGATGAGCGGCCCCACACCCGAAAAGGTCAACGGCGATCCTTTTCAGGACAATCCAAACGTCGTCATGCCCTTCAACGGTTCCTCCGGCTCGGGCGACGTCACTGCCGAAGTTGTCTACGCCAACTACGGCCGGTTGGAAGACTTCAACAAGTTGGTCGACGAGCACATCGATGTGCGCGGCAAAATCGTCCTCTGCCGGTACGGGGGGAACTTCCGCGGCGTCAAGGTCTTCATTGCCGAACAGCGTGGCGCAGCCGGGGTGCTGATCTACAGCGACCCGCAGGATGACGGATACACCAAGGGCGACGCCTATCCCGACGGCCCCTGGAGGCCGGAGACAGGCGTGCAGCGCGGATCTGTCCAATACATGTTTGAGTACCCCGGCGATCCCGAAACGCCCGGCATCGCCTCTACCCTCGACCTGCCCGACTCCGCGCGCACGCCGCCGGAGAGGGCCGCCAGCCAGCCGCACATCATCTCCATCCCGCTCAGCTATCACGATGCCGCGCCCATCCTTCAAGCCCTCAAGGGGCAAGGAGTTCCGCAAGGCTGGCAGGGAGGTTTGCCTTTTCACTATCACATGGGTCCCGGCGGCGTCACCGCACACCTGGTCTCGGTGCAGGACTACCAGCGGCGCATCATCTGGAACGTGATCGGAACCGTCAAGGGAACGCAGTATCCCGACGAGTGGGTCATCGCCGGCAACCATCGCGACGCATGGGTCTACGGAGCGGTCGATCCCAACAGCGGCACCGCCGCCATGCTGGAAACCGTGCACGGGGTGGGCGCGCTGCTTCGCCAGGGATGGCGGCCCAAACGGACCCTCATCTTCGCCAGTTGGGACGCGGAAGAGGAAGGGCTGATCGGCTCTACAGAGTGGGCCGAGCAGCACGAGAAAGAGCTGGAACACGCTGTCGCATACTTCAACACCGACGTCGGCGTTTGCGGACCGGATTTCTCAGCCTCCGCCGTTCCCTCGCTCAAGCAGTTCATTCGCGAGCTGACCCGCGACGTGCCCAGCCCCATGGGCGGAACCGTCTACCAGCAATGGCGCACCAAGAGCGCAGGCGAAAGCGACCACGCCTCCAACGCGCCCGCCATGCCCGGCGAAGAGGTCCACGTCGGCGATCTCGGTTCCGGCTCCGATTTCTCGGCGTTCCTGCAGCACATCGGGGTGCCCTCTACCGACATCAGCTCCGAAGGGCCCTACGGCGTTTACCATTCGGTCTTTGACAACTATGCCTGGTTCGTTCAAAATGCGGACCCGCACTTCCTTTATCTGCAGGAAATGGCGCGCGTCTTCGGCCTGGAGGCCTTGCGCATGGCCGACGCCGATGTGCTGCCTTACGACTACGTCACCTACGCCCGCGAGATCAACGCGTATATCGACGCGGCCCGGCACAAGGCCGCCGATACTCATATGGAGGCGCTCGACTTCGGTTCCTTGCAAGCCGCTGCCAATCGCTTCGCCCAGGCCGCGCAACACGTCTGGCAGCTTCAAAAGGCACGCGCCTCGAGCCCGGCAAGGGACAACCGTGCTCTGAATCTTGTCCTGCGCCAGGCCGAGACCGCGTTCACCACTCCGGAAGGGCTGCCCCATCGCCCCTGGTTCCGTCACACCATCTACGCGCCGGGCGAATACACCGGCTACGCTGCCGTCGTCCTGCCCGGCGTCAACGAGGCGCTCGACGCGCACGACGCACCACGCGCCGCGCGGCAGATCCTGGTCCTTGCCCAGGCTATCGACCGCGCCGCCGCCGTTTTGAATTCGGCACAATAGTGCAGTTCCGGGACGAGCCCGAGAGGCGGCTTGTTCAGGAGGAAAATGGCACGGATTCGAGTGGATTGCAGGAACAGGCTTTGGTAGGGGCTAAACATGCTACGGAAAAATCCCCATTTCGGACTAAACGCCCTAAAAACGTTCCTCAGGGGCTAAAGCCCTCACTCGTTCTAATGGCCTTATCGGCACGACTGAAGTCGTGCCCTGACGCTTCTTGCCTGTCGGATGGAGTTTTTGCGTGCTTCTTTACTGCTCTCGGTGCGCGATGTTCTTGGTAGCCAGCACGCGTTCCAGGTAGATGGACTTCATCTGCCGGCTCGCCATGGCCTGCTTGATGGGCGGCAGCTTGAGAATCACGCCCAGAACAGCCGCCATGGCACGATGATTCCAGTGCGCCTGATTGTCGAAGATGAGGTTCTGCAACTGACCGCGTTCTATGGCCATCAGGACAGCGCGGTGGGCTGTTGTTGCCGGCGTAAGCACCCGGCGGGCGCGAGGACGCAGCGACAGGCCGCGGCTGGGACAGACGCGCACGCAGACGCCGCAGCCCAGGCATAGTTTCTCGTCCACACGGGCTTTCTTCTTCTTGGGATGGTGGGGATCGGAGGCCGAGACCTGGCCCATCGCCTCCACCGGGCAAACTTCGACGCATTTGCCGCAGCCGTTGCAGGAGTCGGCGTCGACCTCGGGCAAAAAGTTGGTGGTGGCCACGGGGTAGAGGATGGCGAAGCGCTTGGCCGCCAGCATGGCCTCGCAACAGCATCCGCAGCAGTTGCAGATGAAGGCGACCTGCTGGCGCACATTTTCGCCGAACTGGACAAGATTGTGGTCAATGGCACGGTCCAGCAGCGCCATGCCTTCCTGCGCGTCCACTCGGCGCGCGTGGCCGTGTTTGATAAGCGACTGTGCGGCCCCGGCGAAGGTCAAGCAGATCTCCATCGGCGCGTTGCATGCCTTGCCCAGGTGCTGCATCTTGTGGCGGCAATAACAAGCGCCCACGCCGATGTGCTCTGCGGTGTGGATCACCTCGCTGGCGCGCTCGTAGTCCAGCACGGTGAGAGCGGGCGAGGCGGGCAGCGAGCGCTCGTTGACAAAGACGCGCCCCAGTTGCGTTTCGCCGCCGGCAAAGAGCGCGCGGATGAAGTCGTCTTCCACATTGAGGTACTGGTAAAAGAGCTCGGCTAAAAGCTTCTGGTCGTAGGTATTTCCCAACCGCATCATGGAGAACTCGAAGAAGCCCGCCATGGGCGGAGGGAGCACGAAGAGCTGCTCGCCGTTGTGCTCCATGTCGAGTAACATGCCGCGGCCGGCCAGCGTTTCAAGAATGTTGCGGCTCTCGGCTTCCGGCTTCTTCCACACCTTTGCCGCTGCCCGGACGTTGAAGGGCCGGATCGGCAGCAGCGCCACCAGCGCAGCCTCGTCGCGAGTGAAGAGGGTTTCGAGGATGCGGAAGAGAAGCTCGGTGGGCGGCGCGCCCTGGGGAAAGAGGTTGATACGGTCGGCCAGCGACCGGTAACTGTTTTTCAGGGTGACATGTGCCAAAGTTAGCCTCAATCGTCGGAACGGATTTTTGATTCTGGCCATTATAGGCATCGGTGTGCGCATGCTTACCTGTGACGCCCGATACGCATCGGCGTGCGCGCGCAGAGGTGGACACATCGGAGAAGAGTCGATCCAGCACCTTCGTCGGCGTTCTTTCAGGGTCGAATGCGGAAAGAAGAAAAGAGATCGTCTCGACGTAAGTCCTTTGTTTTGAATAGGTATAAAAACTATTGCACGGATAAACTGTTTGTTTTCTGTGGGATGAGCTAAAAATGGGGGAAGGGGAGGGGGGTACCAACTCGTTTTCGGTCCTAAGTCGCCTTCCAGAGATGTCCTTGATTTCTCTATCCTGCACCCACGGGAGCTAATTCTGTGCAATGGCGACAGATACTCGCTGGCGAGGCGGAAAGGAGAGCAATGCCGGTCTGGAGAGACCGGGGATTCCTGCCGGCGACATCGACGTTCCAGGGGAGAAAATCAGCATGGTGCCCGAGTGGCCGACGATCCGACCGGAAAGCCCCAATGGAGCCTGTTCACCTCTACACTGACGCATATAATTCGGGGGACCGATGATCGACGGTTCTCTCGGTGACCGGTTGAAAGAGAGGTGTGACTTGCGAATCCGTCATGATGTGGTTTTCGCTTCGTGTGTGCTCTTCACTATCGCCTTTGTTTGCCTCATTCCAGGAGTATGGAATCTTGTGCAGGCAGGCATTGGCGACTTGAGAGGGCTCAACCCGGATATAAGGGTGCTTGCGCGCTCGGATAGCAATGTTGGCAAGCTATTGCTGGAACTCATTATCATCGGCCTCATCGTTACATGGACGGGATACCTGAACAAAGTTCGCTGGACCTGGTTTGTCATGTTCATCTTGGTATCTGGCTTGGTGTTCCCGCTCGGCATATTGCCGTTCGTTGTGCATCCCCAATGGTTGGCGGCGGCGGTGTCCGAGTTTACATTGGAAGCGGCAGGAAGGAAACCGGTAACACTCTCCTGGAGTGCGTGGCGGGCCGTTTTTGAGTCAATCTCGATCTTCCTGCTTATGGTGATAGCTCTATTCCTGCCGGTGAAATCATTCTTTTCCCGGCGGACCGGCTCTGCCATGTGATCACGTCTCTGACCGGGGAGGTACCAGAGGCATGGCGGATTGCCTGCCTCTACACGGCTTTTGCAAAATAGGCGTTGGAGTTCTCTACCGATATTCCGGGCGAGTGAGCATCCGACCGGAACTCGAAGAAGACGATTCATTCGTGCGGCCTTGGAGACACAACCGGCAAGGCTCGCACGACTACGATTGATTTCATTTGTGTCTGTCGATCCCAAGGGTCACGGCACGGCGCATCCTCGAAACGCCGTACCAGAGCTCTAGAGCGAAACCATAGTCCCTGTGTCCCGGTCAGTCTCTTGCAAGGTCGCCGCTCGCTTCACCCCACGGACGAAGACCTGTCCGCGGGGACCCTTCCCGATGGTCGCGCCGACTTCGGTGTAGTGCTTCCGGGATACACCAACTCTGGTTTCGCTGTAGCCGCGTCCGTTGGACATGAAGACCGAGGCACAAATCACGGACCCGAACGGATGTCTTCAAGGGAAGACTCGCGTGTTGACAGAAACAAAATAGGTTGATATCAACTTATCATGCCAATTGAAAGGTAGGAGGATTCATGAAGCAGGCTTCTTGGAAGAACATTGCGACGGCCACAAGGAGAAATCTCACGGCCGTCCTATTGCTTGGCGTGGCCTGGCAGGCGCGAGCGCAGGACGCCAAAACCTCGTATGCCAGCATGGCGCCGATTGAGCAATACCTTATGGGGGACCGGGCTGCCGAGATCGCCATGGCCCGAAGCGCAGCTCCGCCGTCCATTGCGCAGGATGCCGACGTCATGGTGCTGGAACGGCACGGTTATGAGACCGCCGTCAAAGGCAAGAATGGTTTTGTATGCATGGTGGAACGATCGTGGACGGCCGGATTCGATTTTCCCGAGTTCTGGAATCCAAAGCTGCGGGGCCCGATCTGTTTCAACCCGGCGGCCGTGCGAAGCTATCTTCCGCTGACCATCAAGAAGACCGAGTGGGCGTTGGCTGGGCAGTCGCGGACCCAAATCGCCGACAATCTGAAGGCCGCTTTAGACAAGAAAGAATTGCCTTCGCAGGAAGCGGGCGCGATGTGTTACATGCTGTCCAAACAAGGGTATCTCAACGACCGCGCTGGACATTGGCATCCCCACCTGATGTTTTTCATTCCACAGGTAGGTGCTGAAGCCTGGGGTGCGAATCGGGCGGACTCTCCGATCATTGCAGATGAGGTGGGGAGCGATCGATTGACGATATTTATGGTTCCGGTCAGCAAGTGGTCGGATGGCACGGAGGATTCCCCGCACGACCATTGACCTGAACAGGGGGCAATTTGAGCGGATTCGAGGCATTCGCTGAGCTTCTTCAATAAGCTCCTGCGGAGTCCCGATTGTATTCCCGGCATTGCAGACAGGACCCCGAGTTTTTCCTTTCCAAGGTTCGGGAAGGCCCAGTGCGGGGTTGGGGACGAGTTGGCGACAGACCGTCAACACCCCGCCCGGCCTACCTACCGCTGCTCTGAAATGTTGTCATGGTGAGCCGGCGGCGAAGGATCTGCGGCTGCCCTGGGATTTCAAAGTGGCGTAATTTCCGGGTTGGCGACGATACAGGAACGACCCCGGCTGAACTGGAAGGTTGAGTGATTTCACCATTGCCGACTCACCGCTCGCACGCCGAATCATTCGGAAAGTTCTACGTTTCGCAGGGATTTGATAGACTCTGGTCAAGACGCGAACTCGACGACAGTCGAACGCACATGAAATCATCCCTTTTGAAGTGACCGCTGCGAACGCCCTGGGGCTCGCCAGCTTTCCCGAGGAGCCTTTGGATGAGTCCAGCGACGAAGATTTCTCCTGATTCAACGAAGCCCGCAGCTTCCGCCAACATCCATCGGGAAGAGACTCCTTTCGAGGCGCTGGCCAGCATCTGCTCAGTTCTGGTGGTGGGCCTGTTTATTCTGACCTTCTTAGCTCAGAACTACCTCATTCCGTCAGGTTCGATGGAGAACACGTTGCTCGTAGGCGATCACCTGGTCGTCGACCAGATCACGCTCATGCCGCCCGCTTCGTGGATGCCGCTCATCAGGTATCGCGAGCCGAGGCGCGGCGATATCGTGGTCTTCCACAAGCCTGTCAATCAGCCTGGTATCGATGCCACCGACGCCAACGGAAGACCACAATACACCCCCCTGGTGAAGAGGTTGATTGGCGTACCGGGAGATCGTATTCATCTACGCAACGGCATTGTGATTGTGAATGGTGTTGCACAGCCTGCGGGATTTGCGCAGCCGACGACGACGGATAACTTCAACGAGTTTCTCGACGATTTCCCCGCAGTGCCTCCAACCGGGGTGCCCGGGGCAACAGAGTCGTGGGCGGTAAGCTTCCCGAGTTATCTCCAGAATGGCGACTTAGTGGTTCCACCCGGCATGTATTTCATGATGGGCGACAACCGGCATAACAGCCTGGACTCGCGCTACTGGGGCTTCGTGCCGCGCGCCAACATACTTGGCCGTCCGCTTTTCAACTATTGGTCGTTCGAGGCCGCAGACGGGCAACTTGAACAAACAGGATTCGGTCACAAGCTCGCGTGGATCGGCCACGTTCTGG
>Ga0181535_10002705_pt1 | contig 21324 bp, 22 predicted proteins | sample PEATcosm2014_Bin_44_FD_119774 | JGI IMG/M metagenome (GOLD analysis project Ga0181535, IMG submission 119774) | Peatland microbial communities from MTU Mesocosm Facility, Houghton, MI, USA - PEATcosm2014_Bin17_30_metaG | ecosystem: Environmental > Terrestrial > Soil > Wetlands > Peat | place... | reverse complement strand
GTCCTGCCGACTCCATCTGCCTCACCGCATCCAGAATCCGTCTCGGGCCCAGTCCCGGCGTCAGGGAGAGCGCCAGCCATGCCAGTTCGTTCTCTCCAGGACCTTTGTCGTTCTGCTGGCCGCGCTTCGATTCTGCGCTACCGGGCCGTTCCGTCAATGCTGCCGCACCGCTATCTGTACCCGCACACTTGTCCGAAATCGATACACTGTCCAAAATTCGCACACTCCGGCTGTCTTCTTTTGAAACACAACCGCAGATCCAGGGAATGTTCGCCCACGTTACAAGCAAGCGATCCGGAAGTCAAGGTTCGCGGTCACGCCGGAAGGAGAGTATTGGCTACTGGCTACTGGCCACTGGCTAGCTTCTCCCGCACCCACTCCACCATCACCGGCGACACGCGCTCCGTTGACGCCAGCCGAAAGGTAATCTTCTCGGCCTCGATGATGTGATCGTGTCCCGCCAACTCGACCATCGCATCGGCATGCTCCAGCACGAGATCGTACGAAGCCTTCATTTCGGTCCATGGACTCGAAGATGCGCAAAGGCAAACCTTGGGCTGCACATGGCGCAGAACGCTGTTCGATTCGAAGATGATGCCGCATTGCGGCCCGCAATCCCGAAGAATCTGCTCCACCATCGGTCCCAGCGGATTTTGTCCCGCTCCCGCCGCGTCCTCGCTCGCGGTCACCAGCAGCGCCCGCCGCGCTCCCGCAGCCAGAAAACGCGCAGTATCCGTCGTCTCTCCCGGCGTCGTCTCTTCCCAGATCGGAGTCGCCTTCCCATGCTCGTGCGTCGTGACCTTCACCGCTGTCCAGTGGATCTCTGGCAGCGCGCGCATCAGGCCGCACACCAGCGCCGTCTTCCCCGCGCCGCGCCCGCCCCCGCCCACAACGATGATGGCCATCGGCAAACCTCAGCTACGAGCTACTAGCTTCCAGCCTCTAGCTTCTTTTGGCGAGGGCCGAACTCGCCGGTTCAACCGCGGCAGGGCTAGCGGCTAGTAGCTAGAAGCTAGCGGCTGTCTTTCCGCTTCCGCGCCAATCGCGCCAGCGTCGCCTGCTCCCTGAGCACTTCCCTCAGCGGCCGCGCCGGGGTGCCCCAGTGCACCGTCCCCGGCTTCAATCCATCGTTCGTCACCGTCGCGCCGCTGAACACTCCAGCCTGTCCGCCAAGAATTACGCCTGGCCCCACATGAACGTGGTCGCCGATTCCCACCTGTCCCGCGAGCACAGCGCCTTTTCCAATCGTGCTGGACCCGCTGATCCCTGTGAGCGCAACCAGAATCGCATCCTCGCCGATGTCGCAGTTGTGCGCCACGTGCACCAGGTTGTCGAACTTTGCCCCGCGCCGCACGCGCGTCTCTCCCAGCGCGCCTCGATCCACAGTCGAATTCGCGCCAATCTCCACGTCGTCCTCAATCACCAGCGTTCCCTGCTGTGGAAACTGCGTGTACGCGCCGGTCGCCGCATCGCGCACATAGCCAAATCCATCCGCACCCAGCACTACGCCGGCGTGAATCATCACGCGATCTCTGATCGTTGTTCCCGGATACACAACCACGCGCGGATAAATCCGGCACTGCGCTCCGATCTTCACTCCGTCGCCTATCACCGCGCCTGCCTCGATGCGGGTTTCGTCGCCCACCATCGCGTTCTTGCCGATCACAGCAAGCGGTCCTACAGTCACTCCGCTCCCAAGCATCGCCCCTTCGCCAATCACCGCCGTCTCGTGAATCCACCCGCACTCGATTCTTGGCTTGAGCATCTTCGCCGCGCGTGCAAACCACAGCTTCGGCTGGTCTGCTTCAATCACCGCTATCGACGCATTCGACGCGAAGCCAGCGCCCATCCCCTCCCTCAGAACCACCGCGCCAGCGTTGCACGTAAGCGCCTCATCCACCGCAGCAGAATCCTCGGCAAATACCAGTTCGGCCGGTCCCGCGCTCGCCGGCGAATTCACTCCCGCAACGATGATTCCCGCATCGCCCTGCGCGAGCTTCCCGCCGAGTTGTTCAATTAATTCCGCAATCGTCATCGCCGTCCACTCTTCCCCGCCCACGACGCACGAATCACCGTTCACTGTTCACCGTTCACCGTCCACCGTTCACTGCCGTTAGTACAACCCCGGCTCCCCTGCCGGTCGCGTCTTCCACCGCCTGTGAATCCACAACCACTGGTCAGGATAGCGCCGAATCCACTCCTCCAGCACCGCCGTACAGCGCCGCGTGCCCTCCAGGATGTCCGCCGCCGCATCGTCCGTCCGTGGAATCTCCACTTCCGGCCCGAAGCGCAGCACATACTTCCCTTCGGCTGCCTCCCACACCATGAACCCCGGCAGCACCACCGCGCCCGTCTTCCGGGCCACATGCGCAAGACCCGTGCCCGTGCACGCATCAATCCCGAAGAACTTCACAAACTCCCCTCGCGGCGGCGTCATATTCGTGTCGATCAGCATTCCCACCGCCCGGCCCTCGTGCATCGCCGTCAGCAGCCCGCGCCCGAAGTCGTCTTTCGACAGAACAAAATTTCCGTGCATGCAGCGAACGCGATTCACATACTCATCCAGCCGCCGGTTATCGAGCCTGCGGATCAGCATGCCCATCGGATAGCCCATCAGCGAGTGATAGAAGCTCGACAGCTCCCACGCGCCCACGTGCCCCGTCAGCACCAGCACGCCCTTGCCGCGTTCTCTCGCTTCAAGATAGTGTTCCAGCCCGTCTGTGCGGATCCAGTCGCGCGTGTTCTCCGGCGTATACCGCGTCATGCGGCAGAACTCCACAAGCTGCCAGCCAAGGTGGACATAGACGCCGCGTAGGATTTTTTCTCTGCTCCTGGAGGAAAGCTCCGGCAACCCCAGCTCAAGGTTGCGCGCGCCAACGCGCCGCAGCCGGCCAAGGCCCCAGTAGACCCCAAAAGCAATGCAGCCGGAGAGAGTACGCGCCAAGCCGCGCGGCATCGCGCCCAGGCAACGCGCCACGCCTACAACAATCCCATACTCGATCTTTTCCCGCATGAGCAAGGATCAGTGTAGACGTTCAACTCCCTGCCCTCTAAAACGGAACTCAAGGAGCGGGGGCCTTTAAGCCCGGATCGCCCGCTTAGCGATGAGCAGCGGGTGCCCCATCCTTGGCGTCCGCCGCGGCGGATTCTTGCGCCAAGGGTGGGATTGCACAACCGCCGGCCCACCCATATTCAAGCTGATGGCTGACGGCTAAAAGCTGAAGGCCGTCTTTAGTGCGCCCTCGCCTGCACAAAATTCTGCGCCACATCGCGAACAAACGGTACCGCCCCCGGAGGCACTCCCACGTCGCCGTTCAGAATCGTCTCGAAGTGGTGGGGCGATCCGTAGTAGAGAGTCGTGTCGTCCTGATTTTGGCTCACGCTCGTCCCATCCAGGTCGATGCCGGCAAAGATGCCCTTGGTGCGCGAGTAGCTCAGCAACTCCGCGCTCATCTTCCAATCGGTCGATGCCGTTCCCGAGCGTCCCACGGGACCCGCTGCGGCCGAAGCGTCGCCGCCAATCTTGAATTTGTTCTTGAGCAGATCCTGCATGCCGCGGTCATTCACCGCAATCAGGATCAGGTCCGTTGCCTGGCCGCCCCACTGAAATCCAAACGACCCGCCGGCCATGCGGATAAACACCGGCCCGCTCCAGCCATGACCGGTGCGGCACGTAACCACGCCCTGTCCGTACTGAGCGCCCACGAAGAACGCGCCTTTAACCATGCTTGGAACTACGGCCACGCAAGTGGCCGACTTCAATATGTTGTTCGGCACGGTCCGGTCGCCCGCGTTCATGATCTGGTCCAGAACCGTCTTGGCCGCATCGATGCGCGCCTGCAAATCCTCCCGCGTTGACGCGGCGAAAGCCGCCGAGGGAAGCAGAAGACTGAGGCAAATCGAAACCCAAATCGAAACAATGACCTTTTTCATGTTCTTATCCTTTCCATTCCGCGGCCTTGGGCCGCGGATGCGAGAACTTTGTATCGGGGGAATCGTCTCTCTGCCAAAGTCATCGAGCCGGAGAATTCATGGGAACGGTCGCATGGCAGCCTGCGCCGGATCCTCCGAGAACAGGCTACAGCATTCGTCGGCACATCGCTTCCACAATTGCTCGCCCGCGCCGTTGACGTGATCGAAGACCAACCAACGTTTTTTGTCGAATGGCTGGATATCGAGCGCGATTCACAGCGCAGAATGCTCATCGATGCGGACAGCCCGGCCAGCAGCACGGCCGCCGCATCCCTTCCTTGAGCTCGGAGCACACTCTCTCCACATGCTGACGCCTTGTCTCATCTTTCTTCACAGAGATGGTCCAGCAAATCCACTCGTTGCGTGCGAGTGGCGTTATGTCTTCCCAGGCCGCGAGTGCCTTTGCATCGGTCGCAAGCGCCTTTCGAAGATCAGTCGGGAGATTATGTGCGACTCCTCCAGAGATTCGAACCGCTGTCATAGAGTTATCCGGAAAGAGAGAGGACCGGGCGTCTCATACGAGAGTACAACTGGAATTCAGAGTGTGATCGTCGCCCAGTCAAGATCGTAGTCCGGATCGTAGTCCGGTAAACATCCCCGATTGCCAGACTCCTCACTGCATCTCACTGTCCAGCAAAGACTTCCATATTTTGTTCCGCATCCAGCTTGCCTTCGCTCCATAACCTGCATCGAAGCAAGGGTGGCAAAAGTAACCCTGAGAATGTTCATCCAATGACGCCCGTGAGGCGTGAAATCAAGGAGGTTCCCCATGAAGAAATTCTTTGCGATGCTGTTGATTGCCGGATGCGGTTTTTGCATCACGGCGCGCGCCGCCGGCGACGAGCATGACAGGGGCAGGCTCGATGGCCGCCTCGATGCCGCCCGAAACGTGATCGATTCGATTATGTCTACCCCAGACCACGCCGTTCCCGATGGAATCGCGCGACATGCAAAATGCATTGCCGTGATACCCGGCGTCGTAAAAGGAGCATTCATTGTCGGCGCCGAATACGGACAGGGAGTGGTTACATGCCGCACCGGTCATGGCTGGAGCGCACCTGTGTTCATTCGCCTGGCTGGCGGATCGTTCGGCTTCCAGGTGGGCGGACAGGGTACCGATCTGGTGCTGGTGGCGACGAATTACAAGGGCTTCCAGGACCTTCTGCATGACAAGTTCAAGATCGGCGCCGACGCGTCAGCAGCAGCCGGACCTGTGGGGCGCGACGCGCAAGCCTCGACCGATATCAGCATGCGCGCTGAAATGCTCACCTGGTCGCGCAGCCGCGGCATCTTTGCGGGCATTGACCTGAATGGAGCAACGGTGAGCCAGAATACCGCGGACACCGATGAGCTCTACGGCGGACCCCATCACTTCGACGCCATTCTCCGCGGCGACGTGCCTCCTCCTCCGCAAGCTGAGGGATTTCTGCACGCGATCAGGCAATACTTCGGCGACGCTGAAATGCACCGCTAGGCCGCATCGCAGGCTGGCGCGGTCTCTCGCCGAGCGCCCGCGCCGGCACTTTCATCTTCAACCAAATTCACCAACGGAATTTGAGCCTCAATATGGACTCCGCCAACCCACATCCCGGTCTATTCACCCAATCCCCCGAAGTCCTGGCGGAGTCTCTCGCCTCCAAGGAAGTGAGTCCGCAGGGATCCGCCGCAGGAATGAGGTTGCTTGAGTTCTATATCTGCCATGCGGCCAAAAGACTGAGTCCTTCAAGGCTTCGGCGCCTGGAGAAGGCCCGCAAGCTGCTTGCCGCTCGAATGGAGCGCGAGCTGAAGCATCGGAGCGCCGCTTAACGGTCGATTCGCGCAGCCCGGTCAGGGCTGCTCGCTCGGCGTCCAAAATGCCCGTTTGGAGTGGGGGGAGGGCTTGAAAGAGAGCACAATCTGCTCGAAAACAGTGCAGAACCAAAAAAGAGGAGTTCCCAGGCATCATGTGAAACATGCCGCCGGGGAACTCCTTTCCCCAGATCTGCGTTGTTTCTGTGGATAAGAATGCGGAAATTCCGGTAACTACACAAGAGTACTTAGGTGTTGTGGCTGAAAGTAATCGGGTTTTCACCTAATTCGATGCAATCTCCTGCGTTCCAACCCCACCTCGCCGTCCATTTCCCTTGGGGAGAAAAGAGTGGCTCAGCGCCGACATCGAGAGCTGTATCCGATTGTCAGCGCCCGTCTTACGCATGAGTCGACCCACATAGGCCTTCACCGTTCGCTGCTCGATTCCCAGTTGCCGGGCGATCTCGCGCGTTGAATGTGCCCCCAGAATCAGCTCCAGAACCTGCTGCTCGCGCTGCGTAAGTTGCTGTCTGTAAAGCACTTGAGACAAACTTGGAGCCTTCATCAAGCGATCGATAACCCGGCATAGCAGCCGCCGCGGAGCCCAGATCGACCCTGCCGTCACCACGTCAATGGCTCTGCGCACCATGTCGGGCCCGGCGGATTGCCCAAGATAGGCCCTCGCCCCGGCGATAATCGCATTCAGGACCAGTTCGTCATCGCCGTCCGGGCCAATCACGATCGACCGCACATCCGGCCGGATGGTCCGAATCTTCTCCACCACCTCCAGGTCGCCTGGAGAGGAATGAAGGTCGATCACCACATATTCAATGTCGTGGATCGCCAGCAGTTCTTTCAGCGGCGCGATCACCGGAACCAGTTCACATTCGCCATCCTGCCCCGGCTGATCAAAGATGCTGGCTAGACCGGCAACGCGAATCGGTTCATCCGCTGCCACCCCAATACGAATTGCATCAGGACCATGTTTTGACGATGTCATCCCCACACCCGTCCCCACGTCGGTCGACGCCCAGATGGAATCGGACCTGCCTGGTCGAATTTTGTCGATGTTCGTTTCGCTGATCCGGGAGAAAATGTCGGCACAACTTTGGTTTCTTTGACCGGTTCGCCGCGACTGCCCCAAACAACCGCGAAGACCTTGTCTCGATATTCCCTGTTTCAATTCACTTCGTCAGCGCGCTCATGAAGCGCCATCCGGCGTCTCCACTTCTGACCGGCCCGGTGAATCCAGATCGCACAGGGCCAGGATGCGCTGGGACCTGATGGGTTCCATCAACCCAAATCTCCTGCTTGTGTCCCTCTTTGAATCATTCACCGGTGAACCAAGATCGCAAATACCACCATCATCCGGCGCCCTGAGAATTTGGTGCTAGGGCTTTGACGCTAAGGTTGCATCCGGACGTCGTTCATCGCGGCCCTCGTCATTCGATGCTTCCTTTCTTTGTCCTTATCCGGGTCGCCCAGCACCACGTGCCGCATCCCTATAGCTTAGGCAGCACAATTCCCTGCTGCTTCTGGTACTTCCCCTTGCGATCCGCGTAGCTGGTCTCGCACGGCTGGTCGCCGTGGAAAAACAAAATCTGGCACAGCCCCTCGTTCGCGTACACCTTGGCCGGCAGCGGAGTCGTATTTGAAATCTCCAGCGTCACAAACCCTTCCCACTCGGGCTCGAATGGCGTCACGTTCACAATGATGCCGCACCGCGCGTAGGTCGACTTCCCTACGCAGATCGTCAACACGTCCCTCGGAATGCGAAAGTACTCGACTGACCGCGCCAGCGCAAACGAATTCGGCGGAATGATCACCGAGTCCGCCTCCACCGATACAAACGACCGCTCGTCGAACGCCTTGGGATCGATGACCGCGCTGTTCACGTTGGTAAAAATCTTGAACTCGTTCGAGACCCTCAGGTCGTAGCCGTACGAAGAAAGGCCATAGGAAATCACGCCTGCCGCTACCTGCTTTTCGCAGAACGGCTCGATCATTCCGTGCTTCAGCGCCTGTTCCCTGATCCATCGATCGCTCTGTATCGACATGCCTCTCCTCTTCCGGTTGCTGTTGAGCGGCCCCCGGCAAGCTGCGACGTTGGCTCGGACTCGAAACCCCATCTTAAAGCAAAGCCCGCGCCCGTTGACAGTTCGCCCGTCACCGTTCGCTGTCCACCGTCCCGCCCCCTTGTTCCCTGGTTCCCTGTCTTTTCTAATCGCAACAAAATCTGTAGTATGGGGCAAGTTGGTGGTAAGATACGCTTCAACCAGTTCGTCTTGAGCGAGGTGACTCCATTGATCAAGCAGGATATTGTTCACAACGTGGTCGAGCGCACGGGCCTGCCGCGCACCAAGGCTGAGGCGGCAGTGGACACGGTCTTCGAGGGCCTCAAGCAGGCTTTGACCAAAGGCGAGCGCATTGAGCTGCGCGGCTTCGGCGTCTTCAGCGTCCGCGCCCGCAAAACCGGCATCGGCCGCAATCCCCGCACCGGCACTGAGGTCAACATTGCTCCCGGCAAAGCTGTCCGCTTCAAGCCGGGCAAAGAATTGCACGCGCTCGAGCCGGGCTCCACACCCAGCTAGCTACAGAGCACCAGTCCATTTTCAGGGCATCGCGAGCGACCGGTCGCAAACCGCGTCGTCGAGCGGCCTTCTCTCGTTCAAGCCTGTTCGTTTTTTTGAACCACCCATTCTCGAGTCGACCAACCCCACGGCGCGACTTTCCGGAAAGGCCCCGGTTGCGTCCTCTTTTTCGCGATTACGCCCTGCCCCTGCTGCTTCTGCTCGCCAGCGTCGTCACCACCACCGTCAACGGCGCGCGCTTCATGCAGAACTTCCTTGAAGGCCTGCCGCCCGTTGCGCGCGAAAGCGACCTGTGGCCCTGGCCCTGGCTCCTCCGCCATCCCGCACTCTTTTCCACGGGCTTTGCCTACTCGCTCACTCTGCTCGGCATTCTCCTGATCCACGAATACGGCCACTACGCAGCCTGCGCCGCGAACCGCATGCATGCCACTCTTCCCTGGGTCATTCCCGCTCCCACGCTCAGTGGAACCCTCGGCGCCATCATCCGCATCCGCACGCGCATTCCCAGTCGCAATGCGCTCATGGACGTGGGAATCTACGGCCCGCTTGCCGGCTTCATCGCCTCGGCCATCGCCGTTGCCGTCGGGCTCATGCTCAGCGCTCCGCGCCCGCCTGGCGTTCCCGGCTCCCTCATTCGCTTCGGCGGCGATCCGCTCACCATCCGGTTGCTGCGCCGCGTTCTCGCTCACTGGAACCCGGCCGTCCCCGCATTCAATCAGGCCTTGCCACACCCCATTCTCGTCGCCGGATGGATCGGCCTCTTCATCACCGCGCTCAATCTCATCCCCGGCGGCCAGCTTGACGGCGGCCACATTCTCTACGCCCTCTCGCCGCGCCTCCACCGCTTCATGACGAATCTCCTGCCTTTCCTCCTCTTCCTCGCCGGAACCATCTATTGGGTTGGCTGGCTATTCTGGGGCGTCTTTCTCCTCATCCCCGCACTGCGCCATCCCAAAGTTCCCATCGATTCCGGCCTCTCTCGCAGCCGGATCGTTCTCGGCGTCCTCGGCCTCATTCTCTTCGTCCTCACCTTCACGCCCACACCCTTTTACGACAATTCTCTTTTGCAACTGCTCAACATTGCCCCCTTCACATTCCCGCGCTAGACCGCTCTACCACCTGCCCCCTATCGGCTATTCCTCGCCTCTCGTGGTTCATTCGCCTCCGCGAAGAACTTCAAAATAATCTTCAGCTCGGGCTTCGTGAAATGCGCCATCGCCTCATGAAACCCGGCCTGCGCGCTCTTGTATTTCGCCGCGATTCGCCGCGCCTGCGCCGGCCGAATGCTGATCAGCCAACTCCGGCGATCACCGGGATTGGCGCGTCGGCGAATCGTCTTCGCCCTCTCCAGCCGGTCCAGCGCAACCGTAACGCCGCCTGAAGTCAGCCCCGCGTGTCGGGCCAGCGATCCTGGGGTCGCGGGGCCATAGAGCTCCAGAAAGTTCAGCAACTGCAGATCGGTGGCCAGCAAGCCAAGCTTTCCGGCAACAGAAAGGCTCACAAAGCTCGAACCGGCAACAAACTGGCGTACGGCCCGGCCGAGCGATGAAACCACGCCGGCGCGATTCGCGGTTGACATACAAACATTACCTCATCTGACAAGAATCTTACTCCAAAAGTAATTTCAATAAGATTCTTATTGAATAATCGATATCAAACAGTCAACAATAATCTCCTCGTCGCCCGAGGACGCAGGTCTCCGGCCGCCCCGAAACGGGCGCTCCCCTACCCCGGAATTCGGCGCAGTTTTTGCGCGAAAAGCCAGAAAATGGCCTTTTCGAGGCGCGGTCTTCTTGGTTTTCGTCTTCTCCTCTGCTTCAGTCCAAGAATCCGCGCCGCCTCGCAACCGCAGCTCACCACAAAAACGAAGGCCCCACGTCCCGAATCCGAAACGTGGGGCCTTCGCTTTGGTTTTTGCTTTGGCTTTTGCTTTGGTTGTTCCTCGTTCCCTTGGTCCCTTGTCTCTCCGTCCCCTGCTTTTGTTAGAACCCCGAAACAGTAGCCGCGTCAAACTGCAAGGCGTGCAGTTGGCATACATCCAGGCCCTGCTGGTACTGCTGGGCGGTTCCGTCGCTGAACACCAGCTTGAAATCCTCATGGCAAACGCCGCGCCATTGCGGCGGGAAGACGATCAGCGTTCCCATCCCATCCGGCAGCGCCGCGCGCCCAAGAACGTCCGCGCCCCATGAGCCCGAAGAGTGCGGCGAAACATACAGGTTGTTCAGGGTCTTTCCCGTGTTGTTCAGGAACCAGAAGTTCGCCCGGCTCTGCGGGACCGCCCGCTGTGGAAGCAGGCACGCCAGCAGCACCGCGGGTAGAATCGCTGTCACTAGAAGCTTCGTGAACGTTCGCATAGTCTCCTCCTCAAATCGCCGAACACCGATCCGTTCGTGCTGTTCATTTCCGCTCCGGGAACAAGGAACTTCACGCCCGTCGGCAGGACTCGCGATTTGCAAAATGCTGAGGCAAGTGCCGGCGCCACTTCATTGCTGCGTCCACGCTTGCCGGGGAAAGGCGTGCGATCTGCCGATGAACCGCTTCCTGAGTCCACAGACCGCGCTTGCTTAGGACCGTGCGGAAGCTGGCCGGATCATACCGGCACTCTCAATTCCTCAGCAAGTGAAAACTTTGTTATTCGCCAAGTTACTCAACTCACGCACATTCGCGCGGGCCCCTCTCCCGCTCCACCATCTCTCCGCTCCCTGCCCCCGGTTGCCCGCTTCATATTCCCGAGCCGCATATTTCCTTCCGCCAAAGCCGCCCATCGTGCTATAGCTTGCCAAGGCCACACAGATTACCTCTACCCGCATGAAAAAGCCATTTTTCTTTCTTTTACTGTTCGCGCCTGCGCTCTTCGGACCAGCGCGCGCGCAGAGCTTCGACCTCGCCAGCGCCACCGCGGCGCAAACATTCGGCCAGGAAGGTGACATCACAGTCCTCACCGTGCAAAGGGCGGCGCTCGCATGACGGCCGTTCTTCTTCTTGCCGCCGAACTGCCGCTCATGGACCAGCTCTTTCCATCAATGCCGCTCGCCGAGCAGGTACAAAAGACACCGACGCTCATCCTGGCCGTGCTGATGTGCTGCCTTGCCGTGGCATTCCTGGCCCTATGGCGAGCCGCGAATGATTTTCGGGCTTTTCGCAACATTGGCATCTTTTACTCAACTGCAGCTGTGGGTGAGCTATTCAATTACTTCGGAGGCCAGATTCCCTATTGGTCTCTGAGAGGCATAACGGCGGGCATGCTGGTTGCGACAGCGGGCGAGGCAATGCAGATTCCGCGGCGCCGCTGGACACTGTTGTTCTGGCCAATCTATCTCTTTGCCTCCATTGCGGTGTGGTTCCCCGGCTTGTCTTTCGCCTCCGAGTGGCCGTTGCTCGTATCCCAGGCTCTGGTCGCAATCCTGATTTTCCAGGGCCTAAGGCGCAAAAACGCGCCTGACAGAATGATTGCCATCGCATTTTTGTGCTATTGGCTCGTGCGTCTCACATCTTTCGGCTCCTTCAAGCACCTGATTGCCGTGAAGGACCACACTGCTCCCATCGGTGGCTGGCAATGGCCGTACACAACCAGCGCGCTGACCCTGGCGGGAATGGCGACGCTGGCGATCTTTATTCGCGAACTTATCCGCGACCGAAGCGAGAAGCAGCGCATGGCCGCTGAACTGGCCGCCGGCCGTGCTGTTCAGCAGGTTCTTGTCCCTGAAGACGTTCCCACAATCCCTGGATTCAACATTCAATCGGTCTACAAACCCTATGGGGAGGTCGGCGGCGACTTTTTCCAGGTGCTGCCGGTGCAGAGCGATCAAAACGCCGGCGGAGTCCTGGTGATCATCGGCGACGTGAGCGGCAAAGGAATGCCCGCCGCCATGACCGTCTCTCTGCTCGTGGGTACGGTGCGCACACTTGCACACTACACGCAAAGCCCAGGAGAAATCCTGGCTGCAATGAACCAGCGTATGCTTGCCCGGAGCCATGGCGGCTTCACCACCTGCCTCGTCCTTCGCGTCGACGGCGACGGGAAACTCACCGTCGCCAATGCCGGTCACATCGCGCCTTACGTGGACGGCAAAGAACTCCAGCTCGAGAATGGTCTTCCGCTGGGTATCTCCAACGACACAATCTACGCCGAATCCACATTCCCACTTTCCTCTCGGCAGCAACTCACTCTTCTCACTGACGGTGTCATCGAAGCCCGCGACAAGGCCGGCGCACTATTCGGCTTTGAACGTGCCGCCGCCCTCAGCACTCAAACCGCCGAAGCCATTGCCCTGGCGGCGGAAGCATTCGGCCAGGACGACGACATCACCGTTCTCACTGTCGCGCGCGCCGCAACCGCCGTCTGAGTCGACCGTTCACCGCTCACCGTCCACCGTTTACATCAGCCGCAGCGCATCCACATCCACGATCAGGTTCCGCCGCGGCACATCCTTCTCTGCCGCATGCGCCACCAATCCGCGCAGCGCCTCATTCAGCGCCTTGCGCGTCGCGCTCTTCAAGATCATATGGAAGCGATAGATGTTCTTGATGCGCGCAATCGGCGCCGTGCAAGGCCCGAGCACCCTGACGCCCTCGATCGCGGCCTTCTGCAGCCATTTGCCCAGAAGCGCCGACCACGCCGCGGCTTCCTCCAGCTTTGGCGATTGCACCAGCACGTTGGCCAGTGCGCCGAAGGGAGGATAGTGCATCCAGCGCCGGTACTTTAGTTCGCGCTCGGCGAATGCTTTGTAGTCGTGCTTCATCGCCGCCAGGATTGCGTAGTGATCGGGGTAATACGTCTGCACCACAACTCGTCCCGGCAGATCGCCGCGTCCCGCGCGCCCACTCACCTGCGTCATCAATTGAAAGACGCGCTCTGCCGCGCGAAAATCCGGCATCGAGAGTGCGTGATCGCAACCCACCACGCCCACCAGCGTCACGTTGTGAATGTCGTGGCCCTTGGCGATCATCTGCGTGCCGACAAGCAAATTGATCTCGCCCGAGTGCAGCCGCGCCAGCAGATGTTCCAGATCGTAGCGCCCGCGCACCGTGTCGCGATCCATGCGCCCGATGCGCGCGAAGGGAAAGATATCCGTGAGCCGCTCCTCGCCTTGCTGCGAGCCCGCGCCCAGGTAATACAAATGCTCGCTCTCGCACTTGGGACACTTCGCGGGCACCGTCCGCCGGTAGCCGCAATAGTGGCACTCCAGCCGCTGCCCCGCGCGCGCCTCGGCACTGTCATCGAGCTGCGCCTTGTGGTGCGTGAGCGCGATGGCGCAGTTCTGGCATTCAAGCTTTTCGCCGCACGAGCGGCACATCACGGCAAACGAATAGCCGCGCCGGTTCAGCAAAATCAGCGCCTGTTCGCCGCGCTCGAGCGCAGTCTTCGTTTGCTCAACGAGAGACCGCGAGAAGAGCGCGTCCTTGCCGGACTCCTTGAACTCGCTCCGCATGTCAACGAGCTCCACTTCCGGCAGCGGCCGATTCATCACGCGATCGACGAGTTCGATACGCGTGTACTTGCCCCGTTCCGCATTCTGCCAGCTTTCGAGCGACGGCGTTGCCGAGCCCATCACCACTACCGCGCCCGCCAGCTTGGCCCTCATCACGGCCACGTCGCGCGCGTTGTAGCGCGGCGTTTCCTCCTGTTTGTAGCTTTGGTCGTGCTCTTCGTCGACGAGAATCAATCCCAGGTTCGGCGCCGGCGCAAAGATCGCCGATCGCGTGCCGACAACAATCGGCGCATCGCCGCGACGAATCCGCCGCCACTGCTCGCTGCGCTCCTCAGGCGTGAGCGCCGAGTGCAGCAGCGCCACCTTTTGTCCAAATGCCTGGTCGAGCAGCCCGGCCATCTGCGGCGTAAGCCCGATCTCTGGAACCAGCAGGATCGACGTCAGTCCACGGTCGAGCGCCTTTTGCATCGCGGCGAGATACACCGCCGTCTTTCCCGATCCCGTCACGCCGTAGAGCAGAAACGGATGGAATGCTCCCAGCCCGTTGGTCAGCGTGTCGAGCGCATCGATTTGCGGCAGGTTCAGATAGATTGGCTCGCTCGAAGGAGTCAGTCCGCCCAGCCGAAACGCTTCAGGCCGCTCGTCGATGCGCACCAGTCCGCGGCGCACAAGTGTTTGCAAAGTGGACGAAGGCAGCTCGCGCCGCCGCAACTCCGCCAGCGGCAACTCGCCGCCGCTTGCCGCGAGCTCTGCCAGGATTGCCGTCTGCTTTTCGGTCAGCGTGGGCAGGCGTCCATCGCCGGCCAACACGGCGAACCGCTCCATGCGCCGCGCGTCGCGCTCGGCGGCAGCGGTCTCGCGCGCAATCCATTTCCGGCGCACCATCGCGGCCAGCAGCGGCAACGAAGCCGCCGTTGCCGTTCGCAACGTGGACACTTTCACGGGCTCGCCCTTGGCCAGCCGCTCCAGCACACGCCGCTCCATGTCCTGGTCTTCTTTCGAGAGCTTCCCTCTGCGCCGCGGGTGCCCCACCCTCGCGACGTTTCGGTTTTTGTCGCTAGGGTGGGAGACGCCAGAACCCGCGTCTCCATCCATCGCTGTCGCCAGCACGTCGCGCCCCAGGTCCGTAATCCGGTAGTAAACCGTGCGCCGCACTTCGGCCGTCAGCGGCAGCATGGCGCGCAGCACTTCGCCGAGCGGCGCCAAATAGTACTGCGCTGTCCACTCTGCAAGCTCCAGAAGATGGTCGCTGAGCAGCGGCTCCTCATCGAGCACTGCCTCGAGATACTTGACCTCTACGCCGGCGGGAGCATTGGCGTCCGTCGCCGTCACCACGCCAATCAGCTTCTCGTTGCGGAAGGGCGCAATCACCCGCGCCCCGCGCTGCGGTCGTTGGTCCGGCCGCACGCCGTAGGTAAACGTGTGGTCCAGCGGCACCGGCAACGCGACTTCGCAGTACGTAGGCATGGGAGGCAAGCTTCAGTGTAGGGGATGCGGAGCTGTTCCCTATTCCCTATTCCCTGCCTTTTTCAGCCCCAGCTCTTTCATCGCAATCTGCAAGTCGGCCCACGCTTCCTTCTTTTGCCGCGGATCGCGAAGCAGGAACGCCGGGTGATACGTGACGATGAGGCTCATGCCGCGAAACGCATGGACGCGCCCGCGCAATCCGGCCAGCGGTTGCCTTTGGCCCAGCAGATACGTCGCCGCCGTCGCGCCCAGCGCCACCAGCACCTGCGGCCGCACTGCGTCGATCTGGCAAAAGAGAAACGGCGAGCAGGTGTTTGCTTCTTCGGGCTCCGGCGTGCGATTGCCCGGCGGCCTGCACTTGACCACGTTGGCGATGTAGCACTCCTCGCGCTTGAGCCCCATCGCCGCGATCATGTTGTTCAGCAGTTGACCGGCGCGGCCCACAAAGGGCAGCCCCTGCGCATCTTCATCGGCGCCCGGCCCCTCGCCCACAAACATCAATCGGGCGGCTGGATCGCCCACGCCAAAGACGATCGTGTTGCGCCCCTTGTGCAGAGCGCAGCGCGTGCAGTCGCCAAGATCTTCGCGAATGACTTCGAGCGCGGCAGCGCGCTCAGCGGCGGGGACGGCGGCGGATTGCGGAGGCGCGGGGATCACTTTGCGCGTCTTGATGGTGGGTTCCTCTTGAAAGTAGTTTTCCTGCCCTGCCAAAGGCTTAGCTGTAGATTGAGCCGCTGCCTCAATCGCAGCCTGCAAGAGCCCCTCTCGTTCCGCCAACTCCTCGGCCACACTCCGGCCCAGCTTGGGATCGTCGACTGCGGCGGACGGCTCAACCTCTCTGCGATAGAACTCCGTGAGCCCCAGATCGCGATAGAACTTGAGCCGCTCGGCAAGAGCGTCACGAGTGCGGGAATCGAGCGTGCGCGACAAAGAACCATCCTCAATAAAACGCATCATCTACATTACAACTGGCTGCGCCGAAGCAAAGTGCCTTGACTCAGTTCGCAAGGTGCCTAATGCCCAACATGCTCTCCAAGCGGTTGCCCGTTGAAGGTTACGATGTAACGGTTGCGGCGGAATCCAGCAAAGAGAAGGGGCCTCTCCTTTGTAATGCAAATGTGGCTTGGGGAGGAACCCGGCAGCGAGAACTCGTACCTGCGGGTGAGAGAGAGGGAGAAGTGGTTCAACGGATTGAACGCGCTTTTACTGAAGACCACTCGGCCATTTGCCTTAATCAGAACCGCGCCCCAAAAAGAGCTTCGGTAAAACTCGATAACAGTTGCTTCTGGGTCCGGTAACTTGAATGTAAATTGCATGATCAACCCTCAACGATCATTTGGCGTCGCCCAGCGCCGACGGGAATGCTTTCGCCCAGCACGCGGTCTTGAACGGCCTGCCGGTTGTGCACATCCACGTCTGGCTTTTGATCGAATTCCTCGACCAAGGGCCGCGGACGTCGAAAGCTGAGGATTTCGTCGAGGATGCGATCAGCCAGTTGGCGTTTCGGCATCTGCGGCAGCTCAACGGATGTGGCCCGTGTCAGGAACGTGGCCGCATTGGTGTCGGCATCTATGCCTATGCCTTCGGCGGCCACGTCGTTGACCACAATCGCGTCGGCGCCCTTCGCCAGCAGCTTTGCGCGGCCGTTCTCCATGCGATTCTCAGTCTCCGCGGCGAAGCCAATGATCAGTTGTCCTGGCCTGCGGCGGCGGACTACTTCCGCAAGAATGTCTTCCGTCGGCGCGAGCTCGAGCATCAGCGGCCCTGTGCGCTTGAGCTTTTGCGCGGAAACCGCTACGGGACGATAGTCGGCCACAGCAGCAGCTTTAATCACCAGCGTTGCTTCCCCCATCCGCTCGAGCACCGCGTTCCGCATCTCGTCTGCGGTGGTCACCTTCACGACTTCGCAGTGTGCGGGCGCTTGCAGGCTCGATGGCCCGCTGATGAGAATCACCTTCGCGCCGCGGCTGCGCGCAGCCTCAGCCAGCGCATAACCCATTTTTCCGCTGGAACGGTTGCCGATGAAGCGCACGGGGTCGAGCGCTTCGCGCGTTCCTCCAGCAGTCACCAGCACCACCTCGCCGGCCAGATCGTGACGACCGCCGAGCGCGGCAAAAACCGCCGATGCAATCGTCTCCGGCTCCGCCATGCGCCCCGTGCCGACCATGCCGCAGGCCAGTTCGCCAGTCCCGGGCTCGATGATTGCCACGCCGCGCTGACGCAGCGTCTCAATGTTCGCCTGCGTGGCTTTGTGGTTCCACATATTCACGTTCATTGCCGGCGCAACCACCACCGGCGCAGTCGTGGCGAGATAGAGTGTGGAGAGAAAATCGTCGGCGATGCCGTGGGCGAACTTTGCCAGAATGTTGGCCGTGGCGGGAGCGACAACCAGCGCATCAGCCCATTGAGCCTCGGCGATGTGGTCGATCCCGTTCTGCTCCGGAGCCGCGGCGCCTGGGTCCCAATCCTCCCACAGGCTGGTAATGACCTTGTGTCCGGTGAGTGCAGAGAACGTGAGCGGCTGCACAAATTTCTGCGCCGAGGCGGTCATCACGACATGCACTTCAACGGCCTGGCGCTGCAACGCGCGCACCAGCTCGGCTGCCTTATACGCAGCGATTCCGCCGGAGACGCCTACGATCGCTCTCATGTCTCGATTGTAGTTCAGGGACGGTGAATGGTGGACAGTGGGCAGTGGGCCGATAAAGACAACGTCGCCCTATGGCCGCGCGTGCTCCGGATCACCCGATTTGACCAGTTCGAGCACCGTTGACCGTGCGTGGTCCACGGTGAACGGTGAACCGTTCAATGTCCAGCGGTCTTAGCTCAGCAGGATCGGAATCGCCGGGCCTTCAACCAGCGGCTTGGTCACTTCGGTCTCGCGTTTGACATACGCAATCTTGCCGGCCTCGATTTCGTCTTGCGCAATCCGGCATGCCTTACTGGATCGAGTGGGGACCAGCGCCTGGGAGCCATTTTGTATCTGGCGAGCGCGGCGCGCTGCCACCAGGACCTTGCGATAGTTTGAATCGAAACTGGTTTCAATCGTCATCGGGGTCATCTCCAAAGGGAAGCTGCTGCTGGCTGGAGTCGCCATCGATGCCGAAGGCCTCCAGCACAGGTTTAAGCCGCTCCTGCGAATTCGACTGCAAGCAGGCCGCGGCGACCTCCAAGACTCGTCGCGAACGATATGCGATCACTTCGCCATTGCGATAAAAACGCTCCGACAACACAATGGCTTCCAGTTGCGCTACCGCCCGGTCGAGAACGTCATTGACCAGAATATAGCCGTATTGGCGATAATTCTCAATCTCGTTGCGCGCCTCACCGAGCCGGCGAAAAACCTCCTCGTCGTCCACAACTCCCTCGGCACGGCTGCGGTTGCGTAGCCGCGTACGCAAAACTTTGGGGTTGGGCGGCAGAACGAATATGCCCACAGCTTCCGGCATCTTGGCGCGCACTTGCGCTGCGCCTTGTACGTCGATGTCGAGCATCAGGTCGTGGCCTGACGCCAAGGCATCGTCGAGAGACTGTCGTGCGGTTCCGTACAAGTCTTTTCCGAACACTTCCGCATATTCCAGAAACAACCCCGCATCGATCATGCGCTGGAATTCTTCGCGCGTGGTGAAGTTGTATTCGCGCCCGTTTTCCTCTGAGCCGCGTGGCGCGCGCGTTGTCCATGAGACGGCAAAGTCGACGCCGCTCACCTGTTTGCGCAGCTCGCTTACCAGCGTGCTCTTGCCGGAGCCCGACGGCGCCGAAATAATAAATAAGATTCCCGCCACGTTAGCCTTTCGTCTCCCCTTCGAACTCGAGCCGCTAGCTTCTTGCTGCTAGTCTCTAGCCCCTCTTTGCGAGAGTCAGAATCTCTCACGCCCCCCAAGCCAAGCTAGAAGCTGGAAGCTAGAGGCTAGAAGCTGGCCTTCACTCCACGTTCTGAACCTGCTCGCGAGCTTTTTCGATCTCCGATTTCATGGCCAGCCCCAACTCGGTGATCCGCGTTCCCTTCCCGCTGATCCCCGCCGTTTTTGACAAAAGTGTATTCGCCTCGCGGTTCATCTCCCGCAGCAGGAAGTCAAGCTTCTTCCCCGCTTCGCCACCCGTGCTAAGCAGCTCGCGAAAATGGTCGATGTGCGTCGTCATGCGCGCCAGTTCCTCGCTGACGTCGCTGCGTTCCACCAGAACCGCAACTTCCTCCAGCACTCTTTGTTGATTAAACTCCGGCCCCACCGCGGCGGTGAGTTTTTGTGTGAGCCGCTCCTGGCTGCGCTGCTCAATCTCCGGCCGGAGCTCTGCAATGCTGGCAGTCGCGGCAGCCAGCCGGTCGAGTGTACCGCGCAAAATCGCCTCCAGCGCGTCGCCTTCGCGCGCGCGCATGGTCTTCAACTGCTCCAGCAGCGGAACGGTCTGCTCAAGCACGCTGGCCGCCAGCGCGCTCAGGTCGGTGTTGTTGCGATCCTCGGTCTGCAACGCTCCGGGCAAACGCAACGCCGCGTTAAGGTCCGGCTCGCCATTCAAGCCGTGCTCCTTGCGCGCAGCATCAAAAGCGGTCAAATAACCGGCGATCAGTTCGCGATTGTAGCCGGCCTTGGTTTGCGTGGCGCGATCCACAGACAGAGTCAAATCGACGTGGCCGCGAATCAGGTTCTCCTTCAGCACGCGGCGCAAATCCATCTCCACCGCATCCAGACCGCTTGGCAGGCGGAACTGTAAATCGAGAAAGCGGTGATTCACGCTTTTCGCGGTGAGCGTGTAGCTCAGTTGCTCCTCGCCGCCAAGAGACACTCGAGCCTGGATGCGCGCAAATCCGGTCATCGATGCAATCGCCATGCTTACTCCTTCGCCCCCGTGGCCAGCGCTGCCCGTTCATCGAAGGGCAGATACATCTTGTTCGGATCGGGTATCTGCGCCGCGGCTACGTCCAGCGCCTCAGGCATGTCGATGAACTGCAATTGATAGAGCTTTTGATAAGTTGGCGAAGTGTTGAGCAACTCATCGTGCGATCCGACCGCGGTAATACGGCCGCATTCGAGAACTGCGATGCGGTTGGCGCGGCGGATGGTGGAAAGGCGGTGCGCGATCACGACCACGGTGCGATTCTGCATCAGATTACCCAGCGCGGCCTGCACCAGTGACTCGCTCTCGGCATCGAGCGCCGATGTGGCTTCGTCCAGAATGAGAATCGGCGCGTCCTTGAAGATGGCTCTCGCGATGGCCAGCCGTTGGCGCTCGCCGCCGGAGAGCCGGAATCCCTTCTCGCCGATCATCGTCTGGTAGCCCTGCGGCATGTTCAGGATGAAGTCATGCGCCAGAGCATTGCGCGCAGCCTGCTCCACCAACGCGCGTTTGGCGTCGGGCTGCCCGTACGCAATGTTGTTGTGCACCGTGTCGTTAAAAAGGATCGTCTCCTGTGTTACCTGTGCCACCTGACGGCGAAGAGAAGCCAGCGTAAGATCGCGCAGATCGCGGCCGTCAATCAGAATGCGGCCCGAGGTGACGTCAAAGAATCGCGGAATCAGGTTCACCAGCGTGGACTTGCCCGCGCCGCTCGGTCCAACGATAGCCAGCACCTCGCCCGCATTCACCTCGAGGTCCACGTCGTGCAGAATCTCCTGCTCGCCTTCGTCCGTCGAGTAGGAGAATCCTACGTTCTCGAATTTGATGGCCTGACGAAAGCGCGTAAACGTGGCCGCGCGCGGCCGCTCCCTCACGTCGTCCTCGGCGTCAAAGAAGGAAAAGATCGATGCCGACGCGCCCATCGCCTGCTGGAAGCTGTTGTAGAAGAAGGCAAAGCGGCGCAGCGGATCGTAGAGTTTGAAAAGCAGAAAGATGAACGCGCCGAACACGCCGATCGTCATGTAGCCGGTCATGATTGCGCTGCGGCCGATCCACAACAGCAGCGCCATGGCGATCGCGCCCACCGTATCCATCAGCGGCGAACTGATCGATTGAATCCGCACGCTGCGCAGGTTGGCGCGAAACAGCCGCTTGGCCGCGCTCTTGAAGCGCAGAATCTCCCACAGCTCGGTGTTAAACGACTTCACAATGCGGTTGCCCGTCACCGTTTCATGCAG
>Ga0181535_10002703_pt1 | contig 21327 bp, 17 predicted proteins | sample PEATcosm2014_Bin_44_FD_119774 | JGI IMG/M metagenome (GOLD analysis project Ga0181535, IMG submission 119774) | Peatland microbial communities from MTU Mesocosm Facility, Houghton, MI, USA - PEATcosm2014_Bin17_30_metaG | ecosystem: Environmental > Terrestrial > Soil > Wetlands > Peat | place... | reverse complement strand
AGGCGAAACAGATCACACAGGATCACACCTGGGTCAACGAACAGCGGAAGATGGGCCTAATCACCGCCAGCGAGGCCGCGGAATCCGAGTCTCGTCATGTTCTCATCCGCTCTCTCGGCCCGGAGATGTTTGTTTCGCCGGACACCACCGCCGTGACCCTGCTTGCCGGCGATGTCCTGGTTCTCTGCTCTGACGGTGTTCACGACGAACTGAAGGATACCGAACTCTCCGCGATCGTTTCTCAGAGCAAGAACATCGACGAGATTGTCCGCGAACTGGTAGCCCGGGCTGTCGAAATCGACGGCAATGACAACACCACCGCGCAGGTTATCCGAGTTCGCTCTGTGGAGCAGGTAGGCATGTACCGCGGCCGCCCGTACCGGCTTCCTACCTAGCGTGTCTGGGCGTATCCCATCCGGCTTGCAGAATCCTGACTGGCAGGCGGCCCTGACCCGATAAAGTAATACAAGTCACACCGATGGAGCATGCTGCACGATGGGTTACCACGACACCTTAGAAACCGGTGCGCAAATCGATTCCTACCGCATTGACGCGGCGGTCGCCCGCAGCGGCATGGCTTCAATCTACCGCGCCACCGACCTGCGCGATGACCGAATTGTCGCCCTCAAGATTCCCCATCCGGATCTGGAGGCGGATCCCATCCTCTTCGACCGGTTCAAGCGGGAGTCGGGTATTGGCGAAAAGCTCAACCATCCCAAGGTGATGCGCGTCTTTGGCGACGAAAAGCGTTCCCGCATGTACATGGTGATGGAATGGTGCGACGGCCGCCTCCTGCGCAACATCCTGGATGAGGGCAGGACTCCCCAGGATCGCGCCATTCGAATCGCCGTGGGCATTCTCGACGCCCTTGAATACATTCATGCCAACGGCGTGGTCCACCGCGACCTCAAGCCGGAAAACATCATGGTGGATGAGCATGACAACATCAAGCTGATCGATTTCGGCATTGCCAGCGATTCAGCGGCCCGCCGCCTCACCTACGCCAATTTCACAGCGACGCTGGGAACGCCCAATTACATCTCTCCGGAGCAGGTCAAAGGCAAGCGCGGCGATGGCCGGTCAGACATCTTCTCCGTCGGAGTGATCTTGTATGAAATGCTCACCGGCAAATTGCCGTTTTCAGGGCCAAACCCGCTTGCGGCCATGAACGATCGATTGTTAAACCACCCAACACCGCCGCGCGTCGCCGACCCTTCCGTCACCCCACAATTGCAGGAGATTTTGTATCGAGCCTTGGAAAGAGATCCCGCAAACCGGTATCCCAAAGCAAGTGCGTTTATCTGGGATCTTGAGCACCCGGATCAGGTGGGGGTTGAAGACCGGGAAGAGTTGCGTAACTGGCAAAAGCGTAAATCCCATTTGTCCCGCAAAATCTTGTATTATGGCGGTCTAGCCCTCATCCCAGTGGTGATCCTGCTGCTGATGATGCTGGTCGCCCACCATCGATAATCACGAGCTTCATCATTCCCAGACTTCGAAATCTTCATGGAATCCTTATGAATCAGGACCTAGGATTTCGTTGAATCCACCCACGTATTTCCGCCAAAAGGAGACGCATGACAAAGTACAAACTCGAATACATCTGGCTTGACGGTAAACTGCCCATTCCTGAGCTTCGCGGCAAAACTCAACTCAAGTCGTACGAGAAGCCACCCACACTCGAAGATCTCCCTCTTTGGGGATTTGACGGCAGTTCTACCATGCAGGCAGAGGGAAGCAAGTCTGACTGTGTGTTAAAACCAGTGGCTCTGTATCCTGATGCAAGCCGCAAGGACGCTTATATCGTTCTCAGCGAAGTCATGCACCCTGATGGCACACCACATTCTACAAACTATCGCGCCACTATCGAGAATGATCCTGACTTGTGGGTCGGCCTTGAGCAGGAATACTTTCTCTATAAAGATGGGCGGCCTCTTGGCTTCCCGAAGGACGGCTATCCGACTCAGCCCCAGGGTCCCTACTACTGCGGCGTCGGGTACAAATATATGGGCAGCCTCGCCCGCCAGATCGTCGAGGAGCACCTCGAGCTTTGTCTGGCGGCGGGCATCAATCACGAAGGGATCAACGCTGAAGTTGCCAAGGGCCAGTGGGAATTCCAGATCTTCGCCAAAGGCTCTGCAAAGGCAGCGGATGACGTGTGGACCGCACGCTATCTGATGATGCGTCTCTGCGAGAAATACGAAGTGGATATGGTTCTGCACTGCAAGCCTATCAAGGGCGATTGGAATGGCTCCGGCATGCATTGCAACTTCTCGACCAAGTATATTCGCGAGGTCGGAGGCAAAGCGTACTTCGAAGCTCTCATGAAGGCGTTTGAGGCCTTTATTCCAGAGCACATCGCGGTGTATGGGCCGGATAACCATCTGCGCCTGACAGGACTGCATGAAACGCAGGCCATCGACAAATTCAGCTATGGTCTTTCCGATCGGGGCGCTTCGATCCGTATGCCCGTGAACTTTATCAAGAACGATTACAAGGGCTATCTGGAAGATCGTCGCCCGAACTCTGAAGGCGATCCCTACCAGATCATCGCGCGCATTCTCAAGACCATCAACAGCGTGCCAAAGCCCTAGTCCGACATCTTGCTCGCTGGCGGAAGGGGGACGTGAGGAATTGGAAGGCGCTTGCTGCCTTTCAACTTCTCATACCCCCTTCTTCATTTCTGGGTTGCGCCGCTTTCGGCTATGTTGATTTATTCTGTTGAATACCCCGCACTCTTTATTAGTCCAGAAGGAGTTCCATGTCGACTGAGTATCGTAATTTCCTGGCGCTCACTTACGAGGAGTTGGAAGAGCTGAACCTTGCTGCCAAGGCCGATCGCGTGAATCGCGTTGCTGCCGACGAAATCCAGGAAAAGCGGATCAAGTACCTGACCGACGAGAAGCGAATCAAGGCAGTGACCGTGCTCTTCAGCGATCTTGAAGGGCGACTGCACCTGCTCGATTACGACAAGAAGTTTTTGCTGAATTCCTATGAGAATCTGACCTTTGACGGATCCTCGATTCGAGGATTCACCGCGCAGCACGAGAGCGACCTGCGGCTCGGCATCGATTGGGGCGCCTTTTACTGGGTGCCTGCGGATGTTTTCGGCACCGGCAAAGTGCTGGTATTCGGCACCGTGATTGACAAGGACGGAAGCGCGTATTCAGGCGATATGCGCGGTGTGCTCAAGCAATACGCCGAAAAGCTTCACGCGGAAAAAGGCTACACGCTCAACGCTGCCAATGAGATCGAAGGCTTCCTTTTCGCGGGCCGCGACGCCGAACAGAAATACGCTGAAACTGGCAAATTCGAATTCATCAACACCGGGGGCTACTATCATGTGCTGCCCCTCGATCCGTTGCGCCAGTTCATCGACACCGCCGCGGAAGTGCAGCGCGCAATGGGCTTCCAGAACGAGAAGGATCATCCCGAGGTCGCGCCGAGCCAATTCGAGATCAATTACGGCTATGGCGAAGTGGTTGCCGCCGGCGACCAGATCCAGCTCTACAAGTTGCTCACACGGCAGGTGGCCGCCAACATGGGCTACACGGCGTGCTACTTGCCCAAGCCAGTTGTTGGCGTTAACGGCAGCGGCATGCACACCAACATGTCTATATCGCAGGGCAAAACCAATCTCTTCTGGGATCCGGCTGGGCAGGAGAAACTATCCGCATTCGGATGGGATTTCATTGACCACGTTCTCACCTACGCTTTGGATCTTTGCCTGGTCATGAATCCCAGCGTAAACGCGTACCGTCGGCTTGATCCGCACTTTGAAGCCCCCAACCAGATCAAGGCATCCGCTACGGATCGTGGTTCCATGGTGCGCGTGCCCATTGGCAACTCGAGGTCCATGCGCGTTGAAGTCCGCGCGGTAGCCCCGGACGCCAACCCATACCTGGCCCTCTACTCCATCTTCAAGACCGGCATCGACGGCACCACCGCGGAGATCGACAACCTGCGCCAGGCCCAGCGTTACCTTCCCGACCACATTCAGGAAGCGATTGAAGACTTCAAAGCCTCAAGCTGGATCACTGAGATACTTGGCGCCGATGTGCAGGGGCGCTTCGCCGACCTGAAGCAGGCCGCAGCCAATCGCTCTCCCAAAGAGTTGGGAACTTACGTCAAGGGCTCTGAGGTGCAGTTCCACCACGAGATCTACAACCAGTCGCTCTGGAACAATTTCTAGAGCCTGCGCGTCGCCCATACCCCTTCCCGGCTTTCTGCTTCACCGGATCTCGACCGCATGCAAAGTCAAATCGTCTCCGGCTGCGCGGTGATAGGATGTTTTGAAGCAACGCGACCGGGAGCGACAATCCATGAGCGAAGATCCCCAGTTGGATGAACTTACGTCCGAGCAGATCAGCACGATCACTCGCCAGACAAACTATGGGACATGGCGCTTCCAAAAGACCTGGAAGCCGCTGCACATTGCCGATGCTGAGGGATGCTGGTTCATCGATGGCGCGGGTAAACGCTACCTCGACTTTTCATCCCAGCTGATGTGCGTGAACCTGGGCCACAAAAATCCTCGGGTCATCGAGGCGATTGCGGAGCAGGCTCGTGAATTAGCTTATGTTGCACCGGGACACGCAACCCGCGCGCGCGCCCGCCTCAGCACCAAGCTGCTTGAAGTGCTGCCTGCGGGCCTTACCAAGTTCTTCTTCGCCACCAGCGGGACCGAGGCCAATGAAGCTGCATTCAAGATCGCCCGAATGTACACAGGCAAAACCAAAATCATCTCGCGCTATCGTTCATATCACGGGTCAACCATCGGCTCGATCGCAGCAACAGGCGATCCGCGACGCTGGGCCATGGAACCGGGAGGCAAGAGCGCCGGTTTTGTGTTCGCGCCGGAGACCAACTGCTACGACTGTCCCATCAAGCACACCTATCCCTCCTGCAACATCGCGTGCGCCGACTACATCGAGCACATGATCCGGAATGAGAGCGATGTAGCGGCCATCATTCTTGAACCCGTCGTCGGGACCAACGGCGTGCTCATCCCTCCGCCGGAATACTTCCCGCGTCTACGAAAAATCTGCGATCAATATGGTGTCCTGATGATCGCCGATGAAGTCATGGCCGGTTGGGGCCGCACCGGCAAGTGGTTCGCCGTGGACAATTGGAATGTAAAACCAGACATTCTTGTGACTGCAAAGGGCATCACGTCTGCCTATGTGCCGCTTGGCCTGTGCGCCACCTCAACGAAGATCGCAGATCACTTTGAGGATCACTACTTTTCCCATGGGCACACCTACGAGGCACACCCCCTCACACTCGGACCCGCGGTGGCCACCATTGAAGAGATGCAGCGGCTCAAGCTGGTTGAACGCGCCGCTGAACTCGAGCCATATGTACGCGAAAAGCTTGAGGCTATCAAGGCAAAGCATCCGTCTGTCGGCGATGTCCGCGGCCTCGGGCTCTTCTTCGCTGTGGAGATTGTGAAGAACCGCACCAGCAAGCAACCCTTCAATACGATGAGTGACAAGGTGGAAGGCAAGCCGTTGGTGGTCGATCAGATCGCGGCCAAGATGATGGCGCAGGGCGTCTCGATCCAGGCCTGGGTCAGCCATTTCGTCATTGCTCCGCCGCTGATTGTCACCAGGGAAGAACTCGACCTGGGAATCGCCGCGCTGGATGAGCACCTGTCCATCGCCGACGCACTGGTCGAGTAGCTATTCCGTCGCGTCAGTATTTGATTTTGCTCGCTGAGGCGATCCATGCCTCAAAGCTGGCCCACGCCTCGTTACTGAGCATTTGCATGGCTGGCAGAGCGCGCGCTGCCTGATCTTTGCGGAACTCCTCGTACAGAAAAGCGTCGTCGAAACCGGCCCGCGCAGCATCTGCGGCGTCCGCGCCATAGTAGACGGCATCGAGTCGGGCCCAGTAGCAGGCCGCCAGGCACATCGGGCACGGTTGGCAGCTGGTGTAAAGTTCGCATCCCGCCAGAGAAAATGTGCCCAACGCTTTGCACGCCGCCCGAATGGCATTCACTTCACCATGGGCCGTGGGGTCATGACGCGTGGTTACCGTATTCACGCCCTCACCCACAATTTGACCGTTCCGCACCACGACGGCTGCGAACGGCCCGCCGGCGCCCACATTCACGTTTTGCGTGGCCAGCCCGATTGCGTGGCGCATAAACTCGGGATTGGGTTGCGAGGGCATCGTCAACTTGCCTTTCCCCTCCTGTAAGAGCGAAAGTAAAGACAGTATGGCACAGGCGTTCCGATCAACACGCGTTCTTACGCAGGAGGGACTCGCACCGGCAACATTGCTGGTTGAGGACGAACGCATCGCCAAAGTGTGCGCCTGGGGCGAGGTGCCGGGAGCCGCGCAACTTCACGATTTCGGCGAACTTGTCGTGCTTCCCGGTCTGGTAGACTCGCACGTCCACATCAATGATCCCGGCCGAACAGAGTGGGAGGGTTTTTCCACGGCCACGCGGGCAGCGGCGGCCGGCGGGGTCACCACGCTTGTGGATATGCCTCTGAACTGCGTTCCAGAAACGACTGACGCGTGGGCCTTGCACGCCAAGCGCGCGGCCGCCAGAGGACGAGCCTGGGTGGATTGGGCGAGTTGGGGTGGAGCGGTGCGCGGCAACGCAGCCGCCCTGTTGCCCCTCGCTGCTGCCGGTGTCCCCGGTTTCAAGTGCTTCCTCATTGATTCCGGCATCGATGGCTTCGCATTGGTGGACGAGCAGGAGTTGCGGCTGGCCCTTGCCAAATTGCGAGGAATGGGCCTGCCGCTGCTTGTCCATGCCGAGCTAGCGGGTCCGGTGGATACGGCTACAAAATCCTTGCTCGCCGCAGGCGCGGATTGGCGCCAATACTCCACCTACCTCGCCTCGCGGCCCGACGCTTCGGAAGTGGACGCGATTACCCTCCTCATTCGTCTGGCTGAGGAATTCGACACGCCCATCCACATTGTCCATCTGGCCAGCGCAAAAGCCTTGCCACTGCTCACGATTGCGCGCGGCAAAGGAATCCCAATCACCGTCGAGACCTGCGTCCAATACCTCTGGTTCGCCGCAGAAGACATTCCCGATGGAGCGACCGAATACAAGTGCGCTCCGCCGATTCGCGGACGGTCCAATCGTGACGCGCTATGGAAAGCGCTTGAGTCCGGGCTGATCGATATGGTTACCACCGACCACTCGCCTTGTCCGCCGGAGATGAAACGCCTCGCTTCAAGCGATGAGGAAGGCCGCTTTGACCTGGCCTGGGGCGGCATCGCCAGCCTGGGATTGGCACTGCCGGTGATGGCCACGGCCTTAAGAAAGCGCCAAATCAGTGTGAATGAGGCCATGCAGCGTTTGGGAACCTGGATGGGCCTGGCGCCCGCGCGCCTTGCCGGCCTCGAGGGACAAAAGGGGGTACTGGCCGAGGGTGCCGACGCGGACCTGGTGGTTTTCGATCCCGATGCCGAATGGACAGTTGGGGCCGAGCATTTGTACTTTCGCCATCCGTTCTCGCCTTACCTCGAGGCCCAATTACAAGGGCGGGTGTTGCAAACCTGGCTGCGCGGAGAGCTGGTTTTCAATGCAAGTCGAAGTCAGTACACCTTGCGCGGCTTCAATGGCTTGCCGTTCGGCAAAGAGTTGGTTTGGCAATGAGAGAACGCGCTCTTCGTGCCATTGCTGAATGCAGGCAGATCGCCACCATGACTGAGGAGCCGGGCCGCATCACCCGGAGATTCCTTTCGCCGCCGATGCATCAAGTCCATGATCACCTGCGCACTCGAATGCAGTCGATGGGCATGACCACCTCGGTTGACGCCGCAGGCAATCTGCGAGGGTTGTCTCGATCAGCCGGAGGAACGTTGAAGCATGTGATTCTCGGCTCGCACATTGACACCGTGCCCGATGCAGGCGCCTTCGATGGCGTGCTCGGGGTGGCATTGGCCCTTGAATGGGTGGGACTGGCGCGGGAACTCGAATTCCCGCTGGCAATTGAGATCATTGCTTTTTCCGATGAAGAAGGGGTGCGCTTCGGCGTTCCCTTCCTCGGCAGTCGGGCCGCTGCAGGCTCTTTTGATCCTGCTCTCTTCGCGATCCAGGACTCAAAAGGCATCACTGTGGAGGCTGCCATTCGCGAATTCGGCCTCGATCCCGGTGAAATGGGCAAAGCAGTACTCGGTAAGGACGCGATTGGTTTCGTGGAGATTCACATTGAACAGGGTCCAGTTCTCGAAGCAAGCAGTTGCAGCGTGGCCGCGGTTTCGGCGATTGTGGGTCAAACCCGCATCAACCTCGAATTTCGCGGCCATGCCAATCACGCGGGAACCACGCCGATGCACCTTCGCCAGGATGCCCTCGCCGCCACAGCGGAGTGGATCGTCGCCGTGGAAGCGCTCGCCCGCAATACCGAGGGCCTGGTTGCAACCGTGGGCAAAATCAATGTTGAACCAAATGTCGGCAACGTCGTTCCTGGTGTGGCGCAGGTGAGCCTTGAAGTTCGCAATGCCGATGACTCCGTGCGCGCTGCGGCTGTCGGTGAGTTGCTGGAAAGCGCAGCCTCAATCGCCAATCGACGCGGCATCACCCTCGAACGTAAAAACAAGCTGGAGCACCCAGCCGTTCCAATGGATGAGCGTCTAACTGGCTATTTGACCGAAGCGATCGAGGCCGTTGGACTTCCTGCCAGGACCATGATCAGCGGCGCCGGCCACGATGCCATGGTGATGGCCGCACGGGTGCCAACAGCGATGCTTTTTCTGCGCAGCCCCGGCGGCATCAGCCACCACCACGACGAGTCGGTGCTCGAAGAGGACGTCGAAGCGTCATTGCGCGTAGGCCACCAGTTTCTGCTACGCCTGGCCAAACAGTACGCATAAAAAGTTTTCCGGTTGGTATTGCCTGAATCCTCATAGGGACTACACAGCCTTCCTGAGAATGCTCTAAAATGCTCGAACGAGGTCATCGATTGCACCACCTTGGATTAACTCGAAGCAGTTTGAAGCCGGATCACCTTCTACACACGCCAAACACCTTCATTCGCACGCCACTGCCCGGTGCTGAAGGCGTTGAGTTTGTGGTCCACGTCGCTCCTCAACTGGGTGCGCGCTTCACCCAGATGACCGCGGAGTTTGTAGCGGGGGGCACGCTTGGCCCCGCGCCCGCGCAGCGCTTCATTTATGTCCTTGAAGGCGCACTGCAAATCACCGCCAACGGCAAAGACCACACCCTTGCTGCGGGCGGATTTGCTTTTCTGCCACAAGGCCCGCCGCATACCGTGCGTGCGCTGGCTTCCTCACGCGCCGCTGTGATTGAGAAACCTTATGAGCCACTCCCGTCTGAAGGCAATCAATCCATATCCATATGCGTGGGCAGCGAGACTGCCATTGCGTCCACTCCGCTGATGGGGGACGACGCGCTGCAGGTTCGCTCGCTCATGCCCGATGGCCCGGCCTATGACTTTGCCGTCAACACCATGACCTACCTACCCGGCGCGGCCCTCAGCATGGTGGAGATTCACGTCATGGAGCACGGCCTGCTGATGCTTGAAGGCAGCGGCATCTACAAACTTGGCGAATTCTGGTATCCCGTGCAGGCCGGTGACTTCATCTGGATGGCCCCGTACTGCCCGCAGTGGTTCGGCGCGCTCGGCAAGCAGCCGGCAAAGTACCTCATCTACAAAGACTGGCGCAGACATCCGCTCGGATCGTGGGGCTGACAGTGAGCGCAACCCCCAGGCTTTCCATCGACGGACTCATGGCGGAGCTGGCAGCTCTGGCGCAAATCTCGGCAGCCGAGCCTCCGGTGGTTACGCGAGTGGTTTTCAGCGAGGCAGACATGCGCGCTCGCGCCTATGTCAAAGGTCTTTGTACAGCGGCGGGGCTTGCGGTTTATGAGGATGCCATCGGCAACGCCTTCGCCCGCTGGCAAGGCAATGAACCGGACCTCGCGCCCATTGGCACCGGGTCGCATATTGACGCCATCCCCAACGCCGGGTCCTACGATGGTGTAGTTGGCGTGCTCGGAGGTCTCGAAGCAATTCGTGTGTTGAAGCTACTTGGATTCTCCCCGCGCCGATCGATTGAACTCGTTGTCTTTACCGCTGAAGAGCCGACCTGCTTCGGCATTGGTTGCCTGGGCAGCCGTATGATGAGCCATGTGCTTAGCCCCACGCAGGCGCTTGCACTTCGCGACAAGGAAGGTCACAGCCTCGATGAATTGCGCACACGGGCCGGCTTCAGCGGGCCTCTTGAATCGGTCTTGTTGCCCCAGGGACGTTTTCACCAGTTTATCGAGTTGCACATTGAGCAGGGTCCCCTGCTTGAGCAGGAAGGGATCGATCTCGGCCTGGTCACTCATATTGCCGCGCCGGCAAGTCTGCAAATCAAGATCGAGGGCGAAGGCGGACACGCCGGCGGCAAGCTCATGCCGGGCCGCAAAGATGCTCTGGCAGCGGCTGCGGTGCTGATCCTCGCGCTTGAATCGGCAGCCAAATCCACCGGGGTCATTGATACCGTGGGCACCGTGGGCGTCTGCGAGGTCTTTCCGGGTGCGGTCAACAGCATTCCCTCGCTGGTTCGGCTCGAGACCGACATTCGCGATACCGATGGAGCCCGTCGCGACCGCGTTCTCGACGCCTTGCGGGCCTCATGCGCGGATACCGCAGCACGACGAGGTGTATCCATCACAACCCAACTGGTCAACGCCGACCCGCCGGCCACCTGCGACCCGGCAATTCTCGCAGCCATGGAAGAGTCCGCTGATGCAGCGGGCAAGACCTGGAAGAGAATGGTCAGCCGCGCCTACCATGACTCGCTTTTCATGGCGCGAATCGCACCTGTTGCCATGCTTTTTATCCCATGCCGCGGCGGCGTGAGCCATCGGCCGGACGAATACGCGTCGCCGGAGTGGATTGGCAGCGGCGTTCACGTGTTGGCGCGCACCATGGCCCAGTTGGCAAGTTGACCCAGGCGTTTTGAAACTTCGCCGTTCCGTTGTATGCTATGCCTCAACCCGTACGGCGAAAATGGCCAGCAGAATCATGACCGCGCATGCGAAAACCCGCATCGTAGGCACCTCAGTCCCCCGCAAGGAAGGGGTGGACAAAGTGATGGGACGCTCTCGTTATGTAGACGACATCGAACGCGAGGGAATGTGGCACGGCGCTACCGTGCGCAGTTCCATTCCGCGGGGACTCATCCGCTCCATCCGCTATGATCGTCGCATCGATTGGACCGAGTTCACCGTCGTCACCGCTGACGACATTCCCGGCCAGAATGTGATCCAGCTGATCGTTTCTGATCAGCCCTGCCTGGCCGACGGCGAGGTGAACCACTGCGACGAAGCGATCCTTTTGCTGGCGCATCCCGATAAGCACAGACTGCGCGAGGCAGTGGAGTCGGTGCGCATTGAATACGATCCGCTTCCGCCCGTCTTCACCATCGAGGAAAGCGAGCGGCGCGATCCGATCGTTTGGGGTGCGGACAACCTCTTCAAGAGCTTTCTGCTTGAAAAGGGCAACGTCGATTCGGTGTGGGACACTGCCGCGCATATCGTCGAAGGAGAATACAGAACCGGGGCACAGGAGCATCTGTATATTGAGAACAATGGTGTCATCGCCGAGTGGGAGCACGAAACGGGCGTCACAGTTTGGGGCTCGCTGCAGTGCCCTTTCTACGTGCACAAGTCGCTCCTTGCAGTGCTTGACTTGCCTGAAGACAAGGTGCGTGTCATTCAGACTGAGACTGGCGGCGCCTTCGGCGGCAAGGAGGACTATCCTTCCACACTCGCTGCCCACGCGGCTTTGCTCGCACTCAAGTCCGGACACGCAGTGAAAATGGTGTACGACCGGATGGAGGATCTGGCTGCCACCACCAAGCGCCATCCATCGCGCATTCGCCATCGCACGGCGTTGGATAAGGACGGCAAGCTTTTGGCGATGGACATCGATCTCGCCACCGATGGCGGAGCTTATTCCACTTTGTCTTCTACAGTGCTTTCGCGCGCTACGCTGCATTCGCCGGGTCCCTATGTCTGCCCGAACGTGCGGGTGCGCTCCCGATCCTGGGCCACCAACACAGTTCCCTACGGCGCGTTTCGCGGTTTTGGCGCCCCGCAGGCCATATTTGCCGTTGAGCGCCACATGGATGAAGTTGCCGCAGCTATCGGCATCGATCCCGTTGAACTGCGGCGCAAAAACTTTCTCCACGACGGCGACACCACTGCTACTGAACAGCTAATGCGTGACCCGGTCATTCTCGATCAGTTGCTCGATCGCGCTTTGACTGAAAGCGATTATTACGCCAAGCGCGCCCGCTTTGCCCTCGAAAACCCGACCAGCCCGGTCAAGCGTGGCATGGGCATCTCCGCCTTCTACCATGGCTCAGGATTCACAGGCTCTGGCGAGCGGTACTTGAATTCGCTTGCCGGATTGGATGTCACTTCGGAAGACAAAGTGCGTGTGCTTGTATCGAGCACTGAATTTGGACAGGGGACAAACACGATTCTCACCCAGATTGCGGCGGAATCCATCGGCATCGGCTATGGCGACGTCGTGATGGCTCCCTCAGACACAGGAATTGTTCCCAACAGCGGACCAACCGTGGCCTCGCGAACCTCGATGGTCGTTGGCCGCCTTATTGAACGGGCAGGTTCGCAACTCGTCAACATGCTGCGCGAACAGGCCGCGCTCGGCCAGCGCTTTACACGCGATGAATTCTTTGCAGCCTGTGAGCGCTATCGCGTTGCAAATGGCAAGGTGGAATCGCTCTGCCGCTACGAGGCGCCGCCAGACATTTTCTGGGACGATCAGAAGTATCGCGGGGAAGCTTACCCGGCCTTTGGCTGGTCGATCCAGGTGGCGCAGGTGGCCGTGGCTACACTCACCTACTCTGCTGAAGTTGAGGAGTTCTGGGCTGTACAGGAAGTGGGTCGAGTCCTCAATCCCGTGCTGGCGGGCGGTCAAATCGAAGGTGGCGTCGCGCAGGGCATCGGTTATGCGCTCTATGAAAAGGTGCTCCTGCAGAAGGGCCACATGGTCAACAACCAGATGACCAACTACATCATGCCGACCGCCGAGGATGTGCCGCCGATTCACGTTTTCTTTGAACAGATCCCTTTTCAACATGGCGCATATGGAGCGAAGGGGATCGGCGAATTGCCGCATGACGGGCCGGCTCCCGCAATCCTGAATGCCATCCGGGACGCCACAGGCATTGGCTTCCGCGCTATTCCGCTGTTGCCTGAGGATTTGTTCACTGAACTTGCCGCCCGATTGCCAGTCGAGGAGCCATTCGCCGTATGAACGCGCCATGGACAACCGTCCGCTTCAACCTCAATGGCGAGGCGTGTGCTGTGAATGCGCCGCCCATCAAGCGCCTGCTTGACGTGCTCCGTGAAGACCTTCGCCTTACCGGAACCAAAGAAGGATGCGGTGAAGGCGAGTGCGGTTCGTGCTCGGTGCGCATGAATGGCGAACTCGTCAACAGCTGCCTGGTTCCCGTAATTCAGGCTGAAGGCGCGACACTGCAGACTGTTGAAGGCCTCGCAACTAACGGAGAGTTGCATCCTTTGCAGAAGGCGTTTCTTGCCTGCGGGGGCGCTCAATGCGGCATCTGCACCCCGGGGATGCTGATGGCTGCGGCACAACTGCTGGCCGTCAATCCCCATCCCAACATTGCTGAGATTCGTGAAGGCCTTGCGGGCAATCTTTGCCGCTGCACGGGGTTCATGCGCATCTTTGAGTCGGTGGTCCAAACCGCCGCAAACGAAGGGGCGTCCATCGAAGAACGGCCTGCACATGCGCGGTAACGTTGAGGCACACCTGGTGGTCGCACCGGGCAGCCTTGCCGCGGTGCTTGACCTCATTGCCGCCATGCCTGGAGAGTGGACCCCGATTGCCGGCGGAACTGAGATCATGGTGGCCCACGCGGCAGGCAGGCCAGTCGCTGAAAAACTCGTGAGCATCTGGGGCATCCCAGAGTTGCGTTTCATCGAGGACAGGTCAGAAAGCATTGCGATCGGCGCAGCCACCACCTTCAGCGACCTCCGCGCACATGCAGCGATCGATGGGGATTGGCCACTGCTGTCCGCGGCCTCAGCCTGGATCGGCTGCGTCGCCAACCAGAGCCGGGCCACGGTTGGCGGCAATGTTGTCAACGGATCGCCGGCCGCGGACTCCTCCCCCGCTTTTCTGGTATACGACGCGGAGATCGAGCTAGTGTCTTCGCGAGGAAGCCGCCGGATGCCCTATGCTGCCTTCCATACCGGCTACAAGCAAAATGCAATGGCCCCCGACGAATTGCTTTACGCCATTCACCTGCCTCGGCGATTCGCCCGGCATCGGCAGTATCTCCGCAAGGTTGGGACTCGGCGCGCCATGGCCATAGCAAAAGTCGCGCTCGCCGCAACAGCGCTTCTCGAAAATGGCCAAATCAGCGAGATTCGGGTGGCGGCGGCCAGCCTGGCGCCCTTTCCAACTCGAATGCTGCAGGTTGAGACCGCTCTTTTGGGCCAGCCGATCAACTCGATCACAATTCGGTCAGCGCGGGCCGCTTTGCTGGCGGAAGCCAGGCCCATTGACGACATTCGTTCCACTGCGGAGTACCGTCGGCAAGTTGCCGCCAATCTCCTTCAAGAGTTTTTGATAAAGTTGCGGACAGGGGATACTTCAAAGTGAACTCGACTCTGAGCCTCTGGAATACGGCAAGCCCGGCCACCGCTCTGGCTGCGATGATTGCCTGCTGCGGTGCGCGACGTTGGGCCACGGCCATGATCGCAATGCGCCCCATGCGAAATATTGCTGAGCTCAGCGCCGCCGCCGACGAAGTCTGGAGCCGAATGGAGGAGGCAGACTGGCTTGAAGCTTTCGAATGCCATCCCCGCATCGGCGGACAACGATCAGCGCACGCCTCGCCGCAGTCTTCAGTATGGTCCACGCAGGAACAGGCCTCGGCTAACGCATCCTCGGCAGCGGTGCGCGCTGAACTGGCCGAGGCCAATGCGGAGTATGAAAAGCGCTTTGGGTTCAGCTTTATCGTCTGTGCCAGTGGGCGAAGCGCTGAGGAGATACTTGAGATTCTCAAACAGCGTTTGACCGCTGATCGAGCCAGCGAACTGCTTGAGGCCGCCAAACAGCAACGCCAAATTACTCAATTACGTCTTGGAAGGTGGCTCCTGGGATGAGTACCATCACGACGCACGTATTGGACGCGGTATTTGGCAAGCCGGCAGCGGGCGTTTCCGTCCGCTTGGACCGCCGAAATGCGGAAGCCTGGACCAGCGTTGCATCTGCCACAACCGATGCCGATGGTCGATGCAGGCTTCTCGCGCAGGATGCGCAGTTCGGAATATATCGACTGACATTCGATACCGGGGCGTATCTTAGACACGCGGGGCGCAGCACAATTTATCCGGAGATTACAGTAACCTTCCATTGCGATGGCGAAGCCCACTATCACCTGCCGCTGCTGCTGAGCGACAACAGCTACACAACCTATCGAGGAAGCTGAAACGATGGCGAAACTGGGTGAGAACCGCTACGGAAAATCGCGCGTGAGGCTCTCGCGAATCACGCGGCACGGCGATCGTCACGACTTCAACGAGTGGACCGTGCGAGTTCTGCTGGAAGGCGACTTCGAATCCAGTTTTACCGATGCTGACAACAGCAAGCTTCTGCCCACCGACACCATGAAGAACACCGTCTACTCGCTGGCCCGCGCCTCAAAAGCAGAGACCATTGAAGCCTTTGCCATGGAGCTCGGTGATTATCTTCTGGCCGACAATCCGCAGGTCAGCGGAGCCTGCGTCGAAGTTGAAGAAAAGGCCTGGGAGCGAATGGTTGTGGATGGCGCACCTGAAGCAACCACCTTTAAACTTGGCGGTCCGGAAGTCCAAACCGTCCATGCCGTGCGCGATCAGGGCCGTGAGTGGTCGGTCAGATCGGGCGTGGATGGTCTGGTGATTCTCAAGACCACCAAGTCCGCGTTCACCGGCTACATTAAAGACAGGCTCACCACGCTCAAGCCCGCCACGGATCGCGTCTTCGGCACCTGCGCCACGGCCACCTGGGATTACTCCACCGGAACACCCGAATACGCGGAAGTGAGATCGAGAATCGTTGCTGCGATGTTCAAGGAGTTTGCGGCACACCACAGCATGAGCGTCCAGCACACGCTCTTCGATATGGGAAAAGCCGCGCTGGCGGCGGCGCCGGAGATTTCGCGCATCAAGCTCACCATGCCCAACCTCCATCATCTCCTGGCTGACCTCAGCCCGTTTGGACAGGACAACCCCAACCACATCTTCGTCCCCATCGATGAGCCGCATGGCTACATTGAGGCTACGATTGAGCGTTAGGCCAGTTTCGGCCCACCGTCTACTTCAAATCAGCCAGGTCGCTGGGCTGGTCAATGTCTACTTCGCCGCCCTCAAACGGCAACACAATTACAGCCCATTGCGGCTCAACCAGCAGCGACCGGGCCCCATGGTCGCCTCGCAGCGCAAGCAAACTCCCAAATGCCGCCCGCGGGAACACGGCAGGCACCCCATGAACTCCGCCATAGGCTGAGGCCAAAATGGCGGGCACAGCCTGCGCACTGAACGTTTGAATCAATGCTTGCAGATGACCCGCGGTGAGTCGTGGCTGATCGCAACTGAGGATCAGCACCCCTGATGCCTCGCGCGCGACAGTCTCCAACGCCTCGACGCCGGCACGAATCGAGCTGGCAATTCCGTGCTCCCATGCGTTATTGACGACATGGATTGCACCCTCGAGCGCGATTGCCTCGCGAATCAGCTCATAATGAGCGCCCAACACGGAGATGACCGGCGCCGCCCCCGCCTCATTCGCCAGGCGAACCGCTCGCTCAATGAGCGTCTCGCCATCCAATTTCAGTAGCTGCTTCGGCTGGCCCAGTCTCCGACTCGCGCCCGCGGCAAGAACGATCGCCGGAATCGACGCACTCATGGATGCCCTTCGACGTCCGGCTGCAATAAAAGCAGCAGCGTGATCCCAACGACTGTGAACATGCGGAAAGCCGCTGACTGCCCATTCCACTGGGCTGATTGCCACATCAGAAACCATTCACCTCCGACAGCAAGAAAGGCAATCAACCACATCATCAATGACAGAGTCAACGCCGCAACGGGGACGCTTTTGGCAGCGTTAAAAGCAGCCGCAGGTTGCCGCAGCGCCAGCATCAGCCGCATGCTTCCCCACCACAGCAGGATCGCCGTCAGAACCTCCCACGCAATGATCGACAGGTAGAATGCCGCCTGGATTGCAGGTGAGTGTATCGCTCGCCACATGCCACTGTTTCCTGGAAACGTTGTATCCATCGACAGCGTGTGGCGAACAAACACAAGATTCGAATTGAAATCGGTCAGGTTATTGAAGACGACCAGCGAGTAGTAAAAAGCAACCCCTGCAACCACCACCGTCTTCGCGGCACGCGTAATCATGGCTCATGCTATCTTGGCCGCGCCGAACTGCTCAAGCAGAAACCCGGCAATCGCCACCCATCTTGTTTGCCATTGCACGGCCAGCCAGCACGGGCTCTTTCCGGCTTCGTCACTACTGCCCTGGCTATTCAGGACCGGATTTCCACACCGAAACAATGAAAAAACTTAGATGATCTTTATGTGCTAATCGATATCCTGTGAGCAGTTTGTAATCAAAATCGACCAAGATAAAACAAAAACAAGAGCACCGGCCGTCCAGGCGCCGATTTTTAATCTTTTCATATCCCCAGGTATTTTCGGGGAGATTCCAATTTCTGAGGCCAATCCAAGTGATGTCTTCGTTGCGTAGCTTTCCTTCCCTGCTTCCGCGACTGCTTGCCATTTCGGCAGCCGCTGCGCTGTGCTGGTCCTCGGTCTTCGCACAGCAAACGCTTGGCGGTATCACCGGCGAGGTCACCGACCCCTCAGGTGGTGTGATCCCCAACGCTACTGTCACCGTTGTGGATGAGCAGACCTCGCTGACCCGCTCGACGAAGACGAATGCCACTGGTGCCTACACTTTTGTAAACCTGCCCATCGACACTTATACCCTCACCTACACGGCGGACGGTTTTGATGTGCAAAGAACACAACACATCGCAGTGCAGGCGGATCGCACAGCAACCGTGAATGCCACCCTCAAGGTTGGACAAACCACTACCACGGTCGAGGTGGAAGCGGCTCCGCTGATGAACGCAGTAGACACGACCAACGGCTACGTGCTCGACACGGCGCAAATTGAAGCCGTACCGCTGGCGACAGGCAGCTTTACCGGCCTTGCCACACAATCGACCGGCGTCAGCGCAGAACTGGGCGGCGGTACCGGCGCCAACTCCGGGCTAGGCAACTCGCCCATATGGGCCAACGGCCAGCGCGATACTTCAAACAGCTTCCTGTTGAATGGCGTGGACGCCAGCAACCTGTTTAACGGAAAGAGCACCAGCCAGGTATCATCTGCGCGCGTGATCAACTCAACGGGCGCCCAGACCAGCCCCGGCGGTGGTGGCGGCGCAATTCTGTCTGTGGCTTCCATTTACCTCACCATCGGCAATGCCATTCCCACGCCCGCACCCGAGACTATTTCTGAAGTGCGCGTGAACGCCTCGATGTACGACGCGGAGCAGGGATCAACCTCCGGAGCGCACATCGACCTCAGCACCGCTTCCGGCACCAATACCTGGCACGGCACGGCCTATGCGCACCGCGGCACCAGCTGGATCAACGCCGCGCCATTCTTCTTCAACCAGGATCCGGACGTTCCCGCGGGCAACAAGGTTCCGGGATTGAACCGGTACATTCTCGGCGGGGCAGTCGGCGGTCCCCTCATCAAGGACAAGCTATTTGGGTTCGTCTCTTTTCAACACCTGCATGTGGCGGACCAGGAGATCGGCGACTCTTTTCTGGACGTTCCCGTCGGCCTTTCCGATGACCGTTCTGCCAGCGCATTGGCGTCGCTCGCAAACAACGCCTTTGGCACTAGCCTCAGTTGCACCAATCCCCCTTATACATGCCCCGGCGTCATTGATCGCGACGCACTCGTCTTGTTCAACTCACCGGCTCTACCGGGTGAACCCGGCAAGTGGCTCATCCCCAACGATTCCCTCAAAGGCGTTGCTCCCAGTGCCTCGCATCTCGACAACGCCTTCCTCCCCGGCACCGCGCGGTTCAAGGCAGACCTGGCCGTGGCCGACCTCGACTACAACGCGACCAAGAAAGACACGCTCAGCCTGAAGTACTTCTACCAGCACGATCCCACAATTGCGCCTTACGGGTATTCGAACGTCCCTGGGTTCGACGAGCACCTCGACTCAGGCGCACAGGTCGCCTCCATCATCAACACATTGGTGATCAAGTCGAACCTCAGCACCACTGAGACGCTCGGCTTTATCCGCGAAAAGAACTGGGGAGACAACGTCCAGCCCTTTGGCCCCAATTCAATCCCCGGCGGCGCCGCTGGAACTGGTTCCATCAATATGTTTGAATCGAATGCCTTTCCTGGAGTATCGATCTACAACATACTGGGCAGCAATCAGCCTTCTGGTGTCAGCCCTGTGTACCTGAACATCGGGCCCAACGCTGAAGGACAATCCTCCAACACCGGAGTGTTCCAGAATCGGCTGGCGCCTTCGGGCAATGCGATCTGGATTCTGGGCAAACACACCATCAGCTTTGGGGGGAGCTATACCTACACCCAACTGAACACCATCGATAAGCGCACCGGCACAGGAACCGTTGCCAGCGACGATTTCAGCCAGTTTGTGCAAGGTTTCGTTACCCCCGGCAGCTCAGCAACAGGGTTCTACGTCACTTCATTCCTGCAAGGCAATGCAAACCGGTACTACCGCGCCAACCAGCTGGGCACCTACGTGCAAGACAAATGGCAGATCACGCCAACCCTCTCGCTCACGGCCGGCGTCCGCTATGACTGGGATGGCGGACTCACCGAGAAATACGGCCGCATCTTCAACTTCGAACGCTCCCTTTATAGCTACAATGCAGCCTCCGACGTAATCAACAACACCGGGTTGATCATCGCCGGCAACAACGCCAACGGCACCAGCGGCGTCAGCAACACCACGCTCACTGGCCGGCAGTGGGGTATCGGTCCAAGGGTAGGCGCAGCATGGCAGCCGTCGATGTTCCACAGCAAGGTGGTTGTCCGCGCGGGAGGCGGCTTGTATTACGATCGCGGCGAACTGTTCAGCTACTTCTCGCCTGGTTACGCCATCGGCACTGTCACCGGCGGTCCCTTCGGCGTCAATCAGCAGCTCCCCTTTGTGAATGCTTCAACCTGCCCGTCGGCGTCGCAATCGCTCTATGAATTCTATATTCCAACCTGCGGAGGAAACGGCGGCTTCGGTCCCCCCACTGGGCCACCGACGGATGCGAGTGGCGATCTTGAGAATCCTTATGGCACCAGCCTGGAATTTGCGGCTCCGAGCAGCCCAAAAGCCTCGGACCTATCGGCGCACCTCCCCAACGCGTGCAGTATCGTCAACGAGGGGCTGGGAGGCATCTCGAATATCTGCAATGCAACCCCAACCAATCCGAATGGTTATGCCATCAACAACGGCCAGCCCATTTCTCTCGGCGTATACGACCGCGCAAATAAGCTGCCGTACACCATGAACTACACGCTGGATATCCAATGGCAGCCCAGAAACGATCTGGCCATTGAAATAGGCTACGTGGGCAACCTCGGCCGCCACCAGGTCATCCCGCTGCCCTTCAACCAGCCCAAAATCGCCTCGCCCTCCAGCCCACTACTCGCCGGCGGCTCCTGCCCCCAGGCGTATAGCTATGGCTACAACGTCGGATTCAACAGCTTGCCTGCGACGGCGCCTGCCTGCTTCGGGTCGTCTGCCTCTTATCTTGCCAATTACGAGGGCGGCAACGTCGATCTGCGCGTTCCCTACATCGGCTACGCGGCAGAATCCATCTCCTATGTCGCGGAAGGAATTGATGCGTACAACGCGGCACAGATCCATGTCGACAAGCGGATGAGCCATGGAATCCAGGTGGGAGCTTCGTACACCTATTCGCACGCACTCGACGAGCAGAGTGGACTCGGCCTCTTCTATAACGGCAACAACCCCCTCGACCTGCGCAGCGGCTATGGCTCCTCTGATTTTGACCGCACCCACGTCGTTAACTTCAACTACGTCTTCCGCGTCCCCGATTTCGCCAAGCAGAGCTCGCTCGAGGGCAAATTCATCGACGGATGGTCGCTGGTCGGGGACACCGTTCTGCAGAGCGGACAGCCATACAGCATCATCGACTTCTCAGGCGCAGTTGGCAGCATCTACTACTCGACGGCCGACGGTATCACCAACCCGATTGTGCCTCTGGCCAATGGCTGCACGGCT